>Ga0105249_10003199_pt1 | contig 14176 bp, 16 predicted proteins | sample KBSS44metaG_FD_81522 | JGI IMG/M metagenome (GOLD analysis project Ga0105249, IMG submission 81522) | Switchgrass rhizosphere microbial communities from Kellogg Biological Station, Michigan, USA - KBS S4-4 metaG | ecosystem: Host-associated > Plants > Roots > Rhizosphere > Soil | place... | reverse complement strand
GGCTTTACCGGTTCAAATGAGGTTCCGTAGATCCCCAATTCATAATCTGAGCTGCCACCTGTTACGATTACATCAGCATCTTTTTCATCAATCATCAATTGTGCCCCTGTTTCCTTTTTAATAACAGCCATCGCACCCATATGGTCGTAGTGTGCCTGTGTGGTTAATAATATTTTTGTATCGGTAAATTTAAAACCCAGTGTTTCGATATTGCTTTTTATTTGCGTTATGGAAGCAGCCAGGCCTGTATTGATCAATATATTTCCCTGTGAGGTTGTAATGAGATAACAGGCGAGGTCATTCGTGCCTACATAATACAGGTTGCCTGCAATACGGAATGGTTGATAGGCTGCTGTCCATTCTGCTGTGGTTCTGGGCTCTTTTATTTTTTGTGCCACTACTGATGATGCTGTTAATGATAAAACGGCAGGCAATACCAGATTCTTTAATGAATATCTGAACATATACAATGATTGAATAAAATTTAATGTTCAAATTTATCAGCTTTTTTGATGCCGTGGTGCCCGCATCGTTCTAACGACGCCTCCACAAATCGCTATCAGTCGGATCACAAACTCCGGTCAGCCTTTATTATATTTTTTTATTTATAAAAAACAATGAGAACATTATGTGAAGCTGACGCCATTCACCATGACAAGCTTCCATTTATAGAAATCGCCATCATTAATTTATAAAATTTGTTTCAATTGCGTTATGAGAACTTCAGTTAACATCATTTTGATTTTACTTGCCAGTTTAAGTAATAATTCTTGTTTTGCTTTCAGCAATTTCATTACCGAGCAAGACACTACTATCATTATTCCGGATGGAAGATTTGTAAAAGGAAATAGAATACAACCCTATCACATGTACTTAACCAGTTATTCGGTGACAAACAATGAGGAGGTGAAGACTGGCAGTATAGATGATACATACCGGGTCATAGAAATAAATAAAAAGAAATATGGATTGCGAATAGCCAAAATCATTCTTCCGGGAAGAGAAATATTGGACAGTGGTTTGGTAGATATATCTACTTTAAAACCGGTATACCATCACTCGCACCAAACAACAAAAACAATGTTATTGGATTTTGATGATAAAAAAATAACAGGAACTATTGAAATGAATCAGCAAAAAGATTCTATCAATGCCGAGTATTCTCATCCTTTGTTCGATTCATATTATGAAACGCTTATTGCCAGGACAATCGAATTAAAAGATGGCTTCATTTTTAAATACCCGGATTATATATATGAAGAAGGAGGTTTGGTTTGGCAATCCGGGAAAGTCGAAAAAAACAGCAATTCTCCTTTTGGAAAAGATATTTGGACAATCACTTATCAAGATTCCGGGACTGGTAGAAAAACAACCTATTGGATTGATAAAAAAAGAAACCTGATTCGACTACAATACCAGTTTGGAGACAAAATTTCTGTACAAAAACCGGGATAATCAGGAAGAAAAGTAAATTGGAATACTTCAACAAGCAACACAACGCTATTTTATTTTCTTATAGGGAATTTTTTGCGCCGCCCTGGTGCAGGAGAACTGGGACCAACAATAACTCAAAAAACAGGTTACTTGCACGGCGTCAAAATGATTAAGATGACCAACAACAACGTGGGTGCACTTTACGAAATGCTGAACACAATGATCAATGACGCTGACTTAAGAACTGATATAGTTTTTCAAGATCATCCTTTTTATTAAAGTCAATTTTGTTTTCTTTTAGATAATTCTCAATGCTCCTTTGCTCTTTGGGAAAAAGCAGCATTAATCCCTTTTTACTGGGGCGGGCAAAGTCGTTATATTTATTTCCAATGTAATACTGTGTTTCTTTTCGCAACACAATATCTTCGTTTAGTGTTAAATTGTTTCTCGTTACCTCATTACCATTTCTGAAAGTTCTGACAGAGGTGATGCCCGGTGTGGAACCGGCGTTGTGAGTACCGATCTTTCGGATATCTGCCACCACCCAGATTTGTTTCTCGGCCAATTTTACAAAGTCATTGTCCGCAATGATCCTTATATATCCTTCGTCATAGTAAAACGTATCTTGATCAACGGCAATGAATTTGATCATTTTTTCATTTGCCAATGCAAGAGTATCGCCTTTGGGATTGATAAACAGCATTTGATCAAACAGACGATTGTAGTTCATCTTCGCCGTCGCCTTTGTACCGTCCTTGAAAAAAACGTTGCCTTTTGTGAACTGCGGATAATAATATATTTGAGCTGGTGTAAGGACATCCTCAATATCATTGCCTGCTTGAATGGTAACATGTGTTGAATCCTGGGCCAATAGATAAGCGTAATCAATCAAAATAAAAAACAACAATAGTAGTTGTTTCATAACATGGTTTAATTCGTGTAACTAAATTTAATCAATAAGGCACAGATTAGGACCAGCATTTATTTATCCTTTTTATTTATTGAAAATAATTTGGAACACTAAGGAAAATTGTGAAGACCCTGAAGTGACCGAAGAAACTAAGAAAACTTCAATAAGCAATACCAGGTTATTTTATCTTCTTACACTGAATTTTCGCACCGCCCTGATGCAGGATAAATCCATCTACTTCTTTCTTATCATTTCTTGTAAATTCCACCTGCAGATCTGCTGATTTCGCAAAAAAGAAATCTTCTTTTTCTGCATACAGGATGTCCGTTCGCTGACCTGTTGGAGTTGCTACCAATTCACCATCTTTCACACTCATAATTACATGCAGATCCTTATTTATTTCATACTCCCCTTCATACTCTTTCAATTTTTCTTCAGGTAGCTTTACCGCTGTTCTTTCCTTTGGCAGTTTATATTCTTTACCATACAGGATCGCAAATATGCTTTTGGTAATTTCTCCCAATGTGGGATCTGATGCATTACTAAGCAATACGATGCATATATCATCTTCAGGCACCCGTGAAATATTCGTCGTAAAACCATGTATGCCGCCACCATGTGATACTTTTCTCTTTCCTTCAATGCTGTCTATACCCCATCCATAACCATATTTATTTTTCACGGGTGTATATGCTTTTTCCTGTTGCGCTTTAGATAAGATATTATTTTTTTCCAAAGCCTTATGCCATAAATACAAGTCACCCGTGGTGGAATAAATAGCACCGGCAGAATAGGAAACACTGGAATCTACAATAGGAGCTGCTACACTCTCTTTATCATCTAATTTAAAATAACCTGTCGCTTTCTCCTTTGCTTTTAAATTAGTAAAATCAAACCCGCTATGCGTCATGCCTAATGGGGTGAATATATATTTGCGTACTGCCTGTTCATATGGTTTTTTAGTGACCGCTTCAATAATATATCCGAGCAGGGAATAGCCGCTATTGGAGTAATTCCAGCCTGTGCCTGGTGAAAAATCAAACGGTTTATCCCTGAACAAAGCCATCATCATTTCCCGGTTCGCTGGTTTAGTCACTTCATTAGCCATAAAGTTGGGATCATTTGTGTAACTATAAATTCCGGAAGTATGTGTCAGCAACTGTTCAATCGTAATACTATCTCCCTTTGGATAACCAGGGAAATATTTACTGAGCTTATCAGAAACACTTAGCTTCTTTTCTTCCTGCAATTTCAGGATGACGGCTGAAGTAAATTGTTTTGTAATAGAACCTAACTGGAAAATGGTTTGTTCATTGTTTGCTACCTTATCAGCGGCATTCCTGTATCCATATCCTTTATTCAATAGTATGGTACCATTCTTTGCTACCAGCGCTGAGCCGTTAAACTTATACAACTTTGCATAAGCGTCTATCAATGCGTCGAGTTTATCGGCCTGTGCAAAACTGAAATGACCTATGAACAGTACGGCAACAAGAACGAATATTTTTTTCATGTAACAATGTATTTGATATGAGTGGAGTAAGATATGTCATTAGACGCAATAAACGCTTTATAGGTTACATCGCTTAGTTCAGTGGTCCTGCCCTGCTGCGCGGTGCAACATCAGGGGAATTATTGTATTTTTTTATTAAAAGAAACCCGTTGTTGTTGATCGCCTGATCAACAACAAATCAAAATTAAAATCAATAATTTTAATTCATGCCTGCGAATGATGAAAACTATATTCAATTCTTTACCGCAGTATACAGCTCTGCTAAATATTATTACAACAGAAATGATCCTTTTCAATTATTGAAACATTATGCAGATATATAATCAAATCAGAGTTGTTGGTCAGGCGACCAACAACAACGTGGCTGCGCAGTGCATCCCGATAACTATCGGGATCGTGGACATTTTCTTTTTATTGCAGACTATTTGTAAGAGGCGAAAGTGATTGAATTGACGAACAACAACGTGGAACCCTAAGAAGAACTGTGCAGTCGTGATAAATAAAGTCTGTCTATATTTCTTTGAAAAAATAGACAGACTGTCCAAATAAAGCAAAGTGTGAAAGCGAATATGAGATCACAATTGTATCTCTAACCTTTTTTTCCTAACTCCGCCATTTGATTTGCTAATTGACTTACCTGTTTGCTTAAACCTGCTACTGCCTGGATGACCTGTTCGAGCCGTGGATCAGGGCCTATTGAGACGCCCTGTTCGAACACACCATCGTGTTCAATCTTTTCGGCCTTTAATTCTTTCCGCTCTGGCTTTTCGTGCTTTTCATTCTTCTCGTGTTTCTCATTCTTTTCAAATTTTTCGATCTTTTCAAACTTGTCACTCTTCACCTCTTTGATCCAGTCTTTAACTACTTCCGGGAAAGGCTTATCAAAAAAATCTTTCAACGATGTTTTCCCCACTTCGAAGTTTGGGTTCTTACCAACCATGTATCCTAAAATGGCTGATAGTTCACGAACACGCAAATCGCTTAGTGGTGTATCGAGACTGATCTTTACTTCGGGCCGGTCACCCTTTGAAATGAACGGTTGCTTTGGTTCATTTTTTTCTGCTTTTGCCATAATTATCCTCCTTGGTTTATTGGTTAATTAAAATAAAATCATTGCTGGTTCTAAATCTTCGTCATCACATTCGTCATTTCTTTTTTATACATCATTCTTCTGTTTGTGCCCTGGTAAAGCAGATCAGCAACTGCTTTGCTGATCGGTTGACCACTATGTTTTTCATAAAAAAGAAATGCCGGGCTTGGATTCACTTCGAAACAATAATAATCTCCTTCTGGAGTCAACTTAAGATCAATGCCGGCAAGTAATAAGTCTAACTTTTGAGCTAGTAGTAAACATGATTCTTCAACTGCTGTGGGTAATATTGTTGCTTCCATTTCTACTGATTGGCCGTCACGGTTAGCATAACGATAATCAACAGCCTCCGAAAGGACCCGTGTAGCGAATAGTTGACTTCCCACTGTATGCACTCTGATATTCTCACCGGGAATGAATGCCTGGAACTGAGCAGGACCATTGCGCAAAAATTGAATCCGTTCTAATTGCTGCGATTGCATACGCCTGACAATTGAACGGATTCCGCTTAGTGACTTGTAAATAACTTCACTATTCCATTCATTATAAAACTGAAGAGCTGATTGGGGATCATTGGTGACAAGTGTTGGCGGTGAAAGTAAACCACATTCACGAACAAGCAACCCCTGATAAGGTTTGCTTCCGTTAGACATGCCGCCTCCTGTACGATTGATAACAGGACAGGTTAGATCTTCAAACAGCGCCATTAAGCCGGTATCAAATTCAAGATACATCCTTGGCATCGCATCTTTTGAAATATCAGTTGGAGCAATGCGAGCTTCTTCACCAATGTACCGAACATAAACACCTGTCAATTCTTCAATATCAAGAGTCCAATCGGGTCCCGCTATATATCCTTCAGGATATGATCCTCTCCAATGCCATTTTACTTTAAATCCTTTTGGATAAACACCAAGATCAAGGAACCGGTAATCATATCCGCAATCGAGCAGACGTGAGCACATCAACTCCGTAAGACTATCTGCTAAACCACCACAAATAAGGATCATGCAAATTAGTTTTGAAATGTAAAATTGTTATTCCTCCTGTTTTTTCCTTCGATGTAAGAAGTGAAATCACCTCTTTGACTATCTTATCTTTTGAATCATCTTTGAAATGCTCGAGCGTAGGAAAAGGTTCAACTGCGATCACATTATATTCATCGTTGTCGGTTGTTATTGCTAATTCTACAAGGCTTAATTCTGATTCTTTTGCGAAAGCTATTAAAGATGGTTCAAGGGTTTTTGCGTGAAAGAACGTTTTATCGTCCCAGATTACATGATCACCGATTACACAAACAAATTTTGGTTCGCCATGCGGAGCAACGAGACAAACTGGAGAATACCTCTGCATTTGAGCAAGTCCGTCCCATTCATTTGTGTCTGCAACTAAATAGCTGAGGTCACTGCTAAGAGAGCTAAATACTGCACCACCAATTTCACGAGACATCAGTTTTTTTCTAAATTGGCCAGCTTCTTCAGGTACGTTTGTTATGATTGTTTCTAATGTTCGAAGCCCATTATGTCTCAATAAAGGTTGCCAGAACAATAGAGGAGCTTTTGGTCGATACCATATTGCGGGCGAATATCGATTGATAACCGGGCATGATAAACTCCAGAACCAGGCGAGTAATGCCGCATGGGTCTCTGATTGCATGTACATGAGATCGTCTTTTTGCCAACCATCCGGATCTATCCATGCAGAATTGCGAACAAATACACTATCGATCTCATCATCAGAAAAAGAAAGCTCCGAATTCCAAACAAGCCTGCTTTTATTTTCTTGATTATTCAATCGCCACTCAAAACTGCAGGGATGTATCAATGGATTTGAAATAACGAGAACCGGCTCGTTATGATCCTTGAGTGAATCATAAACCTCACGGCAAAAAGGATCGTATAAATCGCCAATGATTATGTGCATAATTCTTTTTTCTTTTTTGTGAAATGATAGCAATTCGCCGAAAGGGTCGATAGATAAAAACGAATTGAGATAGTAAATGATGTTTATGCGCTGAATTGATTTTGTCTCATCCCAATTATCAGGGTATAAAAATTTCCTTTGGTGAGCTTGCGTGCTATCTGGCTACTAATTAAAGCACAACGATAATATCCAAAGGGAAGGAGTAAAGAGAGGAAAACGGGTTGAAAAAATTACCAGAAAACAAATATAATGTTCTTGCATGGCGAAAGTCAATACCCCGAAAGGGTGAATTTTAAAACAGCATGATTTTTTGCTTATGCTATTCTATCCAAAACTCAAAAAGCAGATTATATGCAAGTACAAAAGTGACTGAAGTGATCAACAACAATGTGGACATTTTCTTTTTATTGCAGATTATTTGGAAGACCCCGAAGGAACTGAAGCTTATCCTTTTCCTTGAGGCCCCATTAGCCCTACGTCCCAACAATTCTTACTATGATTCCAATATATTTCAAATCTTTTCTGCTTTTCGAGTTTATATTCGACAAGCCCATTGTTTGACTTCACTTTAATATAGATAAATTGAAAATCCCTACGGTCTTTAGGCCACGCATTGCCGCTTTCTCTGGATTTTAATTCGAAATACTGCCATTGTGATCTATTCAAACTCAAACTAAATTTGATATTTTGATTACCCCGGTTTGCTATGTAAATCATGCTACCTGCCATATCTGCTTTGTCATTTTCTACTTGAAAAACAATCTGACCTGTTAGCTTGGTTGTATTGACAAATAGAAATCCCAATAGTGTTATTTTATAAAGTGTTTTCATTTTCAACCTCCATTTATTATGTTATTTCATCATCGAATGTTGTTTCTAATTATTGGTTTGATTTCTCAACTTCCTTATTGGATGTACCTGAACGCTGACTTAGTAAGTATCCTGCTATAGTACCAAGTAGTCCCATAGCCGGTGCAATCGCTTCAGCATTAAACCCGGCTGGAATTATTAAAAGTGACCCCATTACAATCAATGTGATCCCAAATATGCGCAATAGCTGTTCTGCATTACAAGACACAGATCTAAGTAAAAAAAATTCTGCTAAAAGCACAATAAACCCGAACGCAAGAATAATTAGCGACAAGTTAAATTCCCGCAAAGACATTCTACTAATATCAGTGACGTTTGCATTCGAGGGATTAGACGGATTCGCATTGACCTCCTCTTCCGATACTGCAGATGGTTCTACCACCTCATCAGAATTGACCGTTTGTGTATCGCTTTTATTTATTTTATCTGGTGGGCTTTGCTGAGTTATTGCTTCCATATTTGTAAAACATAAACCAGCTACTAGCAAAACGAGGAATTTCGAAACCCTGAGTTTCTTTTTATTCATCATATATCTTATTAGTGGAGTCGTAAATGTTTACCCAGGGCGGAGAAATATTTTCACTTTTAAAGTGACTTAGTGAAGATAAATACCTAAACAGCCTGAGTCAATACCATAAAAGTGGTATTTGGCGGGACCATCCAACAGATATTAGTATGCGCAGTGCATCCCGATAGCTATCGGGATCGTGGACATTTTATTTTTATTGTAGATTATTTATAAGAACCCGAAGGAACTGAGATTATTTGAAAACCCCGAAGCAACGGAAATTGTAACTTCATCGACCATTTATTGCTTATGCTAAAAAGATTAAAACTTTTTGCTGCTTTTATTTTCTTCACGTTCCAGTTAGCAGCACAGTCGTCAAAACGGATTGCATTGACCAACGTGAATGTTGTAGATGTAGAAAAGGGACTATTAATAAAGAACCAGGTTGTCATTATTGAAAATAATCGCATTGCTGATATCATGCCGATGACATCAAAACCAAACCTGGTCAATTGCCAGGTTATTCCAGCAAATGGAAAATTTCTAATGCCAGGATTGATTGATACACACTTGCATTTGTTTTACTACATTAAAACAAATAAACGGGAAGAACTGAAGCTGATGTTCAAATTAATGTTAGCGAATGGAATTATTGGCATCAGGGAGGCAGGTGCAAGTGTGTACACCCAGGAAATGGTCTCTTTACGCGATAGCCTGAATAAAAAATATTTTCCGGGACCCCGCATGTATGTATCAGGGATCACTACTGCTTCGAATCTTAAAAAATTCCAGGTAGCTACTTACACAAGGCTGGTGGATACATTCAGCAAGATTGGTGTGGATGGTATCAAGATAAAATTTGCCACTTTTAATGAGACAAAAGAAATTATTGATGCTGCAAAAAGTCACGGTCTTGTGGTTTATGGTCATACGTATAACAACTTCCGCAATGAAACATCGAATGTTCTGGGCGACTTCACTATGGAAGCTGTTGATTATGGTATCAAGGGTGTAATGCACATGGGCTTTCCGCCTATTGGAATAAATAAATTGCCCTCAGGGCCTGAACCAACTTATTCAACTGAGTCAAAACTTTGGAAAGAGTGGTGGCTATATTTTGATGCTTTATGGTTGTATGCAAATGACGATACAGAAAAGGAATTAATTAGTAACATGATCAGAAAAAAAGTATGGTTAGAGCCTACATTGTCTACTGGAAGTTATACAATGAACTATGATGCGATGATGCAGAAAAAAGCATTGCAATATTATTTCTATCCCGATTCGTCGTTGATTGAAGGATATCCTCATCCCAAAGGCGAACAATTGGATACAGCCAGGCTCGCATTCCGACGTGGACAATTGTTTGTAAAAAGATTTTATGATGCAGGCGGATTATTATTAGCAGGTACTGATGGATCATTGTATGGTTCAGACCTGAGAGACGAATTACACTACCTTGTGGACGCAGGGATACCTACAGCTGAAGTCATTAAAATAGTTACTTATAACAATGCTCTTGCATTAGGGTGGCTGAATGATATGGGGATTGTTGCAAAAGCTAAGCTGGCCAATCTGATCCTTCTTAAAAATAACCCGTTGCAAGATATCGGCAACCTTGAAAACATTGAAGCTGTTATTTCAAATGGAAATTATTACAGTAAAAAAATCCTTGACAAATGGCTTGAGGAAATAAAGGAACAGGCTTTAAAAGAGAAGAGAAAAAAATAGGATCAGAGCTATGCGTTTCTAATTCTTCTTTATTTAACCACGAACACGAACCTACGCAGAGTTAGATTAAAAATGAGTACACATGGGGTGCAGATACATTTTTTCTCAGAGATATATTTTTTTTACCTGGGTTTTTTCGTAAATCTAGTTCCCGTCTAATTTGGTTTATTCTGTAGTTGCATTGTGTACATTCTTCCACATTTGCAGCGTCTCCCATCAGCTTGTAATACGAAATTGTTTCCTTTGCTAATAAACTCATAAGCTGCGAAGATTGAAAATCTTGTAGTTCTCTCATAAAACAATGATTATACTATGCAAGACTACAAACAGTGTGCAGGAAATAAAAAGTCTCCACATTGACCCCGTTGTTGTTGGTCGCCTGACCAACAACAACGGGGCGACCAACAACAACTTAAAAAGCAGATGATTTGTAAGACACCGAAGTGACTGAAAAAATTTTCCCGCTATATGTCCTGTTTCATCAATGTCAAGCGTCATTAATGTATAATAAAATCTATCAATTATGAAACAGCGAATGAATTTTTATGAAAAAGGATTTAAAGCCATAAAACCTCTTTTTAGTCTTGGTGCGTATTTATCGAAGTCAACTGTAGAACAATCGTTGTTCGACCTGGTAAACTTCAGGGTGTCGCAGATCAATGGATGCGCATATTGTTTGGACATGCACTCAAAAGATCTGCGTGCACATGGTGAGACAGAACAACGTTTGTATATGCTGACTGCGTGGCGTGAAGTACCGTTGTACACAGCCAGGGAATGTGCTGCGCTTGCATGGGCAGAAGCAGTTACAAGGCTCGAGAAAAATAATGTGCCCGATGATGTGTATGAAGAAGCACTGAGGCAGTTTTCAGAAGAAGAGCTTGTTGATCTAACGATGGGAGTTATTGGTATCAACAGTTATAATCGTATCAATGTTGCTTTTCGCACACCGGCAGGAGATTATATACCAGGGCAACATGCAGCACTTCAAAATTAATTTTTGCCTAAGTTTTCTCACAGCAATATAAATTGATTGGTCTGAGTCACAACTTGTCCCGCCTCATGCGGGAGACTCAGGCCAGCATTTATTGTATTTTTTTTATTTAATGGAAAAACAAAAACACTTCAGAAGGAATTGAATTCATCTTATCCCGGCGTCTGCCCTCAATATTTTTCTCTTCTGGTAAATAGTCGTTGGGCAAGATCCCGGGCGGACTGAAAAAATTCATAGCTGCTCCCACTACATTATTTTTGCCGGGCAATGTCAAAGCAATTATTCAATACGAAGGACGAAAGCTTTTCGTTCGACGCCTATGGCGTCACAATAACTTGCCAGCGATTGGATATACCAAAGCATGTTGCATATCATGTACAGTTTAGCAGCGCAAGGAAACCAATTATCATTGCCCGGGCCAAATTTGTTGATAGTAAAGTAAGATGGACATCAATTCCTGAAGGAAGACAAAAAGAAGCCGAAGGTGTTGGTGAACTGATCGATCAATATTTATCACGTAATGAATAGCTATGTGTTATTATAATGCGCAAAAAGTGACTCACGCAGAATTCCTGCGGTTAAAACAACTTGAAAAAACGATCGTTGAGCATGATTTTTTCAATCGGCTTGTAATTGTCGGATTTGATTTCGGTTCTACAACCGTTTTGAAACCAATAGAAGGAAAAGAAGATTTTGAAATTGTGCAAATGGAATGGGGCTTTTTGCCCGATCCTTTGAAGTGGCCATTTATTGAAACAAGACAAGATGCATTTAAAATACGCAGAGGATATACGGACGCAAGAGGAAAGTTTATACAGCCATTGAATTTTCTCAATGCTGTGTCTGAAGAATTATTGCTACCGAATAAAGTATACCGGCAAGCCGCGTTGCAACGAAGATGTGTCATCCCTTCTTCAGGATTTTATGACTGGCGACATATATTTCCCCTGAACAAAAGAACTGGGCAACCATTGAAAACGGCAGTTAAATATCCTTACAGGGTTTTGGTGAAGGATAAAGAACTTTTTTGGATGGCGGGCATTTGGAACCAATGGACAGATGCGGAAACGGGTGAAACTGTTGACACCTGTTCTATTGTAACTACAAAAGCTAACCTGGTAATGTCGCAAATTCATAACAGCAAAAAAAGAATGCCGACGATGCTCAATGATGATCTTGCATGGGAATGGATGTTTGATAAACTTGATGAGAAAAGAATTTCTGAAATAGCAAGATGGCAAATACCGTGGCAGGATCTCAGTTATTATACGCTAACAAAAGACTTTTTAAATTCTCACGATCCATTAAAAGAATTTGTTTATCCCGAACTGCCCACCCTTGATATTCCCGGACTTGAGAGCCAGGAACCACAAGGCCAGATGGAACTTTTTTGATAGAAGGTGACTATAGAGACATTGGCCTGTATTTAGGGTATTTTTTTTATTTATGAAAATCAAATGACAACACTACGGAAAACTGGGAGCTTGTAGCTCATCCTCATGATTTCAATTATTGAAAGGTTATGCAGATACATAATTTTTATATTCTTTATTGAATTGAAAACTGAAACACTAAGGAGAACTGGGTTTATTAAAGATGGTGACTGGTAATTAAAGAGCGTATGCCTTATATGCGTATACTAGTAATTATACTTATTGAACGCTGTTAGGTCGCCTTTGGGTCGCTATTGAGTAGGCTTTCCTACGAAGTAGAGTACAAGTTGTCCAAGCCTAAAATAGCTATACCGGTTAAGAAATATAAATTTGAAATTGATATTTATCAATGAAGATTCGAATTAAAATTATTAGGGGTAAGGCTCTTTTCTTTTTCCTCCCGATGAATCGGGACAGGCTTTGATGGAAAAAGAAACAAAAAGATCAAGGCAAAAGCAAATGCTCCGCTGCTTTTGCCAGCCTGCGCACATGGAGAGTCTGATGTATTGTAATTGGTTTTTGATATAGTAGTGCCAGGACGAAATGGTTGCTTCGTATTATTAGTAATACCTGGAGGCGCCGAGTTCCGTCCTGCTCGTTGATGAATGAGTGCTTTGCTTTGTTTGACGGACGAAACAAGGCGCTGGAAATTTCTTTATTAATTGTATGGTTATAGTAGAAATACAGAACCGGAATTTGCTAATTCAAACTTTAATCATTTACATTCGGCTTGAATTTTCATAGGATAAGGTTTAATGGTAAACTATTTACCGAAAGTCCCTTTGTTTCCACCGAGGGACTTTTTATGTGTAGAGCTTGTAGCAACTTATAATAGTTGATAACAAGTAAGCATGATAAGTGAGTGGAATGGTTATGGAGTGAGTTTGGATCTGAGGATTTTAAGACCACGAACTTTTTGGTTCTTTACGGTACTGATAGTGGTCTTCATTTCATTTGCAATTTCGGCAACCGATTTTTCTTCGAGATACATTTTGACAAATACTTTTTGGCAACGGGGTGATAATGTATTTATAGCCTTTTGCAAAAGCTGTATTGTCTCTGCTTTAATGATGTTGTTGACGTATGCCTGCTCTGAGATATCTACCTCGTGTTTATATATAGCATGATGCTTTTTATAACGTTTCTGATTTTCTATCCAGCGGATAGAGGCATTATAGACGCTGCGATAGAGATAGTTTTTTAAACCGGCTTCATTATCGAATAGTTCTCTTTTCGCCCAAAGCTTAATGAAGCTATCCCCTACTATATCTTCTGCAACCTGCCGGTCTTTTGTATAGCCCTGAACAAAGAAACAAAGAGGCTTATATAAGCGCTTGAAGAAATAAGTAAAACCTTCTCCCCTACCTTCTTTGAAAGCAATGATGAGATCGATATTTATCAAATTGGGCATTTCTAAAGATAGACAAAAGATTGATTGTAAACAAATCCGTTGACAATGGTTCAGAAAGTTTTATCCACATTGCTTGCTCAATAAGTAATGGATAAGACTAAAAATACTTTTCTGAAAAAATTGGGTGGGAGAATTGCCTACCTGAGAGAAAAAAACGGCCTTACTCAAACGGAATTGGCTAATGAGTGTGAGAAGGACAGACAAAGTATTAATAGCGTTGAAAAAGGGAACGTTAATCCGTCTGCTTATTTCCTTTTCCAGATTTCCCAAGCTTTGAAGATCCCCGTTAAGGACTTACTGGATATTTAATCTCCAAGAATGCCTCGCCTCAGGCCAGCATTTATTATTTTTTTATTTAT
>Ga0105249_10003198_pt1 | contig 14178 bp, 11 predicted proteins | sample KBSS44metaG_FD_81522 | JGI IMG/M metagenome (GOLD analysis project Ga0105249, IMG submission 81522) | Switchgrass rhizosphere microbial communities from Kellogg Biological Station, Michigan, USA - KBS S4-4 metaG | ecosystem: Host-associated > Plants > Roots > Rhizosphere > Soil | place... | reverse complement strand
GGGCGTCGTGCCCCCGCGGCCCGGATACCTCGAGGCGGCGCGCGAGCTGACCGCCCGGCACGGCGCGCTCCTCGTCTTCGACGAGGTGATCACGGGCTTCCGCCTCGCCGCCGGGGGCGCGCAGGAGATCTACGGAGTCCGGCCGGATCTCACGGTCCTGGGAAAGATCATCGGCGGAGGGCTGCCCGTGGGCGCGTATGGCGGGCGCCGCGACCTCCTGGAGAAGGTGGCGCCTTCGGGCAGCGTCTACCAGGCGGGCACGCTCTCCGGCAATCCGCTCGCGATGGCCGCGGGCATCGCGATGCTGAAGGAAATCGACCGCCGCCCGCCCTACGCGGAGCTCGAGCGGAAGGGGGCGCTCCTGGAAACCGGCATCCGCGAGGCCATCCGGTCGAGCGGCGCGGAGCGCTCCGTCACGTACCAGCGGGTCGGGTCGCTCTCGACGCTCTTCTTCGCGCCCGGACCCATCCACGACTTCGCCGCCGCGCGCCGGTCGGATACCGCACGCTATGCGCATTTCTTTCACGCCCTCCGCGAGCGCCGAATCTTTCTGCCCCCGGCGCAGTTCGAGGCCTGGTTCGTCTCGACCGCCCACACCGACACCGACCTTCGCCGGACGGCCCGCGCGGTGGCCGAGGCGCTCGCCGAAATCCCCGGCATTTCCGGGGCAGCGGCGGGCGTTTGAGACCGTTGGAGCGATCGGGCTCTGTTAGCCTGATCGCGGGGGGAGACCGATGACGCAGATAGCAGCCGCCGACAAGAAGTGGTTGGGGCATCCCCGCGGGCTCTCCACCCTCTTTTTCACCGAGATGTGGGAGAGGTTCAGCTACTACGGGATGCGGGGCATCCTGCTCCTCTTCCTGGTCGCCACTGTCCAGAACGGCGGCTTCGGGCTGACGGATCGGACGGGCGCCGCGATCTACGGCCTCTACGTCGGGCTCGTTTACCTGATGGCGCTGCCGGGCGGCTGGGTCGCCGATCGGATCCTCGGCCAGCGGCGCGCGGTGTTCGTCGGAGGCTGCTTCATCGCAGCCGGCCACTTCAGCATGGCGATCGGGACGGCCGTGACCTTCTACCTCGGGCTGTGCCTGATCGTGATCGGGACCGGCCTCCTGAAGCCGAACGTCAGCGCGATGGTCGCGGACCTCTACCCGGAAGGGGGCAACCGGCGCGACGCGGGTTTCTCGCTCTTCTACTCCGGGATCAACGTCGGCGCGATGACCGGACCGCTCGTCTGCGGATTTCTGGGGGAGAAGGTCAACTGGCACCTGGGATTCGGCGCCGCCGGCATCGGAATGGTCCTGGGTCTCATCCAGTATCAGCTCGGCGGCAAATACCTGGGCGAGGCGGGCCTCCGCCGCAAGGCGGAAGTCACCGCGGCCGGCGACCGGACCGCAATCCGGCGCCTGGCGCTCGGCGTCGGGATCTTCTTTGGCGTCATCGCTCTCACGGCGGCGCTGCAGCTGGCGGGGGTGATCCACCTCGACGTGTACTCGGTGGCGCAGGGGACCGGCTTCTTCATGCTCGGACTCGCCCTCCTCTACTTCGGCGCCGTCATCTTCCTGTCCAAGCTTTCCCGGGCCGAGAAGAAGCGGATCGCCGTGATCTTCGTGTTCTTCATGGCCGCGGTTCTCTTCTGGGCCGGCTTCGAGCAGGCGGGATCGTCGATGAACCTCTTCGCCGAACGTCTCACGCAGCGGGTCATCTTCGGCTGGGAGATGCCCGCCTCGTTCCTGCAGTCGGTCAACTCGATCTTCATCATCGCGCTCGCGCCCTTTTTCGGAATGCTCTGGGTGCGGCTCGGCCGCCGGCAGCCCTCGACCCCCGCGAAGATGGGCTTCGGGCTGGCGTTTCTCGCGATCGGCTTTCTCGTTCTCGCCTGGGGCGCGAGCTTCACGACCGGCGGCGCGAGGGTCAGCATGATGTGGCTCATCGTCACGTACCTCCTGCACACCGTCGGCGAGCTCTGTCTGTCTCCGGTCGGTCTGTCGAGCGTGACCAAGCTCTCGCCCCGTCCGCTCGTGGGTCAGATGATGGGCACCTGGTTCATGGGGACGGCTCTCGGAAACCTGATCGCGGGTCTCGCGGCCGGCGGCTTCCAGGGCATGGGGGTCGAGGAGCTCTTCCTCTCGGTTGCGAAGGTGACCGGCATCGCGGGGGTCGTGCTTCTGCTGCTCGCGCGGCCGATCCGGCGCTTCATGGGGGCGCTGCCGGAGGACGAAGCGACGCCGGTGGTCGAGCCGAAGACGCCGACGGTGACGACCGCTGCGTCCTAAGCTTCGCTCCGATCACGGTCGCAGCGCGAGGAGTCTCCCGAGGTAATCGAGGGAGGAGCCTCGCGCTGCGGGAGCGCGAGCAAGCGAGGGATCAGGCGCTCGGTTGAGGCCCGTTTGCCGAGCCGAGCGCCGGTGGCCCTGCCAGATCCCGAGCGTAGCGAGCGCGACGGTTACGGTGTTACGACGATTTCGCCCTTCATCTTGCCGTGCCCCATCCCGCAGAAGCGGGCGCACTTGAAGGGGTAGGTTCCCGCCTTCTCGGCCGTGAAGGTCACGGTCGCGGGCTTGTCCTTCGTGAACGTGACCTTTGCAATCTTCAGATCCTTCTGGACGAACCCGTGCTTCGTATCCAGGCTCTTGAACGTGATTTCGACGGGTTCGCCGACCTTGACCTCGATGCGGGCCGGGTCGAACTCGTACTTCTTCGCCACGACTTCGATCTTGCGGGGCTCGGCGGCGGAGAGAAGAGCGCAAAAGAGCAGGGCGGCGACTGCGGGCAGCACGATACGGGTGAGCTTCATCGAAAACCTCCGCGCCGATCTTATGACCGGCGGTGGAGAGCCCGTGCAACGAGCCGGCCAACCTCGCAAAGCAGGGTGCCCGGGATCGACCCCGCCGGTCGCGACTGCGAGATCGCGACCGAGAGACGCAGGGCCGACTCGAGAACGTATTCGACTCCGTCGGACGGCCCGGGGCGGCTCCCCGCCCGGTCGCGGCCGGCCGGGCGCAGCAGCCCCTCGCTCACGGTCCGGCGGCGGCTAGCCGGCCAGGACCCGGTCCGCGTATTCGCGAACGCTGGTGAGCCGCGTCGGGTAACGGGAAAGCGTCGGCCGCATGTCGATCTCGTCGCCGCGCCCTACCCAGAGCATGAGCGCCGCGAACGTCTCCTCGACCGGGCTCTTTGCGTTGGCCCGCATCGCGTCGAGGGCCTCTTCCGGCACGTGCTCGACCTCGAACTTCCGCCCCGAGCGCTCCTCGAAGATCCGGATGACGTCGTGGTGAGAAAGGGCTTCCGGCCCGCCGACCTCGATCACCCGGTTCTCGGCTTCGGGACTCTCTGCCGCGGCGATCGCGAGCGCCGCGACGTCGTGGTACGAGATCCAGCTGACCTTCTTCTCGCCGGAACCGAACACGCGGGCCTTTGCGCCGGGCACATCGAAGCCGAGGTGGGGTCCGAGCCAGATCTCCATGAACACCGAGGCCTCGAGGATGGTCCAGGGGATTCCGCTCTTCTTCAGCGCTTCGGCGGTCGCGCGCTTGGCGGCCTGCAACGGGAAGTCGAGGCCGCTCTTCTCCCGGAACGAGATGAAGACGAACCGTCGGACGCCCGCCTTCTTCGCGGCCGCGACGAGGTTTGCCTGGCCCTCGCGGTCCACGCGATCCATCGTGTTGCCTTCCTGCTGCGACTGAATCGCGGTGGCGGTCGAGTAGACCGTCGTCACGCCCCGGCACGCGGCGTCGAGCGACGCCGGATCCGTCAGGTCTCCGGTTGCGAGCTCGATCCCCAGTTTCCGGAGCGCGGCCACACGGTCGGGATTGGAAGACGGGCGGACCAGTCCGCGGACGGGCTTGCCCGCCTTCGCAAGACGCGAGCAGATCTCTCCTCCGAGACTTCCGGTGGCTCCGACGACCAGGTTCATGAAAAAGCTCCCCCTCTCGGGCCCGTAATCTCTCACGGTTGGGATGGCGCGCGGAATGCTACCGACAGGGGGGTGCCGGCGCGCACCACTTCTGCCGGGACGGCGGCTCCGCTCGTCCCGGCGAAACCGACGCTCCCGAGCCTGCGGCGGGCGGCCGCGGGATGCCACGCCTGCGACCTGTGGCGCCGGGGCACCCAGACCGTCTTCGGCGAGGGGTCGTCACGCGCGCGGGTGATGCTCGTCGGGGAACAGCCGGGGGACCGGGAAGATCTCGAGGGCAGGCCGTTCGTCGGGCCGGCCGGACGAGTCCTGGACGCCGCCCTGGAGAAGGCGGGGATCGATCGGTCCGCCGTCTACGTCTCGAATGCCGTCAAGCACTTCAAGTGGGAGCCGCGCGGGAAGCGGCGCATCCACCAGAAGCCCAACTCGGTCGAGATCGCCGCGTGCCGGCCATGGCTCGACGCGGAACTCGCGGTGGTCCGGCCGGACGTCCTCGTCTGCCTGGGAGCCACGGCGGCGCAGGCGCTCCTGGGCCGTTCGTTCCGGGTGAGCCGCGAGCGGGGCCGGTTCGTCACATCCGCCCTCGCGCCCCGGGTTCTCGCGACCGTGCACCCATCGTCGATCCTGCGCGCGCCCGACGCCGAAACCCGACGGGCCGAGACCGAACGGTTCGTCTCGGACCTGAAGAAGGTCGCGCGCGCCCTGAGAACTGAGAACTGACTATTTCGGACTGTCGTTTTCCTTCCAGTCCTTCACGTTGGTCTTCGTATTCCCCGGGACCGCCGTGATCTTGACCTCGTTGTCGGAGGTGTAGATGACGCGGGCCTCCTGCCGGGCGGAGCTGTAGAAGATCGGGTTCGTCAGGAACGACGCGGACTGCTGGGTCTCGCCGCGATCCGACCCGGTATAGGCGTCCCCGGTCGCGTAGCGCACGCGGTAGAACCGGGCGACGCCGATCGGTCCGGTGCACCGGACTCCGTTCGAGCACGGATTGCCGGGGGTTCCTCCCGGCGTCGGGTCGAACGTCGAGAAGAAGACGATCCCCTGCACCGCAAGCGAGTCGGTGATGAGCCGCTCTCCCGTGGCCAGCTGCAGGAACCACCCCTTCGTCGGAACGGAGGACGCCGCCGCGGCGGTCGAGGATGCGATGCTCAGAAGATCCGCCTCCGTGCGCGTCACCGCGTTGGAATCGTCGATGACGTAGTAGAAACGCTGCTTCGCGCCCAGGCTCTGCCCGTCCACGACTCCGAGGATGTCGTCCCGATCACCCGTACCGAATGCGATCCCGAGCGTCGGCGTTCCCCCGGAGCTGAAGCCGAGGGACACGGCCGTCGGGCGCAGGTAGATCGGATAGGTCGGCGCGGTCGCCGGGGCCACCGGCTGGGGCGCCGCAAAAAAGAGGAAAGGCTTTCCCGAGCCGTTCACCATATCGAGCTGGTTGTTCCAGCGGCCGCCCGGAGGAGTCGTCAGGCGGCGGAGGTTCGTGAGGTCGACCCGCCAGACCTGGCCCCGGAGATCCCCGACATAGACGTAGTCGAGGTACCCGTCGCCGTTGACGTCGAAGACGCCCGGTTCCGACGGCATCGACGCGAAATACGTCGGAGTGCATCCCGCCGCGCCCGCGTTGATCCCGCAGCTGGAGTTCGCGCGGTACAGGACCTTTCCGGTCTCCACGTCGACCATGTAGATCCAGTTGCCCCGGCGGTTCAGCCGCTGCCGGTCGAAGCCGCCGCCGAAGATCGCCACGTAGTAGTCGACGTTGGTGGGCAACGGCGCGCTCGTGTTGCCGCAGTTGGCGGTGCAGACCCGGACGCGCCCCATCGCGGGCTTCGACCAGGTCTCTCCCATGTCGCCGTAACCGGCGCCCGGGGAGCCGGCCGCGTCCTGGTCTCCGGTGTCGGAGATCTCCCAGAGCACCGTGGGCCAGGCGCGGGCCGGCTGCCCGGAGCGCACCGTCGCGTCGCCGGCGTCCTTGCCGCAGCTCGCATCGCCCGCGGCGTTCAGGCACTTCGGCGCGAGGAACGTGCCGAGGCCCGGCGGCGGGCCCACGGCGCCGCTGGCGTCCGCGACGAGCTCGTCCGGCTGCGTCACGTCGAGGGCGTAATAGCTTCCGCGAGAGGTCTTCGGAGGAATGCTGGTGGTGCCCTCGTAGGGGGACCCTTCGCGCATTCCGCCCACGAGAACGGTGTGCCACGCCCTCTTCGTCGGATCGGGGGTGCCCGAATGGCCGAGGTCGACGAACGCGTCGGCGGCGGAGGGAGCGCCGTCCACCGTCCACTCCATCTGCTTGGTCTGCGGACCGACCGCGTCCTTCAGAGGCTTGTAGATCTGCATGATGCCGCGCGGCGCGAACGCAAAGAGCTCGACGCCGGTGCCGAGGTCGTAGCAGGGCGGCAGACTTCCGTCCGAGAGCGTCGAACAGACGGAGGGGTCGCGGTTGAAAACACCGATGTCGAAGGCGTGGAGCAGCCCGTCGTTCGCGCCGGCGAAGAGCACCCGGCGACGCTGACGGTACGTCTGGTAGAAGGCCTGGTAGTTGTTCAGGTTCGAGATGAAGAACGGGAAATCTCCGGGCGGTCCGACGATCAGCGGGTTCGAGTGGAAGATGTCGCCCAGCTTCAGGCCGAGGTACTTCTGGTTCGCCTCGGTCGTCGTCATGATCGCGTCCCGGTCTCCCCAGACGAAGCGCAGCGAATTCCCGGCATCGTCGTCCGTGATCGCCGGCGAGAGAACCGCGGGCGGCGCCGTCTGCGGCCCCAGGAGCGCCTTCAAGGCGGGCCACCAGGAGGCACCCGTCGAGTAGGTCAGGTCGTACCGCGCCTCCGGGACCGTGTCGCTCGGCGGCATCGGAAGCGTCGTCACGGGATCGGTGTAGCCCTGCGGCAGCGAGAAAACGATTTTCCTGCCGGGGTAGAAGTGGGTCGGGATCGTCGACACGTCGTCGTTCGACGTATCGACGTAGCTGCTGCTCGGCAACATGTTCATTCCGGGGGCGAGAACGGCGGCCGGGTCGGTCGCGCCGGTCCCCGGGGTATCGGCGAGATTTTCCCCGGCGTTCCAGATGAGGGAGGCCGGGTCGTTGGACGGGGCCGGCAGAATGAGACCGTTGTTCGGATCGTTCGGGTCGCTGATCGTCTTGGTCCCCATCTGGATCTGACCGGCGGCGTCGAGCTTGTAGCCGTTGACGCGGCCGTTCCAGATCGACCGGTTCGAGGCCGCGTTGAACGTCGCCAGGTACACCATCTGGTCGCCGCCGGCCTGGACCGACGAGACCGTCGACGACGCGAAGTCCTTGGAGCTCTCGTTGACGAAGGAAGCGATGTCCGCGAGCGCTTTGTACAGCCCGTCGGAATCGGTCACGGGGAAATAGCCGACGGAGCCGTCCGGGAGGATGGCGCCCGAGTTCTGCGCGATGCAGACGCCGGTCGAAGCGGTCGCCACGGCGCTCGCTCCGAACCCGATGACGTAGACCGGCACGCCCAGCTGCTTGAAGGGCTTCAACAGCTTGGACGTGAGGAAGCCGCAGCTGTCGTTCTGGCAGCCGTTGAAGTTGTCGTAGATCAGGATCACGGCGGACTTCCGGCACGTCTTGTCCGGATCGTCGGTGCGCTTCCCGTTCTGGAAACCGTCGATCGCCGGATTCGTGAAGTAGTCGAAGACGTTCTGCAGAAGGTCCTTGATGGGGGCCTGCGAACCGTTGCGGGTCGTCAGGATCGCCTGGTTCTCGACGATGTCCAGGCCGGCGTCGACCGCGCCCAGGAGGTTGGAGTCGCAGCCGTCGGCGTACTTGCTCCCGGATCCGTTGTATCCCGGATTGTCGTAGTCGCGCGTCGAGAAGTTCCCGTTGGACTGGTCGTAGCGCGAGAGAACGCCCTGGGGCCGGAGCAGTCGACTCACGCAGGAGAACGAGTCCTGCGGCGGGAGACACATCGCTCCCCACGAGTAGTCGCGGGGGATCTTGACGAGCGGGAGGGTGGAGCTGTTCGACTGGAACTCCCAGCCCGAGCAGTTCGCGTTGACGTCGAAGTCGTTCCTCGGGTCGTTCAGGAAGCCGACCGCCCGGCCGGCATCGGCGCCGGTCTGGAAGAAGAGGTCTCCGGGGAGAGACGAAGGGGGAGCGTAGAAGACCGTCACGGTCCCGGGATCGCCGGCCGGCGTGGTCGCGCGCGTGGTCCAGTTGCCGCTGATTTTCTCCTGGTACTCCTTGCGAACCTCCATGGAGTGCGTGCCGGCGAGCGTCAGGGTCGCGAGCGTCCCGTCCGTGAAGGCGTCGCCGTAGAGCCCGGCGATCAGGGTCTGCTTGATCCGCTGCGTCGCCGTGGTGGAGCTTCCGTTCAGATAGACGAACGCACTGCCGGCGCCTAGATTGCCGAAGAAGGGCCCGACGACCGTGGCCGAAACGCCGAGATTGATGAAAGCCGGCGATCGGTCGGTACACACCGGAGAGGTCCGGTTTGTACACGGTCCCTCGCCGCTCTTGCCCCACCGTCCGATCGTGCCCACCGGCTCCTTCCAGGTCTCGGAGGGGAAGTCGACGGTCGAGGCGGCATACAGCCAGTGCTTCCCGTTGATCGAGATGCTGCCCGAGTTCGGGTTGTGGGCAAAGGTCGTCAGCCCGATGTTGAAGGAGCCCCTCTTCTCCTGCACGAAGCGCTTGACGACCCGCTTCGCCGCGCCGAGCTTGCTCGCGGGGGAGTCCGCGTCCCCGTCCCAGGCGCTGGTGCTGCCGAGGATCGGCTGCTCGGTCGTCTGGGAGTTGCCGAAAACGAGCATGAGGTTGGGAGGCGCCGTGGTGCGCTTCAGGAGATCCTTGTCGTCGGCCGCGGCCGGGCGGGCGAAAACGAGAGCCGCCAACGCGGCGGCTCCTGCCAGAAGAATGCGGATGCGGTGTTCTCTCATCGTGGAATCCTCAGCTGCTGTGGGTAGATACCGACGTCCGCGGTCACCATCTTGGCCGCCTGGATCGCAGTGCCCTGGGCGGTGGAGGAGAGGTTGAAGAAGTTCTCGACGATCTGGGTCGTGCCGTAGGCATTGCCTTCCGACTGGACCTGGTCTCCCGGATGGATCGTGTAGCCGACGTTGATGGGCCGGGTGACGGTGACGGCGATGTCGGGAGGCGCACTGCCCGGATAGTGGCTGGAGACCCCGACCGGCATCAGTCCGCCGACGTAGTTCTTGTCGGAGGCGAGCCTCGACGTCGCATAGTCGATCCCGGAGCACGCGGCGTAGAAGACCTTGGATACCTTGGTCTCGTTGCCGGAGAGACTGCGCTCGGTCGACGCCGTGAAGAGGAGCGCGATCCCGACCACGGTCAGGACGAGAAGGAGAAGGATCGCGAGAAAGAGCGCGAAGCCCGACTCGCCCCGCCGCGCGCGCCTCACTGGAAATTCCTCAGCGACACGGCCAGCGTCTGCAGCCGCCGCCGGTACGGGCGGCCCGTCGCGCTCGAAAAGGACGCGGCCGTCGAGTCGAGGATCTGAAATCCCCGCGCGCCCGGTCCGTCGTACTTGATGTCGGGGTCCGAGGATTTCACGACGAGAGAGAGCCACACCGCGCGCAGCGCCGGCGTCGCGAGCGCCGGATTCGGTGGGCCGCTCGCGATCGACGTGTCGATGAAGGCGTCCACGTGCTTGGGGTCGGTCGCGGAAATCACGAGCGAGGTCTGAATCTCGTTCGCGGCGTTTCCCACCCACTCGTCGAGGTTCGCCGCCGAGGCGTTCACGACGCCCGGCGAGATCCCGCGGTCCGGCGTCGCCCCCGAGATGCCGTCGACGCCGTAAGCGACCTGGAAGTCCTCGACCTCGTCGACGATCGGCTGGACGTCCCAGTTTTCGGTGGATGGATCGTAGACCGCCTGGGCGAGGGAGGGATGCGTGTCGGCCGTCGAGCCCGTGCCGTTGGTCGCGCCCTCGTCCACGAAGTAACGGATCTCGTCGACGGCGCCTCCCGCGTACGGCTTTTCGAGCGCCGGCGCGCCGCCGGTCGAGGCGTTGAACTTGCGCGCGCCCGGGTCCTGCGGGTTGATCGTGAAGGTGAAGGTATCCGCGGTCCGCGTGTACCAGGTGCCCGTCGTGTCGACGAGCCCCACGTAGTACAGCGGGATGAGATAGGGCTTGCCGCCGATCGTGATGGACTGGGTGCCACCGTCCGCGGCCACGAAGTAGAAGGGGCGCGTCCGGTTCGCGATGGACGGGGTCGCCCCGGACGCGTAGTTCACGACGCCGTTGCGCGCGGTCGACCGGATCGTCACCGACATCACGGAGGACGCGTTGCAGGTGCCGCTGCAGGTCACGTCACCGGTGGTCATCGCGTATCGGTCCGCGAGCAGGATGCCGCGCACGCCGATGACGTCGGTTCCCTTGCGGATGTAGTGCAGCCCGCCGGCCAGGTCGGTGAGCGAGGTCCCGCCCGGCGCGTTGTTCACGACCGGCAGGATCGCGTTGCCGTAGTAGAGCTGCCCGACCCGGGCCTGTCGGATCACCTTCGAGACTTCGTAGATGCCGACGCGCGCCGACTGCTGGGCTTCCGCGACGTTCGTCTCCTGCTTGGCGAGCTTGTTCGAAGAGTCGAGCAGCGCGTAGAGCCCGAGCATGATCGAGACCATGACCACGATCGTGACCAGGGCCTCGAGCATCGTGAGGCCTCGTTCCCGGGCGCGTCCCATGCCTCCTTCTCTCCGGATCCGGCGGTGACGGTCAGTTCGGGCTGGCATCACGGAACCTGACGTACACGGATTGCGTCGTCTGACGCAGTCCGGGGAAGGGCCCGCTCGTCGGTCGGACCGTGACGGTCAGGAGCTTGACGCCGTAAGTCGCCGGCGAAAGAACGCGCGAGGTCAGGTCCCCCTGGAACTGCTCGACGGTGTAGGTACGGGTGTACGGGAAGAGGAACCAGCCGACGCCGGGCGAGGTGGAGGCGGTCGAGGTCGCCCCGCTCGAGGGCTTGTACCACTTCGGGAGGTCGTTGTTGCAGACCGAATTCACGATCACGACGGAGCCGGTGCCGGTCGAAGTGGTGCCCGTCGGTCCCGTGGCGTTGGCGTTCGCCGGAACCGCCAGGCGCGGGTCGGTCGACGGGAAGCCGATGAGCTCCTCCATTTTTTCGCGGGCCAGCGTGTTGGCGTTCGTCAACTGGTTCGACGACGCGTTCGTGCGGACGGCGCCGGTGAAGAGCGGTGCCATCGCGAGAAGCCCGAATCCGAGGATCGTCATCGCGATCGGAACCTCGATGAGCGTCACTCCGCGCTGGTGTTGCACGTCCGGGCGCTGCGGCCGGCGCCTCCGGCCGGGCCATTGGATCTTTTTCATAGCGGTCCTCAGCTCCACGACCAGCCGCTCGGGACGTAGCCCCGGCCCTGGACGAACTTGTCGATGCGGAACTTTCCGGAGACGTTGGTCTCGACGGTGACCCGGAAGAAGTTCAACCCCAGCGAGTCGGCGAAGTAGATTCCGCGGCCGCCGGAAGCGGTGGGAAGACCGCACCCCGTGTCCTGGGGAGGAAGGATTCCGCCGTTCGGCAGGAAGACGATCCGATCGACGACGGTGGCGTCGCCGGCATACTTGTCGAACGCGGCGGCGGCCCCGAGATCGTTCGCGGTTCCTCCCGACTTCCAGAGGGCGATTCCGGCAGGAACCACGAATTCTCCGAGCGTGGGCTCGTCGGTGCCCGGAGAGGTCGCGAACGTCCCGGTGTCCTGGAGGAAGTTGCCCGCGGCGGCCCGCTCGTCCGCCGGAAGGGGAGAAGTCGTGTCGTTCGCGCGATCCTGGAAGGTCCGAAGACGGATCATCTTCTCGGGAGTCAGGGCGATCTCGACGACCACGTTCGTGCCACGTTTGACCGCCTGGAGGCGGGCCGTCGCGAGCACCTGACGGATCGAGGAGAAGGCGCCGAGGTTCCGGGAGTGGCGAATCAGCTTGCCGGCCGCGGGAATCGCCAGCATGCAGACGAGGCCGATCAGGGCGAAGACGATCAGGGCCTCGGCAAGCGAGTAGCCGGCCTCGGATCCCCGCCGCGGCGTCGAGTCGCTTTCGGAGGCGTAACCCACCGGCTTGCCGTCCTTTCCTCGTTGTTCTACGACTTTGGTCGTAGCTCTCTTCAGCAATCCGGGTGCCCGGCGGAGTCGACACGGAAGTGATTCGCAGGGCAGGACTTAGGCGTTTCGGAGGTTGCCGGAGGTCGTCGATTTGTCGGTTTCCGAGTCGTCAGATGACAAAAAGAACGATCGGCAGGGGTTCGGCAGCGGGGCGGAAGCCGGAGGCTACCGGGAGCGGTCGTCCGGTCGAGTGTCCCGCCGTTTCGATCTCCGGGCGACCACGATCACCCGATCGGCGCCCGGGGTGAATGGGCGACCGTCGAAGGCTCCCCAGATCTCCTCGACAGCCAGCCCGCACGATCGGAACAGTCCCCGGACCCGGCCGGGATCCCACGCGCGCGCCACGAAGGACGCTTCGACCCGCGTTCCCTCTTCCTGCCCCCGGCGGTCGCGATAGCGGTAGCGGGCGCGCCAGATCTGCGTGGCGCCGATCGGCCGCCAGGTCTCCGAGATCGACAGGACGCCGCGGGCATGGCGGATCCGACGCGGGGGAGGAGCGAAAACCCGGCCCCGACGGTAGAGACCATCGAGGACGAAGCGGCCCCGCGGAGAGAGCTGCCTCGCGACCGCCCGAAGCGCCCGCCGCCGGTCCGCCGCGGAGGTCAGGTGAGAAAACGGATCATCCGCCGCGATGATCAGGTCGAAGGCGCCGGAGAAGTGGACCCGGCGCATGTCGCCCGCCACGAAGCGGGCACGGGAGCCCGGTTTTCGGAGCGACCACGCCCTCGCGAGCATCTCGATCGAGACGTCGATCCCGATCGCCGGAGCGTCGCGCGCGACCGCGCCCGTGATCCGCCCCAGGCCCGCTCCGAGGTCCAGAACCCGCGTCGGCCGCCAGCGCCGCACGAGGCTTCGCCAGAACCCGATGTCGCGGCGAGCGGCCGACTCGATCTCGTAAAACGGCAGGATCTTGCCGTAGTACTCCGAAACGTCGCCGACCACGTCGCGCCCGGGCATGTCTCCCGGTGTATACCAGCCCCGTGGCCCGGCTCGTCTTCGTCACCGGTACCCCCGCCGGCGTGCCGGACGGGAGCGGCACTTACGTCGGAATCTCCGTCCTGCGGGACGCTCTGACGGCGCTCGGACACCGGGTCGAGACGGTCGCCCCCGCTCCGGGCCGCGGAGCGGTGTCGCTTCCGGGTCGGGTTCTCTTCAACCTCCGCGCGCGGAGGGCGGCTCGAAGACTCCAGCCCGGGACGGAGCTCTTCGTCGAATTCGACCTCGACGGATTTCTCGCTGCACCGCGCGGCGTCCGCCGGGTGGCCGCCATCAAGGGGGTGCTCGCCGACGAGGCGCGATTCGAGCGCGGGCTCGCCCGCGTTCGTCTCACGATCGAATCGTTCCTGGAAGGGTTTCACGTCCGGGGCGTGGACCGGGTTCTGGCGACCAGCGCCCATTCGGCAGCGTGTATCTCCGAGAGCTATCGGGTTCCCGCACAACGGATCTCGGTGGTGCCGGAGCCGATCGACCTGGATCGCTGGAGGAGGGCGCTGAACGCGGCGCCGGAGCGGACGCGGGAGGGAAGGACGGTCCTCTGCGTCGCGCACCTGTACCCGAGGAAAGACGTCGTGACGCTCCTCGCCGCGATGTCTCTGCTCCCGAAGGAAACCGTCGTGCGGGTGGTGGGAACCGGCCCGGAGCTCGAGCGTCTCCGGCGCCAGGCGGATGACCTCGCCCTCGGCGGGCGCGCGGAGTTCCTCGGCCACGTCCCCTTCGATCGCCTGGCGGAGGAGTATCGGCGCGCTGACGTCTTCTGCCTTCCGTCGCGGCAGGAAGGGTTCGGGATCGTGTTCCTCGAGGCGATGGCGGCGGGCCTGCCGATCGTCGCCGTGCGGGCAGCAGCCGTCCCGGAGGTCGTCCTGGACGGCGTCTGCGGAATCCTCGTCCCGCCCGGCAGTCCGGAGGCGCTCGCCGGCGCCCTCGACGGTCTGCTCTCCAACGCGGGGGAGCGGCACCAGATGGGCGAGGCCGGCCGCCGGCGGGTCTCGATCTACGACGCGCCGCTCGTCGCCGCGCGATTCCTCGAGGCCGCCGGGCTGGCGGCCGCAGCCGGACGCGAGCCGGCGGACCAGGACCTCGCGGTCTCGTTCGAACGGCAGAAAGACGGCGCGGAGACGGAGGGGTGAGGGGTCGGATTCGGTACCTGATCTCTGCGCTCGCTGCGTATGCG
>Ga0105249_10003197_pt1 | contig 14178 bp, 15 predicted proteins | sample KBSS44metaG_FD_81522 | JGI IMG/M metagenome (GOLD analysis project Ga0105249, IMG submission 81522) | Switchgrass rhizosphere microbial communities from Kellogg Biological Station, Michigan, USA - KBS S4-4 metaG | ecosystem: Host-associated > Plants > Roots > Rhizosphere > Soil | place... | reverse complement strand
TCTTTTTATGAATGATACGATTGTTAATATACAGCGTAACAATGGTTGTACTATCCATTCTTTTATTCAAATAACTATATAAGTCTTTTACGCCAGGTTTGATAAGGTCGCTTCCAACCGATTCCGATTTGTAATGACACATTTTTCTTACCATTCGATTATACTTGGCCAGATTGGTAGAAGCCCAAAAAGTATTCTCGTCTCCCGGATTAAACTTTTTATTGATGATATTGAGGTAGCCTTTGAATTTATCAGCCAATACAAGGAACCACATTTGTTCTGCGTGCCGTATATCCAGTACACCTTTGAATCGTAATGAACCTGCCGCTTTCATAACGGCAGCTGAGGGATGAAAATAATTCCCATTATAGTTTGCTTTGCCATCTGCATAGAGCTGATACATAAATCTTACATAACCCAACGGATCGCATTGCATCACTAAATACGAAACAGCGCCATACGAACAAAAATTGGTACTGCGACCCGGATAAAAACTCATAGGGTTTTCCAGGTTGAGCTTCAGGTTATCGTAAAATAGTTTAGGCTTTATATTGGGCCAGAGATTGCTTTCCTTGTTTTGATCAATCGTGTTTAAAAAATCAAAAGCTTCTTGTTTTGTAGAAATTGACCCGGTTGGAAAGTTTGCAAAACAATATTCAGGATAAAAAAACAGGACCCATATAATCATTAAGCTAAGCCTGCGAAAGATGCTCACGACGGATAAGTTCATTTTAAGATAGCTTGAATTGATTTTATATCTAAGCAAACAAGCTGCCAATTTTTGTTTAAACGTCATTTTACCTCTTGCATATCCACTAATCGTTTATAAAAACCATTTTGTGCAAGTAATTGTTCATGGTTGCCCCGTTCAACGATCTTTCCTTTTTGTAAAACAATTATTTCATCTGCATGGCGGATCGTACTTAAGCGGTGTGCTATAACGATGCTGGTACGGTTTTGCATCATATTATTAATGGCATCCTGTACCAATCTTTCACTTTCTGTATCCAGTGATGAGGTAGCCTCATCTAAAATTAATATCGGAGGATTTTTTAAAACAGCTCTTGCAATTGTCAATCGCTGTCTTTCTCCCCCGCTTAGTTTTGTTCCGCGATCACCAATATTGGTATTGTATCCGTTTTCTTTATTCACGATAAACTGGTGAGCATTGGCAACCTTTGCTGCGTTCATGATATCTTCTTCCGTTGCATCGGGTTTTCCCAATTTGATATTATTAGCGATCGTATCATTAAAAAGAATAGGTTCCTGTGTTACGATGCTCATTTGACTGCGTACAGATTGCAAAGAGTATTCTTTAATATTTATTCCATCGATCAAAACTTCTCCACCAGTCACATCATGAAAACGGGGAACCAGGTCAGCCAGTGTTGATTTGCCTGCTCCACTTGAACCAACCAGGGCAATCGTCCTTCCTTTTTCAACCCTGAGATTAATATCGTCCAGTATTACCGCGTCTTCATACGCAAATTCGACATTACAGAATTCGATATTTTTTTCAAAGGATTGAAGTTGTTTACCATTTGTGTTATCATCAACCGTTACGTGAGTTTTCAGTACGTCTTCTATCCTGGAGATGGCAGCCGCGCCTTTACGCATATTGCTGAAAGAAGTAGATAATGCTTTGGCAGGATTGATAATATTATAAAAGATCCCGAGATAACCCAAAAACACAGAGGCCTCCAGTGCAATTTCGTTTTTCAGTACGAGTCTGCCACCATAATAAAGCACTGCGGTAAACAGCATTACACCCATTACTTCCGAAAGTGGTGAAGCCAGGTCACGACGATAACCGATCTTATTTTTTGATTGGAGCAATTCATCATTGGTATTAAAAAAACGTGACCGTAGAATCTTTTCGATATTAAATGCCTTAATAACTCTTAAGCCACCCAATGTCTCATCCAGGGTAGAAAGTGTTTCTCCATATTTAATAGCTACATCCTGCGAATGTCTTTTCAGTGACTTTGTTATTCGGCCAATGACCAGGCCGAGCACAGGAATAAGAATGAGAATAAATAAAGTTAACTGAGGGCTGATAATAAACAAAACAGCCAATGTAACAATGATGGTCATCGGGTCTCGGATCCAGCCTTCGAGTGTTCCTACCACAGAGCCTTCCACTTCTCCTACATCATTAGTCATACGGCTCATCAGGTCACCTTTTCTTTTTTCATTAAAAAAACCAATCGGCAGCTTCAGTATTTTATCATATAGATCTTCACGCAACCGGTTAACGATCTTATTTTTTAGCGGGTTTAGAATATAATAGGAGAGATACAGGAAAAGATTTTTCAATATAACGAAAGCGATCATAAGCAGGCAGATGAGCCCCAGTGTTTGAATATTACCTCTTTTCCTGATCGAATTATCCAGGAACTCATTAACAAAACGGATGGCAGGATTGTTACTGTCTGTCGTTATTCCCTTATTACCGAGGAATATCAATTGCAAAAATGGCATCAGCATCCCAATCGATACAATTGAGAAAACAATGCTAAGCAAGGTAAAAAGAAAGTAAAGAACAATTTTTCCTTTGTAATCGCCGAGATAGGTGAAAATCCGTGAATATTGCTTCATTTAAAAATGAGGATGCTTCTAAAAACGACAAAGTAACTAATTTTACACTGTCTGTCCATAGTTATCCTATCCGGCAGATGGAATAATTAAAGATTTACAAAGCTATGATAGAAGGTAAGCGTCAGAAACAAGTGGGAAGTGTTGTTCAGAAAGAACTGAATGAGATATTTCAACGTTTAGGATTAAATATGCTCGATGGCGGAATGGTATCCATCGCCGACGTAAAAATAACTCCCGATTTGCTGGAAGCAAGAATTTACTTAAGCCTGTTCCAGGTAAAGGATAATAAGGCGGCAATGAAAAAGATCGAAGACAGGCAACATGATATAAAAAGAGATCTTGCTGTGCGGGTCAAACATCAGCTTCGCCGCATTCCGGAAATCAAATTTTTTGTGGATGATACACTCGATCATGTGTTTCGTATGGAAGAAATATTTAAACAAATACAAGAGGAAAAGAAAGACAACGATAAGCATACATAATTTATAAATTTTCATTCTTGAATCTTTCACTTTTATTTGCCCGGCGTTACTTCAAATCCAAAAAATCCACCAACGCAATAAATATCATTGCCTGGATCAGCATACTTGCCATTGTTATCGGAACATCAGCATTGATCACCGTGCTGAGTGTTTTTAATGGGTTTGAAGGCCTGGTGAAATCATTGTATTCCTCTTTTTATACAGACTTAAAAGTTTTACCAGCTACAGGAAAAACGATCACTCTTACGCCACAACAACTACAGGAGATTAAATCAACACCGGGAGTTAAAAATTTCTCCGCTGTAATCGAAGAAAAAGCCCTGCTGAAAAATAACGATGGTGATAAGGATTATCAGAATGTGGTGGTGTTAAAAGGCGTTGATGACAATTATCAATACGTTTCAGGTGTAGCGCAACATATTGTTGCCGGTAATTATGATATTGGTACACTTGATACACCCCGTATTGTACTGGGCGCAGGAGTAGAAGGCTCGTTAAATGTGCAATCGGACAGGAATATATTTCCGCTTACTGTTTACCTGCCACGAAAAGGTAATACGGAACAAATTGATGTGGTAAATGATATCAGCAGCAATTATATTAATACCTCTTCAACTTTTTTAATTCAACAGGACTTTGATAATAAATATGCGATCACCAATATTGATTTTATGCGTGATGCGCTAAAATTTAAAACAGATGAATACAGCGGGTTGGAAATTTCTTTGAATGATATTGATAAGACTGATGATGCAAAACGCAGCCTGAAAAATTTCTTGCGGGATAATTATAAAGTGCTTGATAAGTATGAACAAAATAAAAGCCTGTATTCAGTAATGAATCTTGAAAGGTGGGCAATTTATGGTGTACTGAGCCTGGTATTGATCGTTGCAGCGTTTACCATGATCGGTGCACTAACGATGCTGGCATTGGAAAAACAAAAAGACATTGCCGTGCTGCATGCAATGGGCGCCAATCGCAGCTTTATTCAAAAAATATTTTTAAAGGAGGGAGTGTTACTTGCATTTATAGGGGGTGTTGCCGGCATGTTGCTGGCCCTGGCAATCATTTATGCCCAAATAAATTTTAAACTGATCAAATTAGAGGGAGGTTCTTTTCTTATCAATTATTTCCCGGTAAAGCTCCGCTTAATGGATTTTACTTTAGTCGGGATAACAGTTTTTATTATTGCATTAATTGCCTCATGGTTCCCGGCACGTAAAGCGGCATCACAGGAATTTTCATTAAGAAGTGAATAAACCCTTCGAAATCCGAATTTCAACACTCGAATTTCGAATCAGTAATCTCCCAGTGTTTCAGGATTCTGCGCTAATGCCTTTGCCAGCTGCTCATCATTGGGTGCAATGCCATGCCATTCATGACTGCCCTCCATGAAATCAACGCCTTTACCCATTTCGGTTTTCATAAGAATAACAATCGGTTTTCCTTTACCGACGAATGTTTTTGCTTTTTCTAATGCAACTACTACTTCATCCATATCATTTCCTTTGTCAAGGTGGATCACTTCCCATTCAAAAGCCTTGAATTTGGCGGCAAGGTCACCCAGGTTCATAACCTTTTTGGTAGGGCCGTCTATTTGCTGGCCGTTCCAATCAATGGTGGAAATCAGGTTATCTACTTTATGATGGGCTGCGAAGAGAACCGCTTCCCAGATTTGCCCTTCATTCAATTCACCGTCACCATGCAATGAAAAAACAATGTTTGATTCCTTGTTAAGTTTTTTTGTAAGTGCAGCACCAATGGCTACACTCATACCCTGGCCCAATGACCCGCTGGCAATTCTTACACCCGGCAAATGCTCATGTGTAGCAGGATGTCCCTGTAATCTTGAATTAATTTTCCTGAATGTAGCCAATTCCTTTATATCAAAATAGCCGGAACGTGCCAGGGTAGAATAAAAAACAGGCGAGATATGACCGTTTGATAGTATAAATACGTCTTCATTCGTTGCATTCATATTAAATGCCGGGTTATGTTTCATCACTTTAAAATATAAAGCGGTAAAATATTCTACACAGCCTAAGGATCCACCAGGGTGTCCGCTTGCTGCCCCATGAACCATTCTAACAATGTCTCTTCTTAGTTGCGACGTTATCGGTTTTAAATCACTCATAAATTTTTTATTCTTTAAACTTTTACTAATTTAGCCATTCCAACCCCCTTTCGAAGGCGTTGCAAAAATGCAACCTTTTCAAATTCGAAATCCAACTGTCTGAATTAAACTATCCACAAATTCAATTACCGTATGCTAACCAATCCATCACGGGTATTAATTTTTTAATCTAACCCGTTAGAATCTGTAAAAACTAAAACCTATTTTTGCCTAACCTGAAAACTCTGCTCGAATGCTCGATATTTTGCTAACAGCCTCGGTTGCGTTTATTATTACGTTCTTAGCTATACCCGTGGTACTCCAGATTGCTGAACAAAAAAAGCTTTTTGATGTTCCCGATGAAAGAAAAGTACATACTCTTCCTGTACCATCACTTGGTGGCGTAGGCATTTTCGGCGGTTTTTTACTGGCCAGCCTTTTATCAATCCAGGGATATATCAATCCTGAATTCCAATATTTTTTTGCCGCTGCTATCGTTATTTTCTTTTTAGGTCTGAAGGATGACCTGATGGTACTTTCAGCTACCAAAAAGTTTATCGGGCAAATGATCGCTGCATCTATTCTTATCCACTTGGGTGGTATCAGGTTAGATAGTATGCACGGTCTTTTTGGTTTTGACAAAATGCCCGAAGCTTTTAGTCTTGCATTATCTTATCTTACTATAATTGTAGTGATCAATTCATTTAACCTGATCGACGGAGTGGATGGATTGGCGGGAACGCTGGGGGCTCTCACTATGCTTACTTTTGGAAGTTACTTCTTTACTATCGGGCAGGAGGCTTATGCATTATTATCTTTTGCTATGGCGGGTAGTTTAGTTGCTTTCCTGATTTTTAATCATAGCCCCGCACGGATCTTTATGGGTGATAGCGGCTCGTTAATGATAGGCCTGGTTAATTCAATATTGGTGATAAAGTTTATTAACATGGCCAGTTCACCGGAGGTCGTGTTTCCAATAGCTTCTGCAGTGGCAGTTGGCTTTGCTATACTTATTGTTCCTTTATTGGACACGCTTAGAGTTTTCAGCATTCGCATTTTCAATCGTCGTTCCCCGTTTACACCTGACCGCAATCATGTTCATCATTTATTGCTTGATAAAGGCCTAAGTCATACTTCGGTTACAGTTATTCTTGCAGTGGTAAATATCAGTTTTGTGGTTTTTGCTTACCTGGCAAAATCCTGGGGTCCTACCTGGCTCATAGTTGCAATGGTATTGGCTGCATTTAGCGGACTTGGATTACTTTATTATAGCAAACCTCGCAGAAAGCTGGTGGTTGCAAAAAGCCTGAACGGAAAAGTGGAGCTCAAACCTGCCTCAAAGATTGTTACGTTCACTAAAGAAAAAGAAGCCGCCACGGCAGATTAATGACTTTATAATATTTTTATTTGCCGGGAGATTAACTTCCGGCTTTTTTTTATAAATGTGGTTTTGTTAGTTTTGCCCCTGCTTTTAAACTCATAAAATGAAAACACATGTCAGAGGATATTTCTTCAATTAAGGTAAATGCTGCTGATCATATGCAAAAAGCCATTAATCATCTCGAGGCTGAATTGGTAAAGATCAGGGCAGGTAAAGCTAATCCGCAAATGGTTGATGGAATTGTGGTTGATTATTATGGAAACCCGACACCTATTAACCAAATAGGCAATATAAGTGTGCTGGATGCCCGTACCTTAAGCATACAGCCATGGGAAAAGAATATGTTGCAGCCAATTGAAAAGGCCATTATGGCGGCCAATATTGGCATTACACCTCAAAATGATGGAAATACAATTCGTTTGTTTTTACCACCACTTACCGAGGAACGACGTAAAGAGCTGGTAAAAAAATGTCATGTTGAAGGAGAACATTGCAAAGTTGCTATTCGCAATATTCGCCGTGATGCAATTGAGCACATCAAAAAACTGCAAAAAAATGGCCTGAGTGAAGATATTGCCAAGAATGCTGAAACAGAGGTCCAAACTTCAACTGATAAGTTCATTATTGTTGTTGATAAACATCTTGCTGCAAAAGAAAAAGAAATGATGGTTGTGTAATCAGCAGCTGTGGTGTCCGAAAGATCAATGACTTCTTTGGAGAATATTGAGCAGCGGTATCATTTTTCTTTTTCAAATTCTAATTCAAGACGACCTTCTTTTTTATCTGGGAGGTTAGCAAGATAAACACCGATCAATATTAATCCAAGGCAAGCTATTTCCAGCCAGGTGATTTTTTCCCCATCTAAAAACCCCCAAAGCAAGGCTATGAAGGGAACTCCGTATGTTACTAATGAAGCAAAAAGACCGCCTGCATTTTTTACAAGTATATAAAATAGAGCAGTTGCAATAGCACTTGCAACAACACCGAGCAGGGTTGAAGCTATTACAGCATTACGTACCACATGATCACTGAAATCGAGTTGAAAAAAGCCGTTCCACCAAAGTACAATACCGCTGGGAATTGCCATAAATGCAAGTGATATGGCTGTCACCTGGACAGGCTTAAGATTTTTCAGGTAATGACTTACAACATTTACATTGATTCCATATAGTATAGTGGCTGCAAAGATCAATAATGCATACCCGGAATTTTCAAAACTGACCGATTGTTGTAAAAGCGTAAGAATACATAAGCCAACAAAGCCAATCACAACGCCCACTATTTTTTTAGGTTTTATAACGTCTTTAAAAAAGAGGATAGCAATTATAACTACACAGATTGGCGTAAGCGAATTTAATATTCCGGCCAATGCACTATCGATGTTTTTAGAAATTGCTTTTGTAAATAAAAATGCGGGAATAAGATTGCCGACAAGACCTGCCAGCAGGGTATAGATGATCTTATTTTTGGGGAACCGAACGATATAATAGCAGGCAAACGGCAGTAAGACGATGCCGGCCGAAAAAATTCGTAAAGCAGCGATTTGTGCAGCTGTCAAACCCTGCTGGCTGTACTTCATAAGTATAAAAGAGCTTCCCCAAATAAAACACAACAGGATAAAAATGATCCAGCTTACACTTTTGCTATTCATGCATTTTTAAATAAGGTGCAAATGTCCGAAATCAGGAGGAGACCCAATGCTTTTTTTATAAATTGTGTGCGTTAAATTTTTTTTTATGGGTAAAATAAAACTAAGTGAGATCAGTACAAGAGCGCCAAAGGAATTGGATAAAATACAAACGAAGGAAAAGACAAAAAAGATATTGGAAGAGTTGGATGAATTACAAAACCTGCTGTATGCAGAGCACAAGCATTCCATATTGGTAGTGATACAGGGAATGGATGCCAGTGGAAAGGATGGCGTCATAAGAAATGTATTTGGAGAGTTGAATCCACAAGGTGTAATGGTAAAATCATTCAAGGTTCCTACGGAGGAAGAATATGCACATGATTTTTTGTGGCGAATTCATGCAATGGCGCCCGGTAAGGGTATGGTACAAATTTTTAACCGCAGTCATTATGAAGACATACTGGTAACCCGTGTGCATAAATGGTGTGATGATAGAACAGCCAAAATGAGAATGAAGGCGATAAATAATTTTGAAGAACTATTGCAGCAACATAATGATACGCATATTTTAAAATTCTATTTGCATATTTCGGTTGAGGAGCAGCAGGAACGGTTGACAGAAAGGTTACATGATCCTTCCAAAATGTGGAAGTATAATGAAAAAGATTTTGAAGAAGCAAAGCTCTGGGACGTTTACATGAATATGTATGAAGAATGTTTTGAGCATTGTAATAGCGTTCCCTGGGTAATTGTGCCGGCCGATCAAAATTGGTATAAAGAACATCTCATCGCATCACAGTTACTTGAATTGCTAAAAAATCTTAACATGCAATATCCCGGATTAAAAAAATAATTTTGTTTGTGTCATACTTTATTTTTCTTAAATGAATAAGGACAGGACAGGGCACCTTACGTAAAAACTATTTAATTTTATTTTACACTAAAACCAAATTTTATGGGTATGCTTAAAGAGTTCAGAGAGTTTGCTGTAAAAGGCAATGTAATTGATCTTGCAATTGGTGTTGTGATTGGAGCTGCATTCGGTGCAATCGTAGGCGCTGTGGTTGATCATATATTGATGCCAATTGTAGGTATGATCACCGGCGGAATTAATTTTGATTCACTTTCGGTCAAAGTCGGTGATGCCGAGTTAAGATATGGCATGGCTATTAGTGCAATCGTTAAATTTATTGCGATAGCCTTTTTTCTTTTTTTAGTTGTAAAGGGGGTCAATAAAATGAAAAGAACCCAACCAGCTCCGCCGCCAGCTCCACCTGAACCAAGTTTAACTGATAGGCTCTTAATGGAAATAAGAGACGAATTGAAAAAACAAAGGTGAACACAGCAGCCGGCTTTTTCGCGTTGAGCCGGGCAACATCGATGTTTATCGGGCAACAGGGGTAGAAGTTAGTTTTCGCTAAAGGGTTCACAGTCACTGGCAATTTTGATCTATTATATAACAGGCATATCCAAAACTCAGTAATGTTTAAGGGTATGAATTGCGCCGCTGTGATTTGAGGGTTTTAGAAGCAATTTTCCCTTAGTTTTGTCCCGTTTTAGGTTCGTTCCACTCCAAAACGGGCTTATTTTTTAAAATTCAAATTAAAATTTGAGTGAACAATACAGCGTACCAGATAAAATTACCGCAGTTTGAAGGCCCTTTTGACCTGCTTTTATTCTTTATAGAAAGAGATGAACTGGACATTTATAATATTCCCATCACTAAAATAACTAACGATTTTCTTGATTACATTCATCAGCAGGGGGAATTGAATATTGAACTTTCAAGTGAGTTTATCCTGTTTATTTCGACCCTAATGCGGATAAAAGCAAAAATGCTGTTACCACGGAAAGAATTGGACGCAATGGGTAATGAGATCGATCCGCGACAGGAGCTTGTAAATAAAATTCTTGAGTATAAGCGGTTCAAGGAAGTATCGGCTCAAATGGCAGAAATGGAAGCAACCCGTATGTTGATGATAAAAAGGGGTAACCTGCAAAAGGAATTGACATCAATTGGCGAAGAAGCGGGAGAGGGAACCGAAATACAAACCATCACGATGTTCAGGCTGATGAAAGCTTTTGAACGGGTAATGCAGAAATATTCAGATCGCAGGAACAGGCCCGTGCATACAGTAGTGCAGTATAACTATACAATGGAAGAAAGCCGGGATAATATGCTTTCAATGGCACAGCAGCATAAGACCGTTTCATTTGAGAAAATATTTAATGACTGCGAAAACAGGGTGCATGCCATTTTTCTTTTTCTTTCCTTATTGGAACTGGTACAGCAAAAATTTTTAAAAATAATTATAGGGGAAGGGAAAAATAATTTTATTATCGAATATAACGAACCTGAAAACAGGCTCGCTGAAATGGAAGAACAAATCCAACTTTAATACTTTAAAAATTACATTATGAAAAGAACTGCAACAGCCAATTGGAAAGGCTCCGGCAAAGAAGGAAGCGGTAAGCTGGTAACCCAGTCAAAAGTGATAAAGAATAAAGCGTATGATTATCGTAGCCGTTTTGAAGACGGAACCTATACCAATCCAGAAGAATTAATTGCCGCAGCACATGCCGGGTGTTTTTCAATGAAATTGAGTTTTGTATTGGGTGCTGCCGGTTTTACCCCAAGCCGGATTGAAACAACATGTACAGTTACGTTGGAGAATGGAGTCATCACCAGCAGTCATCTTGATGTAAAAGCAAAAGTTCCTAAGCTGCGTGCAAAGAATTTTCCGCAATATGCAGAAGAAGCAAAAAATACCTGCCCTGTCGGAAAAGTATTGAATTGTGAACAAACAATGGATGCACAGATCGTAAAAAGCTTTAAAGCCCAGGCTGAAGCAGGTGCTGCTGAGGGAGGAGACGAAGAAGGAGGCGGAGAAGAACAATAATTAAGTATAAAAAAATACAAGTCCTCCGCCAAACGGAGGATTTTTTTTATTCATAGATCCAAAGCAATATGGGATGAGGCGATCGGTCAATAATAGGTTTCAATTGTTGTAAGAATCCGGGCGCAACAGTGGGGCAGCCATTACTTTGACAGATATCATCTTTTATTTCCGTTTCAGGAACACAAGCATGTGAGTGCAAAACAACAAAACGATCAAAAGCATTGCTATTCGTTTTGTCAAGGCCATATAATTTATAGGCCAATCCGAATTTTCCCTTGTAGGAGTAACCAACTTTGTACTTACCCAATGAGGTACATCCGCAGCCTATTTTATTATCATATTTTCTTCCTTCCAGCCAATATTGATTACAATTGCCATGTGTAACTACTCCTGCATTTCGGATAGTATCTTTTTGAAAATCATAAACAAAAAAGCGGTTTTGTCCAGATGACAAACTCATATCGATAAGAAAACAAATTTGGATGTTGTATTTATTTAACTGTGCAAATTGTTTTGCCTCAGCAACTTTTACCTTTAAACTCCTTAAAAGGGTAGGGGCAATGGTATAATTTTCAGAAGAGCTTTCGGTTTGCAATGCTTTAATTTTTTCCCGGTTGTCCGGCGATGTAAACCGTACCAAACAAAATACAGGCATCAGTGCTAACAGTAGCATCTTGGTTTTGGACATAAAAAAGGATTAAGCACAGGAAAGATGCTTAATCAGCAAAAATCCACAAGTGTAGTTTTCTTAGTGGTTGTTAAAATAATTTTTAAAGGACCTAGTCAATACCGAAGGTCCATACAATTACATTACCATCTGTTGTTGTGGTTGTCTTATCAACAAAAGCATATTCACCAGGCAGCATTGCAACAGAAGGACTGATGCGGATCGTATATCCATCAGGCTTTGTAATCGTTACAGGAATATACATTGCGCTGCTGCCATCGGCGTTCATAGTGAGAGAACGGTCAGTTTTCCCCACAGCCACTTTATATAACATAATATATAATGATGGGTCAAGAGTGCTGGAAGATTTATCAGGATAAGCGTTGAAAATAGCTTCTTTTATTTTTAATCTTACAGCCGATTTTGTTCCGCTGATCAGGTAGCTGTTGCTTGTTACTTTACCTTTTGGTTTTTGAAAGATGGCTGTTATCTTTTCCGGTTTCGTACCATCTCCGCCGGTTAAGGGATCAACGGTTATGAAATTGTATGCAAATGGTTTTGTAATAAATGAACATGCAAATGCAATGGTAGCCAAGAGAAAAATTTTGTATTTCATTTTATAGTTTTAAGTGTTTATGATAATCTGGCATTCAATAACTCTTTTTCTAATCAATTCCAAAACACCACACGGTTAATGTGCTGTTAGCCGCAGCCATATTTTTCTCCACGAATGCATATTCACCCGGTAAAGAAATACCACCTGTTATAGCAATTCGGTATGTCTGTGCGTCTATCTGAGTAAGATAAATATTAATCTTTGTCGCTGAAATAATACCAGTAGCATCTAATGAAAGGCTACGATTTTTTCTATCCGTATCGAGTTTGTATAAGCTAATATTATCGGAAGATGTAGCTACAACACCAGGAACCGGATGTGCCCTGAATTCCCCAGCTCCAACTTTTAAACGAATAGTTGATTTTGCACCCGCTATTGTAAGTGCGGGTGTTGTCGTTTTACCTTTCATAAGCTGGTAAACAGCTGATGATTCCTCTAAACTCATGTCGGGCATACCTGTTGTGCCGGGGACAGAAAAGGTGTAAGAAAAAGATACAGGGATTAATTTTATATCAGTCTTTTTTAAAGGAATAATAAAAGAAGAAAGCAAGACAATTGCTGCTGCGGCGAAGAGATTTTGTTTCATGTCAGAAGTTTTTTAAATTAATAATGAAGACCGATATAGAAGGGCTTGGGTTTACTGTCAATGTTTTTAGTTTCTATTTATCGGACTCGGTGTATTTTTACCTGTTATTTTCTAATTATCAATCCCGAAGGTCCATACGGTTATATTACCATCGACGGTTGTAGTGGATCTATCTACAAATGCATACTCACCGGGTATCAAACCCTGTTTAGGGGATATTTTGCAAATCTGCACGTCCGTGGAAGTAATACTGATAGGTATTAATGCAGCGCTTGATGTTCCATCAGAATATATTGTAAAAGCTCGTCCAGACTTGCTTGTTGTTAACTTATATAAGCTAAGATAATCCTCCGGGCCCAGCAGAGCCGTTGATTTATCTGAATAAGATTGGAAAATAGCATCAGCCAACTTTATTCTTATAGTAGATTTTGCATTAACAATGGAATACGATGACGATGTTGTGGATTGCTTTCCTTTTGTTTGAATTACCGCTGCAGATTTTTCCAAGTTAGCTTTCACTGTTCCTCTTGCAGGATCAATTGCCGAAAGTGTATAGGCAAAAGGTTTCGTAATAAACGAACATGCAATTGCTAAAGTAATAGCCAGAAGAATTTTCTGTTTCATATTTATAAGATTTAAAAATTTATTTATCAATCATAGCCTCCAGTTTATGACCGGCGTTATTGCCTGTTAATTTGAGCCAAGTATGCCATTTAAGAAATGTGAAACAGAACCGGAGGTGTTGCTATGTTCAAATCCCCAATCACCTTTGGGTCCAGCATTCCAGCTTACTTTAGCCTCAACTCCTCCAATCGTGGATCCCTTACTATCCATGATTTCTTCCTCAAGAAATCTGGGATCTGGCTCATCTATATGGCCGGTCAACTCAGCAGTGGCCGTGGTTTTGATATATACTTCCTTAACGCCGGTACTGGTTATCTCTATGCCGGCGCCCAGTCCCCCTTTTATCTCTCCTTTTATGGGACCAATATTGCCACCAACTACCCCTGCTTCTGCTGTTATTTCCAAGGTGCCTTTGGTAATTTTTCCGGAATTGAGATTTTCTACCTTCCCCAATTTGATCTTTATCTCAAATGCTTTGAATAGAGTTTCCGTTCCTATATCTATTGTTGTTGTCATAATGTTGCATTCTGTTTTTATGACGGTAAAAGGAGGAATATACATCTCATCCTTATACTGGCAGG
>Ga0105249_10003195_pt1 | contig 14182 bp, 11 predicted proteins | sample KBSS44metaG_FD_81522 | JGI IMG/M metagenome (GOLD analysis project Ga0105249, IMG submission 81522) | Switchgrass rhizosphere microbial communities from Kellogg Biological Station, Michigan, USA - KBS S4-4 metaG | ecosystem: Host-associated > Plants > Roots > Rhizosphere > Soil | place... | reverse complement strand
GGAGTATCGATAGGTATGAGAACGCTCATTCCCACGGTCATCCCCACCGTGCTGATGGTGGATGACAATGTGGATTTCCTCGAGAGCACGGTCCGGGTACTCCGGGCCTCCGGTGTCTCCCATCCCGTCGTCACGGCGACCAACGCGCTCGAGACGATCAACTTGATCCATACCCTCGAGGGCCCGGCCATCCTCTTCGTCGACCTCAACCTTCGGGGCCGGATGAATGGGACTGCACTGCTCCGCTACTCTCGGAGCATCGCCCGGCACCCCGTGGTCGCATTCTACCTCTCCGCGGACGAGCGGGAGGAAGTGCAGGCGGCTGCACTCAAAGCCGGCGGCGCCTCGGGGTATCTGGTCAAACCGGTGCACCCCGACCGTTTGATCGCCCACATCACGATCGGCACCGAGCAGATCGAGAACATTCTTGGCGCCAATCACGACGTCCTGACCGGAAGCCTCCTGTCCCGCAAGGAATTCGACATGCGGGCGGTGGTGGAGCTGGAGAAGGCGGCCCGAACGCTGGGACAGACCGCGGGAATCTTCGCCGACATCGACGATTTCAAAGAGTTCAACACGACGTACGGACACCTGGTGGGCGATCGCGTGCTGCGGGGCGTGGCCGCCTGCTTCCAGAACCACCTCCGTCACTCCGATGTCGTCTGCCGCTACGGCGGCGATGAGATCTTCATGCTGCTGCCCGAGACGACCATCGAAGTCGCGCACCAGGTGGCCGAGCGAATCGATCGCGCGGTGCGCCGGCTCCGAATCGACGATGACAAGGGGGGCACCGTCAGCGTGGCGATTTCCCTTGGCGTGGCGTTTCTGCAGGGAGACGAAATCGGCGACGACCCCTCCGAGGGATTGCTCGAGCTGGAGCGACGCTGTGACCGCGTGATGTATCAGCGGAAAGCCCGCTCGAAAGCGGGGTGAGGGATTCCCTCACCCCGCTTTGCCGATCAGGGCGCCCGGTAGACTTTCCCTTCCTTCATCACGAACACCACTCGCCGTACCGCTTCGATCTCCCGGAGCGGATCGCCATCCAGCGCGATCAAGTCCGCTTCGAATCCCGGAATGAGCGAGCCGATGTGAGCCCCGAGCCCGATCGCCGTGGCGTTCCGCGAGGTGGCGGTGACGAGGGCGTCCATCGCCGGTTCCCCCGCCTCGCGAACCCGGCAGACCAGGTCGTCCGCATTGCGGCCGTGCGCGCCCGCGACCGCGTCGGTGCCGTAGACCAGCGAGAGATTCGGAATGCCGAACGCGGTGTGGAGGAGTTTCGGAAACGATGGGAGCGCCCGCTCCATGTACGCGAAGCCCTCCGCATTGAAATTTCCGACGCCCTCGAACCAGGACCGGTGTTCGAGATAATTGCGAAGCACCAGCCCGCATTGAGGATCGAAGTACACGCCGCGCTCCGCCAGGAGTCGGAGCACGTCTTCGGTCGCGAACGCCCCGTGCTCCACCCAGGTGCAACCGGCGAGAATGGCGGCGCGCATGCTTTCCGGCGAGTGGGCGTGAACCACCGTCCGGAGCCCGACGCTCCGGGCCTCTCCACAGATCGCCTGCAGCTGTGCGTCGGAGAGTGTCTGTCCGCCCCCCTCCCTGATGCTCTTCGAGGCGAAGATCTTGACGAAATCGGCGCCCGAAGATTTCAACGTATCGACGAGCTGTCGAAGCCGTTCGGGGGTAAGCGACGGGTTCGAGATCGGATTGAGCGAGGTCAGCACGCGGGGCCCGGGAATCGTTCCGGCCGCGATGGCGTCGCGGAGCGGCTTGTCTCCCTCGGCACCCATACTCTGGACCGTCGTGAAACCGGCATCCAGCATCTTCCTCGCATTGGCCCGTGCGGCGCTGTCGGACTGGGCCGGCGAGTCTCCATCGCTCTCGGTGTGCATCCGCCCGCGGCTGTTGATGTACGGGGTCAGATGCACGTGGGCGTCGATCAGCCCGGGGAGCACGGTAAACCGGGACAAGTCGTAGGTCGGCGATCCGCTCCGGTAGGGTTCCACGGACCGGATCTTACCGTCGCTCACCGTAATCAGCGCGTTTCGGAGCTCACCTCCCCGCCCGTCGAGCAGGAGACCGGCGCGAATGGTGACCGGCGGCGCGGACTGGGCCGAGAGGGCGATCGGAAGGGCGAGCAGGAACGCCAGGTGCGTCTTCATGGCCGGCTCCGGACGTGGTGGGAGATCGACCAGAGATGATGCATCCGGGAGATTGGGACCACAAGCGACGATCCCGCGAGACCGCGCGAATACGCGGCACAGTCCCTGCAACAATCTGCTCGTGCGAGTCGTAATTCCCGGAAAGTTTTCAGCGTGCAGGAGTCCCGATGGGCAGCATCCTCTTGGCGTTCTCTCGCGGTCTTCGCAAACTGCATTCGCCCTTTTTCATCTTCGGGACGATCTTCGTGTTGTTCCTCGGGGTAATCGGCTTTGCCCTAACCCGCCCCCGCCCCGCCGCGCCGCGGACGATTTCGTACGGCGCGCTGGTAAGTGCGCTTCAATCGGGCGGGCTCGACTCGATCCAAATCAGGACGGGAAAAGAAGTTCGCGGCTGGATGTCCGCTCAGGGTGGCGCGGTCGAAGCGGTCCGGATCGTCTATCCCGCGACTGATGCCACGCAGCTCATCTCCGCGGCGACCGCGGCGCACATCGGGGTGACCTTCCTCCCGCCTCCCGTGGACAGCGGACTGATTATCGGCCTGATCGCCACGCTGGCGATTGTCCTGATCATGGTCGGCGCGCTCCGCCGTCAGCTCGGGGGCGGAAAAATCGATACCGAAGCCGGCTTGAAGGCCGGCACGACGGTCACTTTTGCCGACGTTGCAGGAAACACCGGGGCTCTCGCAGATCTCCAGGAGATCGTGACCTTTCTGAAAGAACCGCAGAAGTTCGCGGCGATGGGAGCCAGGATTCCCAAGGGCCTTCTCCTCGAGGGCCCCCCCGGCACCGGCAAGACGCTGATGGCGCGCGCGCTGGCCGGTGAGGCCGGAGTCCCGTGCTACGTGGCAAGCGGGAGCGATTTCACCGGCACCTATGTCGGCCAGGGCGTGCAGCGGATCAAGGGACTCTTCCGCAAAGCCCGGAAGGCGGGTGGCGCCGTCATTTTCATCGATGAGATCGATACCCTGGGAGGACGACGGGGGCGTGAGCAGGGACATAATGAAGACGACCGGACGCTGAATCAGTTCCTGGTCGAGCTCGACGGATTCGATCCGAGCGTCGGGGTGGTGGTCGTCGGCGCTACCAACCGCGCGCAGGATCTGGATCCGGCGCTGCTCCGCAAAGGTCGATTCGATCGCAGCGTAACGGTGAACCTCCCGACCGTCTCGGAGCGGGAGGACATTCTCGCGCTTCATGTGCGCGACCGCGGCGTCCCCCTCGCGCCCGATGTGGACCTCACCCGCCTCGCCCGCCTCATGACCGGAACGAGCGGAGCGGAGCTGGCGAGCCTGTTGAACGAGGCCGCGATCCTCGCGGTCCGTACCGGGAGCTCCACGGTGAGCTGGAGCCACATCGAAGAAGCCCGCGACAGGGTACTCCTCGGCCGGGCCCGCGAAGGATTTGCCGTCTCCGATTCCGAGCGCCGGCTGGTGGCACTCCATGAGGCGGGACACGCGCTGGCCGGGGTGCAGTACTGCCCGACCGATCCGCTCCACAAGGTCACCATTCAGCCTCGCGGCGGCGCGATGGGTGTCGCCTTCTTTCAGCCGGACCACGAAAACCATCTTTCCTCTCGCGAATACCTGGAGGGCCAGATCCTCAAGGGTCTGGGCGGCCGCGCCGCTGAGGAGGTCGTCTATGGCTCCGAGAAGATCACCAGCGGCGCCTCGAGCGACCTGCAGCAGACCACCCGGATCGCCAAGCAGATGGTCTACCGGCTTGGCATGGGCCCGACGACCGGCCTCATCGTGTTCGACCCCGACTCCGGTCCCGTGAGCAGCGATACCCACATTCGCATGGACCAGGACGTGCGCGCGATTCTCGAGTCGTCCTACAACGCGGTGCTCGATTGCATGAGGGTCAATCGCGCCGCACTCGAAGCGCTGGCCGACGCGCTGCTCGAACGGGAAACGCTGAGCGGGACTGAAGCCATCGACATCATGCGCGGCGCGGGACTCGAGGTGCGGCAACGGGCGGCTTGAATCCGCGCACCTCGCAGTGTGCGGAGCGACCCCCCAGAACCGTCTTATCCTCCGATGCCGAGCTTCCGCCGAATCCATCTCCTGGCTGTTTTCATCCCCCTGGCCCTCGGTCCCGCACGGGTGCTGGCGCAGAGCGCGGAACCCATCAGCGCGCTCTCGTCGGAAATCATTCCCGAGGGGATCTCGGCCGAGCTCTGGAGCCACGCCCTCGCGGCGCACCGGGAAGCGGTGACGGAGGGAAAGACCACCAGCCTTACGCTGACGGTCATCGACTACAGCAGGCCCGCGACCGAGAAGCGGCTCTGGGTGGTCGATGTCATTTCGCGCGCGGTGCTGCAGACCGAGTATGTCGCGCATGGTGAAGGCTCCGGAAATCTCATGGCGACGCTGTTCTCCAATGAAAACGGCTCCCACCGCTCCAGCCTCGGAACATTCATCACCGGCGCCACCTTTACCGGGGTGCGTGGTTATTCGCTCCGGCTCTACGGACTCGAGCCCGGAATCAACGACAACGCCTATTTTCGGGGCCTCGTGATCCACGGCACCCCGGGAGTCAGCGAATCCAAGGCGCGGAAAGGAGTGATGGGCCGCACCGAAGGATGCCCCGCGGTGTCGAACGAAGCGGCGAAGCGGTTGATCCCGCTCATCGCCAATGGGAACGTCGTCTTCGCCTGGTACCCCGAGAGGAACTTCTTACAGAAGTCGGGATATCTTGACCGGGAGGCGGCATCGGAGAGGCTCGGCTCCCTCGAGTAGGCTCCACGCCGCGTCCTCGCGTCCTCGCGTCCCCGCGACTACCGGAGCTCCAGCATGATCCGCGACAGCATCATCGACACCATCGGCGACACCCCCACCGTCCGCATCCAACAACTCGCACCACCCGGCTCCCACCTCTACGTCAAGCTCGAAGCGTTCAACCCCATGGCCTCGGTCAAGGACCGGCTCGCCTGGGCGATCATTCACGACGCCGAGGTGCGGGGCGAGCTCGTGCCGGGCCAGACGGTCATCGAGGCAACCTCGGGAAACACCGGGATTGCGCTCGCCATGGTCTGCGCCGCGCGGGGATACCCGTTCGTCGCCGTGATGGCGGATTCGTTCTCGGTCGAGCGGCGCAGGCTGATGCGATTTCTCGGCGCGAAGGTATTGCTGACGCCGGCCGCCGAGCGCGCCTCCGGAATGGTGCGAGTGGCGGAACAGCTTTCGAAAAAGCACGGCTGGTTCCTGGCACGGCAGTTCGAAAACCCCGCCAATCCCGCCTACCACCGCCAGACGACGGGGCCCGAGATCCTGCGAGACTTCGCCAATCAACGCCTCGACTATTTCGTGACCGGCTACGGTACCGGTGGGACGCTCACGGGGGCGGGCCAGGTGCTGAAAGCGGCGCGGCCGGGAATCAGGATCATCGCGACGGAGCCCGCAGGGGCGGCGCTCCTCGGCGGAAAGGAATGGCAGCCGCACAAGATTCAGGGTTGGACTCCCGATTTCATTCCGGCGATCCTGGACCGGAGCCTGATCGATCAAGTGATCACGGTGACCGATGCCGAAGCGATCGAGTGCTCCCGAAACCTCGCCAGGCGTGAGGGGATCTTCTGCGGAATCTCCTCGGGGGCAACCTTCGCAGCCGCGCTCAAGACCGCGGCGGAGGCCGAGAAGGGAAGCCACATCCTCGCGATGCTGCCGGATACAGGAGAGCGGTACCTGAGTACCGTGCTGTTCGAAGGGGTGGCAGAGGGATCGGACGAGTACCCGTCGTGAGGCTCCTCGCGAGAACGACCGGTCTCCTCGGCGCACTGCTCTTCCAGGCGGGCTGCTCCACCACCCTGCAGCCCGAGGACCTGGTCGGCGCCTGGCGCTCTCGTTTGCAGTTCACGAGCGGGGCATTCGCCGTCGTTAAGGACCTGGAGTTCATGTACGTCTTCAATGCCGGCGGTACGCTGACGGAGTCGTCGAATTATGACGGGGCGCCGCCGGTTCCTCCGGCGTATGGAGTGTGGCGGAAAGTGGGGCCGGATCAGTTCGAGGCCAAGTACGCTTTCTACATCACCAGGGCCCCCGCGCGGCTGGAGGACATGACCGGGGGCGGTGGCTGGTTGCCCGCAGGGCATGGCGTGTTTACCGAGCGGATCCGGCTTGCGGCGGATGGAAAATCATTCGAATCGACGATGAGCTACGAGGCGTTCGACCAGTCGGGGAAGCCGGTCGCCGGCGGCGGCAACGCGACCGGCCATGGGGTAAGGATCGACTTCTGACCTGCTCACCAGGCCTGGGTGGGGACGGATTTCGGAACCGGAAGTGATTGGAGGTAAGTCACCAGCTTCCAGATGATTTCGGGTGAGAGGAGTCCGCCGAAGGCGGGCATCCCCTTGGGCCGGCCCGAATGGATCGACTGGAAAATCGCGCCATCGCTGCCGCCGTAACGCCACCGCCCGTCACTCAGACTCGGCCCGACGAATCCCACCGCCCCGCCACCGTGGCACCCGTCGCAGTTCATCGAGCTGAAGAGCTTTTCTCCCTCGGTCGCCGATTTCTGATCTCCGTCGTAGGGATTCCGGAGACTATCGCCAGGGGCCGGCGCCCCACCCGCGGCGATGTGCTGACTGTACCGCACCGCGAGGGGCGCGGGTGTCGAGCTGCTTTGCCGGGCGACGCCGTCCCCCGCCGTCTCCGGTCTACGATCGGAGCACGCAGCCAGCGCGACCAATGCGCCGGCGATGATGGTTCTCACAGCGCGAAAATCCATACCATGCCGCCCTGGGTCGTGTAGCGGGCCAGGTCGCTGATGAAATCCGCGGGGTCGCGCACGTCGCTCGGATCGTCGGCGTTGAGGTCGCCGGAGATCAGGCTCCAGTCGCCCCCGATCCCGGCGTAGACCGCGACGTATTGCCTGCCGTCGGGACCACGATAGGTGATCGGCGCGCCGACGACACCCGAGCCCACCTTGAACTTCCAGAGCGGTTCACCGGTCCGGGCATTCACCGCTTTGAGCCAGCCATCGAGCGTCCCATAGAACGCGATGTCGCCGGCGGTGACGACCACGCCGCTCCAGACCGGGTATCTCTCCTTGATCCCCCAGATTTTCTTCCCGCTCGCCGCGTCCCAGGCGATGAACTCTCCCATGTGTCCGCCCGGCCCGGCGACATACGGTGTACTCGCCCCGATGAACGGCGTCCCGCGAATGCGCGCCTTGACCTCGGCGTGATAGTCCATGCAGAGGTTGACCGTCGAGACATAGAAGAGATTGGTGCGGGGCGAAAACGCCGCCGCCGAGACGGGGCTCTTCCCTCCCTCGAGACTGGGGCAGATGTATTTGACGTTCCCGCGAGATGCTCCGGTGAACTTGCTGGAGTCGAGCACCGGACGGCCGGTCGCCCGATCGATGCGCGTGGCCCAGTTAAGACTCACGAACGGCTCCGCCACCAGCACTTCGCCGTTGGTACGGTCCAGCGTGTAGGCAAACCCGTTCTTGTCGAAATGCACCAGCACCTTGCGCGGCCTGCTGTTGACGGTCAGGTCGGCGAGGATCATCTCGGCGTTGGAATCGTAGTCCCAGTTGTCGTGCGGAGTGAACTGGTAGGCCCAGACCAGCGCGCCGTCACCCGGCCTCCGGGCGAGCACGCTGTTGCTCCATTTGTTGTCGCCCGCACGCTGCTCGGGATTCCAGGGCCCGGGATTCCCGACCCCGAAGTAGACGAGGTCGAGCGCCGCATCGTAGGACAGCCAGCCCCATACCGGCGCACCGGCGGTTTTCCAGGTGTCCTTTTCCCAGGTGGTGAGCCCGAGATTGGGACCCTTGTCATAAAAGGATTTGAAGACTCCCGGCCGGGTGAGCGTGGCGCTGTCGGAGCCCGCATTGCGCGCGGTCCAGACCAGCTTTCCGGTCGCGAGGTCCAGCCCTTTGGCCCACCCGTAGATCCCGAACTCGCCGCCGGAGGGACCGACGATCACCCGGTCGCGCACCACCAGCGGCGCCATCGGAGTGGTTTCGCCGTCGGCGAGGTCGGCGACTTTCACGTTCCAGATTTCGCGCCCGCTCGCCGCATCGATGGCGACGGTGTGCCCGTCGAGGAGGTTGTAGACGATCTTGCCGTCGGCATAGAACGCCCCGCGATTGATCGCGTCACAACAGGCGATGTCGAGCGGGTTCGGGGCGACGTTGGGTCGGTACGTCCACGTCAGGGGATAGTCGGGCTTGGTCAGATCGAAGGCGTACAAAACGTTCGGGTAGGGGGTCACCACGTACATCGTGTTGTTGACCACCAGCGGCTGTCCTTCGTGCCCCCGGAGCACCCCGGTCGAGAAGCTCCAGACCGGCTTGAGCCGCTGGACGTTCTGGGGGGTCAGCTGATTCAGGCCGCTGTATCGGGTAGCCGCGTAGTTCTTGCCGGGCATCGTCCAGCGGCCGTCGTCCTGGGCGGACTGGGCCGTCGCGGAGGAGACCCTGCCCTGCAGGAGGGCCAGGAGTGCGACGACTGCCGGGAGCGGCTTCATCCTCTGCAAACGTACCGGTTTAGGGGGGTAAGTACAGCACCCCCACCAGGGACCCGGGTCGGGGATGTCATCGAACCGGCGGCCCGGACGTCACCCCTGTAGGCCTCAAAAGCAGCCAGTCCGGGATGCGGGGTCTTTCGTGAATTGAGCGGCCGCAAGCGGCCGAGCGACCATATACAGGGAAAGAAGGTCCTATGCGAAGCGCTGGAAAGATTCTGCTCGCCCTCGTCGGAACGCTTGCAGCCGCGGCACCGCTCGCGGCACAGTCCGGGGGGACAGTCGAGCTGGGCGCGTTTGGGCGGTACACGAAGTTCGGCAAGACCCTCGCCACTGACATCGTCAACAACCTCCCGGCCGAGAATGGATTCGGCGGCGGGCTCCGCTTCGGGGTCTTCTTCATGAAGAACTTCGAGATCGAAGCGACCGCGAGCTACACCAAGGTCGATGGCGCGGTGGCCCTGACCAAGGTACGGCACATCCCCATCCACGCCGGCCTGACCTACAACATTCCCCTTGGCGGCAAGAGCGCTTTCCTCCTCGGCGCCAGATACGTCCGCAACATGTACGGCGAGGACGCCGACTTCAAAGACAACGGATTCGGAGGAGTGGCGGGTTTCCGGTTCGGGCCGCTGCGGGTGGAAGGCACCATCGACAAGATGACCAATGATGACCCGGAGCACGGGACGTATCACAACTGGGGCATCAACGCGGGGCTCAGTCTCCTCCTGGGCGGCTGCAACAAGTCCGCTGATGGCGTGACGGTGAGCCCGACCAGTGCGACGCTGAACCGGGGCGAGCGGACGACCTTCACCGCCACCGCGACCCGGTGCGGCAAGCCCGCCACGGTTACCTGGACAGCGACCGGAGGCACGATCACCGAAATGGGCGAGTACACCGCGGGGTCGACCCCGGGGTCGTATTCGGTCACGGCGACCGAACCGAAGAGCGAGACGAGCAGCTCCGCGACGGTGGTCATCCGGGAGCCGCCACCCCCGCCGCCGCCGCCCCCGCCGCCGGTGACCCTCACCCGGATCGAGCTCACCCCGGAGCGCGCCAGCGTGAAGATGGGTGAATCGGTGACGTTCCAGGTCAGAGGGATCAACAGCGACGGTACCACGCGCTCGCTCAGCAACTGCACCTACACCGCCACCGGCAACCCCACGCAATCGGGGAGCACCTTCAGCTGGAAGATGCCGGGGAACTACACCGTCACGGCGGAGTGCGAAGGGATGCGCGACACCTCGGCGGTCGAAGTGCGGCTGGAGATCGTCATCTTCGGGGCCAACTTCAGATTCAACCGGGCGGACCTGACCGCCTCCGGTCTGGATACGCTCCGCGTCGCGGCGGACTCGCTCAAGAAGTATCCCGACATCAAGCTCCGGCTGGGTGGACACGCGGACTTCGTGGGCACCGACGCGTACAACTGCAATCTCTCCTGGAGACGGGTCAAGGCGGTGCAGGCCGCGCTCCGGCGCTTCGGCATCGGCGATGACCGGATCATTCTGGTCGAGGCATTCGGCGAAGCCTACCCCGTTCCGGACGATCAGGTGCCGGATGCGTGGAAGGAGATCAACACCAGAACCAAGGACAAGGGCAAGTGGTGGGACCGCAGGGTGGACATCACCTCCGGTGAAAAACCGGCGGGGATGACCGCCTGCATGCCGACGGCCAAATAGTTCGCCGGCGGTAGATCTGCCGGCAGATCACGAACTGGGGTGAGGGGGTCATCCTCCTCACCCTTCGTGTATCCAGGAACGCCTCCGACCCTTGCGCCATTTGACTTTGTGGTATAAAGTTCTCTACACACTCAACGCCGGAACTCCATGCCGCACGAACACTCCTCGCGCGCCCTCGTCGCGCGACGCGCGCTGCTCGGTGCTGTGCTCCTCGGCATCCTGGCTGACCCATTGCTCCGGACCGAGCCCTGGGGGCTGGGGCTCCTGGTCTGGATGGTGGCCTTCGCCCTCGTCGCCGCTTCGCTCGTGGGGCGGAACAGCCGCTCGCTCTCACCTGAGAGCAGCATATGGCTTGCTGTCGCGGTGCTCTTTGCCGGCGGCCTCTCGTGGCGCGACTCCGAGGTGCTCCTTGGCTTCGACGTGCTGGCAATGCTCACGGCGCTCGTGCTGCTCGCCATGAGCCTCAACGCCATCCCGGTGCCCGGTCTCGCCCTGGCGCGGGTCCGCGACCTGATTCGAACGGCGTTCGGAACCGGTCTCGATGTCGCCCTCGGCGTGGTCCCGCTGCTGATGCGCGACGCGGAGCTCGACACCGCCCTCCGGCCGTCCAGCAACGGAAACGTCAGGCGGATCGGCAGGGCGCTCCTGATCACCGCACCACTCCTCCTCGTCTTCACCCTGCTGCTCACGCAGGCGGACCCGGTCTTCGGATCATTCTTCACCTTCCTGAACGTGGACCTCGAGGTCGTCCTCTCGCACGTCGTCGTCGCCGGCTTCTTCGCATGGGTGACGGCCGGCTGGCTGCGGCGCTCACTCCTGGCGCGCCCCGACGGCCCCGGTGCGCCGGACGCTCAGCTCCCGTTCACCCTCACACTCGGCGCCACCGACGTGACGATCGCGCTGGGCGCTTTGAACCTGCTGTTCGCTGCGTTCGTCGTTGCGCAGATCGGCTGGCTGTTCGGCGGCGAAGCGCTCGTCCTCCGGACGACGGGCTTGAGCTATGCCGAGTACGCGAGGCGCGGCTTTTTCGAGTTGATGGGTGTGGCCGGCCTGCTGCTTCCGGTGCTGCTCGGCGCGCAGGCACTCATTCCGGCGGCCGATGTCCGCACCCTCCGTTCGTACCGGCGGCTCGCGGTGCCGCTGGTCCTGCTGCTCGGCGCCATCATGTTCTCCGCCGGCGCGCGTATGCGGCTGTATGTCCAGTACTACGGGATCTCGACGGACCGGCTGTACGCCTCGGCGTTCATGATCTGGCTGGCGATCGTGTTCGTATGGCTCACATTCACCGTGCTGCGTTCTCGTCCGCGCACCTTCGCCACCGGGCTGGTGGTCAGCGGGCTCGTCGTCCTCTTCACGCTCAATGCTCTCAACCCCGATGCGATGGTGGCACGAGCCAACCTGGCGCGGGGGAACACAGGGCGCACCGGGGCGGGAGGGGCCGATCTGCGCTATGTCGCAAAGTTGGGCGGAGACGCGGTCCCGGTGCTGGTGGCCGCGTTGACAGCACCGAATATCGCCGTCGACACGGCCGCTCCAGACGACCGTTGTGCCGCCGCGGCGATCCTCCTCGATCGATGGACAGGAGAGAGACGCGCGCGGATGTCCGAGAGCTGGACCCAGTGGAACAGCGCACGGAGTCGGGCGATGGAGGCAGTGCGCGCCCACGAAGTCGCGCTGCAGCAGCTCGCCTGTCCCAAGACTCCTGGCGAAGCCAATCCGCAGCCGACGGCGCCACCGGCGAGCCCTCGATAAAACACGCGGGGCCGGCGTTCCGCCGGCCCCGCCTATTGCCCCTCCTGGGCTCGACCCGGGACTTCTCATTGTCGGTCGCTCCGCTGCATACTTCGCCGGACGCAGTATCCACCATCTCCCCATGTCCGCGGATATCCTCCGTGCGCTCTTCCGAGCGAGGCAGAAAGTGATGAAGCCCAAGCTTCTGAGGACCTGTGCTTGTGCACTTCTGCTGGCGACGCCGACGGCTCCCAAGGCTGCGCGTTACCTGTTTGTCTGGGCCGGCGATGCCGAGGGAAAGCAAAGCGATTTCCTGGCGGTGCTCGATGTCACTCCACAGAACCCCACCTACGGCCGCATCGTGGGGTCAATCGCCGCAGGCGCAGTAGCTACGATCCCGCACCACACCGAATACAGCCTGCCGGAGTCCGGCTTCCTTTTCGCCAACGGGTTCCGGTCGGGCAAGTCGTTCATCTTCGACGTGCGAGATCCGTTGCGGATGAAGCTGGTGCGGGCCTTCGATGCGATCGACGGATATATGCATCCCCACTCCTTCGTGCGCCTTCCGAACGGACACGTTCTTGTCACTTTCAGCATGAAGCATGGGGAACGCGGCGGCGGTCTGGTCGAGCTCGATGACAGTGGTCGAGTCGTGCGCTCGGTCAGCGCGGTTGACTCCTCCGTTCCCGATGTCCTCATTCGGCCCTACAGCATTGCCGTGCTCCCGAATCTCGACCGCCTCGTGTCGACCAGCTCGCCCATGCCTTTTCTCGATGGTCCAGGGATCGCGGTTCAGGTCTGGAGAATGTCGGATCTTAAGCTGCTCCGAACGATTCGGCTCACGCCCGGATCGCGCGGCTACGGACACGAGGATCCGCAGGAACCGAGGGTGTTGGCGGATGGGAAGACGGTGCTCGTGCAGACCCGCTCCTGTGGACTCCACCGGATCACCGGCCTCGACAGCGACGAGCCACGGGCGGAATCGGTGTACACCTTCGAGGGGGGTCTCTGCGGCGTGCCGCTAGTCGTGGACCACTATTGGATCGAGGCAGTTCCGGCGATGGGAGGTGTCGTGGTGTTGGATGTCTCCAATTCCGCCAAACCAGTCAAAGTATCCGAGATATCTCTCGGCAAGGACCAGTTTACCCACTGGTTGGCGTGGGATGAGGCGGGGAGCCGGATCATCCTCAATTCGGGGGGCTCTGACAGCAGATTATTCATGCTTCGCTTCGACCGCAGTTCCGGCCGGCTCACAGTGGACGAGGCGTTCCGTAACGCGGATTCCTCCCGCCCCGGATTCAGCCTGATCGACCTTGCCTTACCGAATGGGTTTCGCGGTACCGCACTCCCGCACGGCGCGGTGTTTTCTCGCTGAGTCCGGCCGGCGCTGACGCTGCTGCGCCACCCCAACAAATGGCCAGCGATCCGCCGGCCCCGCCTATTGCCCCTCCTGGGCTCGACCCGAGCGGGCATCGCCCGCGAGGAACGAGCCTCCTTGAACGGCAAAGCGGCCGCGTTTCGCGGCCGCTTTTATTGCCCCTCCTGGGCTCGAACCAGGACTCTCCTGATCCAGAGTCAGGCGTGTTGCCAGTTACACCAAGGGGCACTGGATCACTTCAAATTGTCATGGAGCGGAGGGGGATCGAACCCCTGACCTCTGCATTGCGAACGCAGCGCTCTCCCAGCTGAGCTACCGCCCCCAAAGGGCATCCTTCCGCCGATCCCCTGCGGGCGGGGTAAGCTAATCTGAGGCGTGGGGTTGGGCCAGACCGGAAGGGAGACTCCAGAAACGCGTCGAGCGGTGAGCAGCTGACCGGGCGGGGGGTCGTAGACCTATGCCTCGCCCAACTCAACTGTCACCGCTCTGCATTGAACACAAATCTATACTGCATATTTCGTTCCCGCAAGTCCCCACCACATAGACAATACGATCTGGCAAGGTGGAGATAATCGCCTAGCCTATAACACACTTCGCCACAATAACTTACAGCAGAGCGCCTTGCGATGCTCCAACCGGGCATGGCCTATCCGGGGCCGAGACCAAATTGAGCTCGCCGGAGAATTCCGCCGGATGGCGGCCGTGTTCTACCGGACCACCGGGGTGGTCACCGTGAGCGCGAAGTTGGCCGTCGCGGGCGTG
>Ga0105249_10003194_pt1 | contig 14183 bp, 10 predicted proteins | sample KBSS44metaG_FD_81522 | JGI IMG/M metagenome (GOLD analysis project Ga0105249, IMG submission 81522) | Switchgrass rhizosphere microbial communities from Kellogg Biological Station, Michigan, USA - KBS S4-4 metaG | ecosystem: Host-associated > Plants > Roots > Rhizosphere > Soil | place... | reverse complement strand
TGATTGCATAGGTTTCCAGACAGCATTCTGAACCCCGGTCAGAACTAAGTATGAACTTTCCAAGAAGCGACTCCTTTTGCGATGCAAAAAAATACACGTCGTCCCTTGATGAATTAATTGGATGCCCCATGTTCACCGGTGTGCTCCACTCTGTACCCGATCCAACAGAACTAAACAAGTCGTATCCACCCATTCCAGGATCCCTGTCAGACGAAAACACTATCGTACCGCTGCGTCCATGGTAAAAGGGCGCTTGTTCGTTGCCCGGAGAGTTCAACACTTCCCCGGCATTGATTGCCTCGCCGGTTGTACCGTCAGCGTTTAAAGGTGCGTACCAAATGTCAAACCGGCCATAGCCGCCTGTTCTGTCCGACGAAAAAAACAAATACTTTCCATCCGGTGAACAAAATGGCTGTTTACTGTTATGGACCGAATCGCTCACATAAGGCAGCAATACGGGACTGCCCCATTCATTTTGATTCTTTTTTGAAACGTAAATCCTGGAAATCGTCTTTTCGCGCTGTTTGCTCCATTGAGTAAAATAAAGATAGTTGCCATTGACACTGATGCTTCCCGCTCCCTGGTTAAGCGTAGCATCTGCACCCTCGATTAGTACCGGTAGTATCCTTTGCATACTGTCATTAGAAAACGACGAAATAAAAAGCCTGTTATGAAAAGGATTGACTCCCGGTTTTGCGGCCGGGTCGCTTTGGGTGCTGGTCAAAAGAAACTGGTTTTCTCCAATCATAGTCGCCGCAAATACGCCCTTTTCTTTTCCGAATGATGTATTCACCTTATGAACGCGATAGAGGATTGAATCAGGCCTTGCCTGCTGGTTTTTGATGAATTGAATTCGCTCAAGTTCCTTTTTTGCTTCGTCATAAAAAGGACCGTTTTCGCCCGTACGTTCCAGGAAAAGATTGATAGTAGCTTCTGCGTCGTCATAATTGCCGGTGCTACGCTGGCATACTGCATACCAATAGAGACCCGCCTTGTATTTTTCCGAATCTTTTTCAAAGCAGGTTTTATAACCTGCCGAAGCACTTGGCCAATAATGTGCCAGGCGATAACTTTCTGCCTGTTTATAAAGAATATCCAGTTTATTAATTTGTTTGACTCCGCCTGCAGATCTGGTTTTCTTTGCATTCAACGGAAAGACGGGGTACGCATTAAGTGGCTGTACAGGGTTTAAAATTTGTTCATACAACCCGGCGGCAGTATAATAATCACCTGAAGCGAAGTACTTATCAGCAAGTGCGAGGCGATTATCTTTTTGGCAGATGCAATTCAGGGAAACTATGCAGCAGCAAAGCAAGAGCAATATTCTTACCCCGGTTTTCTTCAAACCTGAAGATGAAACCAGTTGGTTGTGGGCATTGACTTGATATGATAAAAGGTTCATACTTTTTGTACAGCTTTGTTATGTAATGATTGCTTCATTATGGATTTCTATTTACAGTCGGGGACAACGGATAAAATCAAAAATGCTCCGGGTTCCCTTGCGTTTTATGTAAGAAAGGCTTAATTCAAAACTGTTTACATGACCCGCCATCGTATTCAACTTTGAAACATTAACATCATAGCTCATCCCAATCAGCAGGTTTCTCCAATCAACTCCAACAAATGGTGCTACGGCATCATCAACCCGATAGTAGCCGCCAAACATGAAATCCGTTTCTTCATTTACATTTAACTGTACATAGGTCCCCAGCATTAATTCTTTGGCTGTTCCCTGTTGCATATACAGAACATGCGGAACAATACTGGTCCGCTCAAACAAATTAAAGCTCACGCCGCCGTGAATTGTATAGCGCAAAGGAATTGTATTCAGTGCAACACTCTGGCTTGAGATGATCGGGTCCTTAGGTTTGTTAATATGAAAAAATGACACGCCTCCAAAGGCATTGGCTTTTTTATTCGGCGTCGCGTCGTAATACAAAACGCCGGCACCAATGTCCAAAGTTGTTGAGGAAGTAGCGGCAAAATTTTCCGTCACACCATTAGATGCATTATACCCGGTTATAGGATTCCATTGCTCACCCCATTTAAATTTGGTTTGATCGACGTGGCGGTTGATAATGCCTGCCTGCATGGCCATAACCACGCGCTGATTATTATTGTTGCCTAGTTTTACCCCTGTATAAGCCACGGTGGCATAGGCGTTGAAATAATTGAAACCGCCGTCTCCGGCTGACTGATTCATAATACTTGCACCAAGAGCAATATTTTTGTTCGTTCGCGTATCGAATGAAACTCCGCTGGTGCGATAGGGATTGGAGATGGATCCCCATTGACTCCGGTAAATTGCGGAAACCCTGTAATCGCCGTCACTTCCACCAGTCATAGCAGGGTTGATGTAAGTTGGGTAAGTATAATTTTGTGTGAAATGCGGGTCTGTTTGCGCAACCAGTTGGTGGGTAGCCGCGAAGACCAGGCAAATCATGAAAAAACAGGTTCGTTTCATCTGGATATTCTCATTTAATAGTTATCTGTTATACATCGGTCTGGTGAAAATGTCAATTAACGCAATAACGTAATTGAGCCTTTCATCTCTACGGTCTTCCCGTTTGCTAATACAGCCTTCAATACGTACACATAAACTCCAACCGGCTGAGGTTTGCCTCGTTGCGTCCCATCCCATCCCTTCGTGCGGCTATTAATTACCTGTATCTGTTCTCCCCACTGGTTGAATATTCTCATTTCAACCTTATCTATATAATTACCGTATACATACAGTACATCGTTCTTTCCGTCACCATTTGGAGAAAAGACATTTGGCACAAATACATCTTTACTTAAAGGTTTCACCACGATATTATAATTTCTATCTTCCCCGGCACATCCACCGTTTACCGGCGTGACTGTAACGGTTGCGCTTATTGGTTGATTCGACATATTCGTAGCTGTAAAAGAAGGTACATTACCAGTACCTGACTGAGCTAATCCAATGGCGGGATTTGAATTTGTCCAGCGGAATGTAATAGTCGACGGTGTTCCGTCAAAATCGGAATTAGGGATTACTTCGCCGTCAAAAACTTCGATATCCGGTATGTAACTTAAAATCGGAATTTCATTCACGGTAACTTCAAAGGTGGCCTTCGCAGCGACACATTGTCCTGGCGCAGAAGTGAACGTGTAGATCTTTGACTCCTGGTTGCTCACTGTTGCCGGGTCCCAGGTACCATTGATGCCATTGACCGACGTAGTGGGCAGGTCCGGAACATTTGCACCTTTACAAATCGATTGCGATGTACCAAAGCTGAATGTCGGAGTCAGTATTGGGTTAACTGTTACAGTTAAAGTATAAGCGGACACACACTGACCGGGAGTCGATGCCGTGAATTTGTAGGTGCCTGATGCCTGGTTATTAACCACGGCAGGATCCCATGTCCCGTCAATACCATTTAGCGATGTTGGCGGTAAAGCAGGAACGCCTGCACCGGCACAAATGGCTAAGGAATTGCCGAAACTGAAGGTCGGCACAATGTTCGGCGTTATCGTAACAGTAAATGTTGCAGGTGTCGCACATTGATTTCCGAGCGGCGTAAAGGTATATACACCTGAAGCCTGGTCATTTACTGTTGACGGGCTCCAGCTGCCAATGACGCCGTTCAGGGAAGTGTTTGACAAAGCCGGCATTGCAGCCCCTGCACATGCAGTGAGCGCTGTGCCAAAGCTGAAATCCGGTGTTAATACAGGATTGACTGTTACGGTGAGCGATACAGTCGTGGCGCATTCTCCTGCTGTTGGTACAAACAAATACGTCCCGGAGGACTGATTGTCGACAGTTGAAGGAACCCATAGCCCGGTAATGCCATTGTTTGAAGTACCTGGCAAAACAGGTGTGGCGGCTCCGTTGCAAATTGATAGGGATGTACCAAAACTAAATAATGGAACTACGGGAGCGTTTATTGTTACATTAAACACTGCCGTGGTTGCGCATTGACCAGCTGCAGGTGTAAAGGTGTATGCGCCGGAATTTTGATCGCTTACAATGGATGGATTCCACGTGCCGTTAATACCGTTCACTGATGTGTTCGGCAATACGGGTATTGCACTGCCCGCACAAGCCGTTAACGAAGCGCCAAAACTAAACGTTGGAGTAACAATTGGGTTGACCGTCACAACAAACGTTGTCGAAAGTGCACAAATTCCAGCGTTTGGTGTGAATGTATAAGTACCAGTATTTTGATTGTCAACCGCCGATGGATACCAACTACCCGCTATACCATTTACCGATATCGACGGCAATGCAGGCACATTATCTCCGGCACAAATAGTGCGTGTCGATCCAAAGCTAAACGTCGGGACCACATTCGGTGTAACTGTTACAGTAAATGTGGTGGTAGTTTCACAATTCGTTCCGGAAGGAGTAAAACTATATGTGGCTGAATTTTGATTATCTACAATATCAGGACTCCACACACCATTAATTCCATTATTTGATGTTGATGGCAACGCAGGAACGATACCGCCTGCACAAACGGAAAGTGATGTTCCAAAACTAAAGATGGGCACAATAAGCGGGTTAATGGTCACATTCAATGTCGCTGGGAAAGCGCACAGACCTGCTGTAGGCGTAAATGTATAGGTGCCCGATGCCTGGTTATTTATGACGGCGGGCGTCCAGGTACCTGTCAGCCCGTTTGTCGAAGTTGTAGGCAACAAAGGCACCGTGCTTCCTGCACAAGCCGATAGCGAAGAACCAAATGCAAACACCGGCACTTCATTTGGATTGATGGTCACGAAGACGCTGGTTGGTGTGGCACATTGACCCGATGTAGGTGTGAACGTATAGTTGGCTGAATTTTGATTGTCGATTGTTGCCGGGTTCCATACACCGGTGATCCCGTTCAATGATAGCGTTGGTAAGGCCGGCACCGTGTTGCCAGCACAAAAACTTAAGACGGGACCGAAAGCAAACATCGGCACCACATTAGGCGTCACTGTTACGGTAAATGTGGCAGGTAAAGCACACACTCCGTTGTTGGGAGTAAAGGTATAGGTGCCGGAATTCTGATTATCTACAATAGCAGGACTCCACACGCCTGGTATTCCATTAGTAGAAGTTGCCGCCAAAGCAGGTACGCTACCTCCACTACATATCGTCAATGCTGTGCCAAAGCTAAATGTGGGAGTTACTCTTGGTATGACCGTAACATTTATGACATATTGCATGCCGCATTGTCCCGAGTTAGGTGTGAACGTGTAGGTGCCCGACACCTGGTTGTCAATGACAGATGGTGACCAGGTACCCGATATACCGTTAAGCGATACAGGTGGCAAGGTTGGTGGAGTTGTCCCTGCACAAAATGCGACAATTTTGGAAAAGGTAGGGGTGAAGACAGGATTGGTCAATATTGTAACGATGAAAAGATCTGTCGTACATCCGTTAATCGTCAATGAAAAATTGGAATAAACACCTGCATTGAGGTTATTCACCTTGATTTGGCCTGAACCATTTGCCACAAGGTGCAAAGATACAACAGCTAAACCATCATCGACATAATCAAAATCATATGCGGCACCGGGTGCCAAACCGCTAATCGTAATAAAACCGTCAGATCCGTTGCAGGTAACGGGGTTATTGCTTGCTAACACGGGGGCCTGGATTGAAAAGAAAGCTTTATAATTTGTTCCTCCGTTGTTTACTGTTACTGTTTCATTACAAAGCGTAGTGGAACTGTTTGATCCTGTTATTTCATAATAGACCTCCAATACATAATTTCCGGGTGCAAACCCCGTAAGATTTACAGGTGCATACGGACTTGTTGTTCCATCATCGACCACGCGACTCCATTTTTGATCATCGGGCTGACAAGTGCCTCCAGATGGAAATTGACCGGATACACCACAATTGTCGATCAAAGGAAGATCCATTGACTGGAAAGCGCCAGGCGCAGCGCTCTGCAGATAGACACGATAATATATACGAGCGCTACATACATTGCTGAGGGAAGGATCTTTGAAAGACCTTACTTCGCCACCCCTTAAAAATAGTGACCCTGAGTTTTGCGTGTGCACACCAAGATTAGCATTGGAGAATGAGTTCGCAGATGGACCAATTAAGTCAGCGCCGCTTCCTGTAGTATTAAAGAAATCATTTTGAAGACAATCGGAAAGCCAAACTGCAGAGGCGTCCACACCAATTGCCTGGCCGTAGGATTTAGCACAAAGGAATACAAATAAAAGGCATAAAAATGCCATTAGCGGTGGTCTTGGTTTCATAGATACTGGCGGTTATTTATTGGACCGGCTCGAATTTTCAGAAATCGAATTTCTTCCTGATGACTTTTAATCCGCTCATCGTAAAACAACAACGCAAAAGATCGATTTCAGCATAAATCAACGGAAAAGCGTATAAAAAATTGTCGGGCAATAATAAAGGCTCGGTTTTACGTTCGCTTAGTTTACGTATAATTACGCCACATATCATTATACAAAATTGCCCGTTGCAATTAATCTGTAATACAAACCCTACTGCAACAGAGTTTATTTAAAAATAAAACGCGGAGATTCCCTATCGAAATAATAGTGATATTACTATAGTCGGGAGTTAAATTTTGATACCGTCTTTATGTTGAAACGAAAGGGCCGGTAATTATTCAAAACGGAAACCCGTAACTCACTTCCCGAGCATTGGAAACAATTTCCTGATCATCTCATCATCGGGCTGCGTACCGTATTCACAAATCTCAAATGCTTCGGCATTCTTTACAGACGCCGCCTTCTCTTTACCATACCATTTTTCGAGGGCTGTTCTTACTTCGGGCTTTATTGGTTGCGTCCTGCTTTGTGCCAGCCATTTGATGCGATCTTTTTTTTCCTTTGGAACCTGGTCGGCATAATGACCTATCCAGGGCAACCATTCGTACATCTGTGATTCATGCGCATCCAAACCGGAGACCTTTTTATCAAATACACTTGTGATGTCAATGGCAATATCCGGTCGGAATGTATTGGGTCGCAGAAAGCGATCCTGGAAATACAGAAATACCGGATTCTTCTTTAAGGCCGGTGTTTCGGGAGCTACGTTAGGAACAGCAACCATATATGCTGCATCCTGTACCAACACGCCTGTATACCGATGGTCGGGATGGTAATCGTTGGGTCTTGGAGCGATCACTATATCTGCATTCCATTCACGTATCTTCTTTATGATCTGTATCCTCACTTCCAGGTTAGGTAATAACTGTCCATCGTGGTTGTCCAATACATCATATGTTACCCCAAGTCTTTTTCCAGCCTCTTTTGCTTCGGCCAGTCTTCTTTTGGCAAGTTCGGGGCCTCCAATCAATTGATGTCCCGCATCTCCATTTGTGACGGCGACGAATTTTACTGCGTATCCCATTTGAGCAAATAGTGCAGCGGTACCCCCGCCATCATCGTCGCAGTCATCAGGGTGTGCGCCAATCATAATGATGCGGACTTTTTCATCCTGCTGTGACTGTCCTGCGATGGAAAAAATTAGAATGAAACTCAGGGAACAAAAGATCTTTTGACAAACCGGTTTCATAAAGAAGTTTTTTGTGTTGAAGCAATTGGGAATCGTTCGGATGAAGATAATACTATTAGACATGTTAAAATAAGCATAACTAAAAACAGCAGGCAACTGAATTGATATTTTTCAACGATGTCAGTAATGACATAATCAAACACCCGGTAATTTAGCTGGTCGCCAAAAAAATTAAGATTTTGGTAAGTGCCACAATTTTATTGCGGTGTGGAGTTCGGGTTTGGCAAATTCACAATTCGGGTAAACCTGGCACCGGGATTGATCGATAATTTCTAAAACAGGATATGAAAAAGCTATCTCTAAATATAATTTTCCTGTCATTTTTTTTGCCATTAGTATTGACCGCCTGGCAGAAGTCCCACGAAAAAAACGAAGAAGGCAACAAAATCAATGTTGTCCGGACACTCACGGGCTTTGATTCAAAAACAGCGATTACCAGATGGAATGCTGACGCAGCAAATGCACAGATTAATTTTGTGGTGGGTGGTCCCTTTGGTAAAGTGCATGGTAAACTGGGTGGGTTAAAATCAGCAATTCAGTTTGATGAAAATAACCTCACTGCTTCGTCCTTTAATGCCAGTGTGGACCCAAAATCAATAAGCACCGGGATTGGCTTACGAAATCACGATCTGCAAAAGGAAAAATTTTTTGATTCAGATAAATATCCCATAATTAGCTTTCATTCCGAGAAAATTCAAAAGACCGGAACCGCTTATAATGCCATTGGAAGCCTGACAATTAAAGGAGTTACAAGGCCTGTTCAAATTCCTTTCACTTTTACAGAAAAAGGCAATAGCGGTCTTTTCAAAGGAAGTTTTACTATTCATCGTGAGGATTTCGGGGTAGGGAACAAGGGAGGATCGGTTGGAAATGACGTCGATATTACTTTAGAGGTACCCGTGAGCAAAACAAAATAGAAAGTGGTGCCTAAGAGCAAGGATCTCATGAAAAGCAACAACCCGGTGCCTGCCGGGCAAGATTTTTTTATTTGATCAAGTGTTCAATCAATAAGGCGACTACGTACATTATTCGCCTTTAAAACCTCAAAAAAGTTTCGCCACGCTATCAGCAATAATAACTCCGCTCATCCAACCCATTATTGCCACAACAAGCCAGCCAATTACCTGCAACCAAATTGGATGACTGTACCGTGGGAAAATTTTTTTATTTGTCACTGTAATAAGCATGATTGCAAGTGCCACAGGCAAGATGATTCCATTCAATGCTCCTGCGGCAACTAATATGTAGGCCGGCGGATCGTCGAGAAAGATGAAAATAACTGTGGAAATAATTATGAAGCCTGTGATCATCAATTTTTCATTGCGCTGCAAAGCAGGTGAAAAAGTTTTCCAAAATGAGACGGAGGTAAAAGAAGCCCCGATAACAGATGTAATGGCCGCGGTCCACATTACCAATCCGAAAAACCTATATCCCAGGCTTCCTGCCGCATTCTCGAAAACTGAAGCAGCGGGATTCTTCTCATCTAATAAAAATCCGTTCCATACCACACCCAGGGCCGCAAGAAATAATATATACCTCATAAAAGAAGTGATGATAATTCCTGCTACAGCACTCCGGTTGACCTGTTGCCTTGCTTCTATCCCTTTGATATTCGCATCTAAAAGCCGATGCGCGCCGGCAAAACTTATATAGCCGCCAACTGTTCCCCCGACCAGGGCAACAATCATTTTTATATCAATCTTTTCCGGCCAGGCAGTATGTTGAAATGCTTTTATATAAGGAGGATTCGATGAGATCATGACATAGAGCGTAAAAACGATCATGGCGACTCCGGCAATTTTTACAAATGTGTCCATGGCCTTGCCTGTTTGTTTTGACCAGAATATTATCAAAGCAATGACACCGCTGACTACAGCTCCCCATTTTGTGTTCATTCCCGTTAAAACCTCTAACCCAAGACCGCAGCCCGCAATATTTCCTATATTAAATGCAAGACCACCAAATGCAACTAAAAATGCCAGGACATAACCAAGGCCCGGCAAAAATTTATTGGAGAGATCCTGCGCCCGCATTTCGCTTACCGTTATGATCTTCCAGTTATTCAATTGCGCACCGAGGTCGAGCAAAATGGAAATGAGAATGACAAAACCAAAATTTGTCAGCAGCTCTTTGGTAAATAAACTTGTGTTGTTCAGAAATCCCGGTCCGATAGCAGATGTGGCCATCAGAAAGGCGGCACCCATAATGGCCGAGTTTTTTTTACCAGGCATTGGTTAATTTTCTGACAGGATGACGCTGTGAATAGATTTTGCAAATTCTACTGCATGGTTACCGTCACTATGAATACAGATTGTTTCTGCAATGATAGGAATGATTTTGCCGTTAACGGTTTGTACCGTGCCTCCGCGAATCATTTGTAACACCTGCCTGACTGCTATCCGCGGGTCGTCGATTAGTGCATGCGGTTCACTTCGTGGCGTAAGCGATCCGTCGTCCTGGTAGGTTCGATCAGCAAACACTTCATTGCATGGCTTTATCCCAATTGACCCGGCTTCGCGGATCGAATGACTCCCGCTTAGACCAAACAGGATTAAATGCTCATCAAAATCTTTAATTGCTGTTGCGATGGTTCTTGCGAGCCTGATGTTTTTTGCGGATTGATTGTATAAAGCCCCATGAGGTTTTACATGCCTGAGGGGCAAATCAAAAATGTCTGTTATTTCTTTTAAAATGATCAATTGTTGCTGTATTAATTCATACACCTCTGGTTCGGGCAGATTCATTTCGGTTCTTCCAAAGTTTTCCTTATCAAAATATGACACATGCGCGCCTACCGAAACATTGTTTTTTACCGCCAGCGAAACTGCCTGGTACATTTCGGCGGGATCACCGGCATGATAGCCACATGCTATGCTTGCCGACGATATAAATGGCATAATCAGTGCATCGTTACCAATCCCTTCGCCCATATCACAATTAAAATCAATTCTGCCCATTTAAATATTGTTGAAGCCTGAAAACCGAAGCGTTGTTTAGCTGAATCAAATGCTGGTGCTGTTTAACGAGGAGTTCTTCAGCGGTGGACATACTGACAAAACGAAACCGGATCGTATCGCCGGGCTTTAGTTGTGCCAGTTTGCTATGATGCGCCGAAATAACGTGAGCTAATCTTGGATACCCGCCCGTAGTTTGATGATCCGCCATGAGTACAGTGAGTTGTCCACCCGGCAGCAGTTGAATCGTTCCGAAATTAACCGCAGACGAAACGACTTCTTCATTAGCATCCATGTATAATAGTTCCCCTTTCATTTGGTAACCCATACGATCAGACTGAGAGGTAATAGTATAGGTTTGCCGAAGGAAACGATCCTTTGATTCTCCGGACAGTTTGTTAAACTCATTCCCTTCGAGCAAATAAATTTGCTCGCCGCTGTCATGGTCCCAGACAATGTCCGCTTTCCATGGCAAAACGATAAATTCTTTTTTGCCTATTACGTTACACAGATCGCTATGCTTTTTCAAACTGACCTCATCATCGTTTTGCAACGATCGTCCTTTGAATCCACCCGCGCCGGCTTTGAGGTGGGTGCTATAACTGTTCAACCAGCCCGGAATATCGAGGCCTCCTTTAATCGCCAGGTATGCCCGTGCGCCTGTGACCACCTTATGAAACTGGAGTATGCTGTATTTGCTGACAATAATAGGATGCAGCATCGGCACTTCATCGCCGTTGACGCTTGCAGAAAAATCCGCGCCACTTATTGCAATCAGAGCCGGCTGCTCAAAGAAAAAAGACGAAGCCGGAAAATGCATTTCAATCACCGCTTCATTGGTATCATTGCCGGCAAGTATATTCGCAACCTTGGCAGACAACTTGTCCATAGCACCCCCGGGATTTACACCGAGATGTTGCCAGCCATACCTGCCCATATCCTGGACAGTGTCAAGTACGCCCGCCTTAATTATTCTCAGGTTCATGTGACTTGTCAGGTTCCTTCCGGGAAAATATTGGAATTCTGAATGTAATTAAACTCATTCCCGTCAATCGAATAAAATTGAACATAATCGCCGGCACTCAACAAAGCTGGCGAAGGTGCATTCGAATCAAAAAGTTTAAGGGGTGTTCGGCCTATGATCCGCCAGCCTCCCGGGGAGGCAAACGGATAAATTCCCGTTTGCCTACCGGCGATTCCCACACTGCCAGCAACGACGGGGTGGGGTTGGGGTTTGCGGGGCATTGCGATTTTTTCATTCACTTGTCCCAGATAGCAAAAACCAGGGAGAAAACCAAGCATGTAAACACGGTACGTTGCCGAAAGATGAAGAGAAACAACCTCATCATTCGTAAGATTATTTGTTGAAGCGAGGTCCTGCATATCAGGTGCAAATTCTGCTTCATAACAAACCGGGATTCTTATTTGCCGGGCTTTCGTTTGAACAATTTGTAATGATTGCGACAATAATTCTTCAATAACTTTTTTCAATCGATCAAAAACCAAACTTTCTTTTGCCAGGTTCTTTTTCCATTTTATGATATCATAGTGAATCACCAATGAGCTGTAAGCGGGCACTACTTCAATTACATCTGGTAAATTTTCTTGCAACTGGATAGCCCTTGCCAACACTTCCTGGTTAATGTTTTCATCAATCTGGTTACCAAAGTCGACAAGAACGGCGGTATCGCCCAATGGAGCAATTTGGTATGACACTGAAGATAATTCCATCTTATGATGGTTGAAGATAATAACTTAAGCTAACTAAGAGCAATTTTAGAAACTTAATTATGGACGCTTTGCCATCTGCAGGACCGCTTTAGCACAACAATCATTTCTTCCTAACCCTTATGGCAAAAGCATTTGCCGGATTGTTGACAAAAATTTGCAAAACATCTGATTGCGTGAATCCATTTTCTTTCATAACCGGTATCAACTTGTCGGCGATTGTATTGTAGTCATTGTATTCTCCTCCACCAGGCTCACCAACATGATACCATCCGGAATCATGTGAGAGCAGTACCCTCCTCAGCAGTTGTTCCCTTTTCATATCCTTCAAAAAATCAAGGCAGTCCGAAATCGAATTTGCATGAACGCCATCGTATGACACCCACCCACCGGCCTTTGCCGCCCTGATATGTAATTCTCTTTGTTTTTCATTTTGCGCATGGATCCATATCCACGCTGATGCGTCAACGCCAAGCGAATCAAAGATGCGCATTTCTTCCATGGCTGCCGCCCCGTCGCCCGTGTGCACACCAAAGGTGAGACCGGTTGCAAGGTGTGTCATCGCGGCCGCCTCGATCATTTTTTGCTGCACTTCGGACAATGGAAATTTATCAACCCCTGATTTTATAAACCCGGGTCTTATTCCCGACGCCTCAATACCCTTTTTCCATTCGTCTATCCACCTCGCAGCAACCTGGTTCGCCATTTCATTATACGCATGTGCAGGTAAATATTTTTCTTTTGCGGCTCCGTAATAACCTGTGTTAGTTAGAATATTTAGCCCGGTCTCGTTTGATAATTTCTGCAACAATTTTACATCGCGGCCAAGATAAGCGGGAGTGCATTCAACCAGCGTTTTACATCCTTTTTCCTTTGCGGTTAACAGCAACGGCAAAGCTCTTTTGTATACATCGATGGCATCGTATCGTGATGGATCAACCTTGTCAGCTCCAAGGAAATCAACCAACACATGCTCGTGAGTCAATGAAAAACCCAATTGATCGGCCGGGATCTCTCCATTAACAGTCATTACAACATTTTGACGGAATAAAGGCGCCCTGCCCAGCGCGATAGAGCCTGCAATAGCAAAAGTCGTCTGACTAATAAACTTCCGACGGTTGATCGTCATAGTTGTTTTCGGTTATAATTACGAACAACCAAATTTAAAGAAAATGCTTTCTGTAAGTGACTCTTTAGTAAGACGGCGGATAATGCCGGGAACATGTTTGAACAAATAATAGCAATAAAACAGAACTGATGCAGCCATATCTGTTTCTTTAGTACATTTAGTTTAAAAAAATAACAATGAGAAAGTATGCTGTAACCTGTGGGCTTATCCTCCCGTTTTTTTTATTGATGGCGTTTGCTCCTTCTGCTAAAACAAATAATATTCATTCAAGGAATGCTGCCGAGGCTTCCATTGAAGGACGATGGGATATCACAGTAGATGTAGATGGTAAAAAATCTCCATCATGGCTGGAAGTCGTTCATTCTGGAACCAAACGATTAGTCGGTCGATATGTTGGTATAACGGGAAGTGCCCGCCCCATTTCACTGATTCAATTTAACGGTGGTAAGATGAGCTTCACAATACCGCCACAATGGGAAGAGGAAGATAATGACCTGGTATTTGAAGCCACGCTGCAAGGCGAAACATTATCAGGCACCATGGTAGCTGCCAACGGAAAAACATATAATTGGACCGCCCAGAGGGCCCCTGCTCTCAGAACCACAAAAGAACCTTCCTGGGGAGCACCTGTTAAGTTGTTCAACGGAAAAAACCTGGACGGATGGAAAGCAATGGGCAATAACCAGTGGGTAGCTGAGGCCGGTGTTTTAAAAAGTTCAAAACCCGGCGCTAACCTCATAACAGAAAAGTCTTTTTCTGATTTTAAATTACATGTTGAATTCAGGTATCCAAAAGGCAGTAATAGCGGCATTTATTTACGTGGCCGTTATGAAGTGCAGATAATGGATTCAAAAGG
>Ga0105249_10003193_pt1 | contig 14184 bp, 8 predicted proteins | sample KBSS44metaG_FD_81522 | JGI IMG/M metagenome (GOLD analysis project Ga0105249, IMG submission 81522) | Switchgrass rhizosphere microbial communities from Kellogg Biological Station, Michigan, USA - KBS S4-4 metaG | ecosystem: Host-associated > Plants > Roots > Rhizosphere > Soil | place... | reverse complement strand
CAATTGAATTATGATGTAAAATTGAATTTAGAAAAAGATGATATCATTTATCTCAACCCTATGTTTGGAGAAGGCTACAAAGAAAACCCGTTTAAATCAGCTACAAGAGCTTACCCGGTGGAAATGCCTTATGCTTTTGATGAAGTGTTTGTGCTTCGCATTGATGTGCCCCCTGGATATGAGGTGGATGAATTACCAAAATCAATAAGAGTGAATTTTGATGAGGAAGGGGAAAGTTTTTTTGAATACATCATCAATAACAGCGGTGGAGTTATTTCTTTTCGGTCCAGGATAAAACTGACCCGCAGTTATTATTTGCCTGATGAGTATGAAATACTAAGGGATTTTTTTAATTTGATAGTGAATAAGCATAATGAGCAAATTGTTTTTAAAAAGAAAAAATAAGCAATGAAAAGACTCAGTGTGATAAGCTTTCTTTTATTGGTTTCATTTTTTGCTTTTGCCAGCGGCGGTGAGTACGCTGTTGCAAACATTCCCGAGTCTTTGAAGAAAAATGCCAATGTAGTAAAGAGAATAGAAGAAGAGCGGTTTACATTAAAATCGCCGGGCGAAGCTGTTTATTATCACAAATATGCACTTACGATCTTAAATGAAAACGGAGATAAACATGCGGATTTCCGTCAATACTATGATCGCTTTATTGAAATTAAAGGCATTGCAGGTATTTTATACGATGCGATGGGAAATAAAGTAAAAGAATTAAAAAATAAAGATATACAGGATCTCAGCGGTGTAAGTGATATAAGCTTAATGGAAGATAACAGAATAAAGTATCATAGTTTTTACTATAAAGTATATCCCTATACAGTGGAATATGTATTAGAGTTGAAATATAACGGAACCATGTTTTATCCTTCGTGGCAACCGATGGAGGATGAGTATTTTTCAGTACAACAAAGCAAATTCATTTTTGAATGCCCGTTGAATTACGAGTTTCGATACAAAACATTTCATTACGATGGCCAGGCGGTAGAACAAACAACAGATAAGAAAAGAATGGTTTGGGAAATAAAAGATGCATCTGCAATTTTACGTGAATCATATTCTCCCTCACTCAGGCATTTGACAACCTATGTAATGTTTGGGCCTACTGAATTTGAAATGCAGGCTTATAAAGGAAATATGAAAAGCTGGCAGGACCTGGGAAAATTTATTTATACATTAAAGCAGGGGCGTGATGAGTTACCTCCCAACATAAAACAAAAAGTACACGAGATAGCTGATGGTGTTACTGAGCCCCGCGAAAAAATAAGATTATTGTATGAGTACATGCAAAAAAATACACGTTATGTAAGTATCCAGTTAGGCATTGGCGGCTGGCAACCATTCGATGCAAAATATGTGGCGACAAAAGGCTATGGTGACTGTAAGGCATTGTCAAATTATATGTATAGCATTTTAAAAGAGGCTGGGATCAAGTCATATTATACGTTGATAGGGGCAGGACGAACTAAACCAAATCTTGAAACAGAGTTTCCCTCTTCTCAGTTCAATCATGCTATCCTTTGTGCGGTGATCAATAATAATGATTCGGTTTGGCTGGAATGCACAAGCCAGACACTTCCTTCTGGTTATTTAAGTGATTTTACAGATGACCGATACGCGTTGTTAATCGACGAAACAGGTGGCAATTTGGTTCATACTCCTAAATATGGCATGAAAGAAAATCTTCAGCAACGAACGATCAATGCAAAGGTTGATGCCGAAGGTTTGTTACTGGCTGATATCAAAACAAATTACTCTGGCATACAGCAGGATCACCTGCACATGCTTATTAATAATTTGTCAAAAGATAAAGTGAAAGAATATTTGGACGAAGAATTGGCGTTTGCTACTTACACTGTCAACAATTTCTCGTATAAAGAAGATAAAAAGCTGATACCCGAAATTGAAGAAACCCTTTCAGTCACGGCTGATCATTTTGCTACCATCAGCGGTAAAAGATTGTTCATTGAGCCGAACATAATGAATAAATCAGGCCGGAAATTAAAATCAGGAGATGAAAGAAAATATGACATTGAACTTGATATTGAATATTTCGATACAGATAAAATTGAAATGGAAATACCGGCTGGATACAAACCTGAATCTATTCCGCAGGATGCAACTGTTGATAGCAAATTTGGAAAATACAGTGCGACGGTGAAGTTTGATCAAAATAAGATAATCTATACCCGAAGCATGCAGCAATTCAGTGGCTTTTTCCCAAAATCTGATTATATAGAAATGATAAAATTTTATGATGCTATTTATAAAGCGGACCGTAATAAATTAGTATTTATAAAAAATACTGACGAAGAAAAGAAACCCTTTTAGTATTATTATTCTTCCAGGTGCAACCGGTGATATATGCGGTGCAGGGCGGGTGCCAATATGACTCCAATATTGGTTATAAAAACAACACCACTGAACAAGGCATAGAAAGAAGAAAAGATCTTTCCCTGGACAGTATGGATCTCTATGACCGGACCCATGCCGCTTAATATCATAGAAGCATTATGAAGTGAGTCCAGCCAATTTGCTTCTGCAGTAACGTGATAGCCTAAAATCCCAAAGAGTAAACAAAACCCAAGAATAGCGAACGCAATTATGATATGTTTAAGCACTCTTTGATAAAAGGTACTCATGGGAGCCAACTTCTGTTTCCTATGTTCGTACATGCAATTGGTATTTTAGACTTAAGGAAAGGTAGCAAGGTAATTTATATGATTTAAATATTTTGTCGGCCATTTTTCAATATTTTCATGGTTCAAACCAACTTGCATGAAACAGCTTGCAAACAGCGATATAGTTGTCTTCTTTATTTATTTCTTCCTGGTGGCTGGTTATGGATATTGGGTTTATAGAAGAAAAAAAGCGGTGCAGACAACTTCCACTGATTTTTTTCTTGCTGAGGGGCAACTTACATGGTGGGCAATCGGCGCTTCATTAATAGCTTCAAATATTTCTGCTGAGCAATTTATTGGAATGAGTGGGAACGGATTTCGTTTAGGCATTGCAATTTCAGCTTATGAATGGCTGGCGGCCGTATCATTGATCATCGTTGCTGTTTTTTTCATGCCGATCTATTTAAAGAATCGCATTTTCACAATGCCACAGTTTCTAAAAACAAGATATAATGAAACTGTCGCAATGATCATGGCTGTATTTTGGTTGTTCCTGTACATATTTGTAAACCTTACCTCAATACTATATCTCGGAACAATTGCGATCAATAGTCTTACAGGAGGTGAGAATTTTCATTGGATAATGATCGGCCTCGCTGTGTTTGCGTTAGTGATCACCTTAGGCGGCATGAAAGTGATCGGTTATACTGACGTTATACAGGTATTAGTATTATTGGCTGGCGGATTGATCACATCGTATATAGCTTTAACTGTAGTAAGCGAGAAGTTTGGATATGGAAAAGATTTTCTCGCTGGCTTCAATCATTTGCTTAAAACTGTGCCTGATCATTTCAAAATGATATTTGATAAGCCCAGTTCTGCATCTTCACAACAGGAAATAAATCATTATTCAAGTTTACCCGGGATGGCAATGCTGGCGGCAGGTATGTGGGTTGCTAATTTGAATTACTGGGGTTGCAATCAATATATAACTCAACGTGCATTGGGAGCAAATTTAAAAACAGCCCGTACTGGGATATTATTTGCCGCCTTCTTAAAATTATTGATGCCTTTATTAGTTGTATTGCCGGGCATCGCAGCTTATGTATTGTATCAGAATGGCGACTTGCAAACACAAATGTTGACCAATGGAGAATTCAGAGAAGATAATGCCTATTCAGCTGTACTTGGATTTTTACCCGCAGGATTAAAAGGATTATCAATGGCTGCATTGACTGCTGCAATAGTTGCTTCCCTTGCTGGTAAAGCAAATAGTATTGCTACGATCTATACACTGGATATTTATAAGAAGTATATTAACAAAGGATCTTCTGAAAAGAAATTAGTTTGGATGGGGCGATTGGTTGTAATATTGGCATTGATCATTGCCATTATGGTTAACTGGCAGGATACATTGGGTATTGGCGGCAAAGGAGGGTTTGAATTTATTCAAAAATATACGGGCTATATTTCTCCGGCCATATTCCCTGTTTTCTTATTTGGATTTTTCTGGAAAAAGACAACATCTAAAGCGGCGATCGCAGGAATTATCGGTGGTGTTTTATTAGCAGTTTTATTTGACAAGTTTTTACCAGGTCTTGCCGGCCATGATACTTTAATATATACAGCTTATCCAACAGGCACTGGTGCTTTTGAAATACCATTCTTGATTCAAATGGGATGGGTCTTCTTTTTTACATCGTTATTAATTATTGTCGTGAGTTTATTGGATGCAAAAGGCAGGGCATTAGGAAATGCATTGCAAATTGATAAGAGCATGTATAAAGTAACGCCGGGAGTAATGGCGATGATCATAATTGTATTAGGAATTATTGTAGCATTGTATATTCGCTTTTGGTAAAATATGAAATACTTACTTGGATTTGACATCGGTTCTTCGTCAGTAAAAGCAACCTTACTTGAAATTGCTTCAGGTAAAACTGTTGCATCTGCATTTTCTCCTTCATCAGAAATGCCCATGCAATCACCACAACCAGGGTTTGCAGAACAAGATCCTGAAATGTGGTGGAGAGAATTAGTAAATGCAATGAACAAAGTGCATCAGCAAGTCTCATTTAATGGAGATGAAGTTGCTGCAATTGGTATAGCTTACCAGATGCATGGTCTTGTTTGCGTTGATAAAGATTTAAAACCACTTCGTCCTTCTATAATTTGGTGTGATAGTCGGGCAGTGAAGATCGGTGACAGAGCTTTTGAAGAGTTAGGTGAAAAATATTGTCTCAAAAACTTTCTCAATTCACCAGGAAACTTTACTGCATCTAAATTAAAATGGGTTAAAAAGAATGAACCAGATATTTATAAGAATATTCACAAGATCATGTTGCCCGGTGATTATATCGCAATGAAATTAACAAATGAGCCCGCGACAACGATCTCGGGATTAAGTGAAGGGATAATGTGGAATTTTAAGAAGGGTAAGATCGCTGCTGATCTGTTGAAATATTATGGCATTAATGAAGAGTTGATTTCTCCTTTAGTTCCAACATTTGGTGAGCAGGGAAGACTTTCATCCACTGCTGCAACAGAATTAAAATTGAAAGCAGGCATTCCTGTTTCTTATCGTGCAGGCGACCAGCCAAACAATGCTTTTTCATTGAACGTATCACAACCCGGAGAAGTAGCGGCAACGGCAGGTACATCAGGAGTTGTTTATGGTATTATTGATAAACCAAATTATGATCCGAAATCAAGAGTGAATACGTTTGTTCATGTTAATCATACAAAAAAAGATCCCCGGTATGGTGTTTTGCTTTGTGTAAATGGAACTGGTATTTTAAATAGCTGGCTACGTAAAAACTTTTTTGGTGATTCATCTTACGAACAGATAAATAAAGAAGCATCAATTGCGCCGGCAGGTTCTGATGAGCTTTTGGTTTATCCATTTGGCAACGGTGCAGAAAGGGTGTTGGAAAATAAAGACCTTGGAGCAGTAATGAAAGTGGTTCAATTCAACAGACATAATCGTGGGCATATTGCCCGTGCTTCGCAGGAAGGGATCGTATTTGCTTTGCATTATGGTGTTGAAGTAATGAAGGAAATGGGAATGGAAATAAAAACGGTGAGGGCCGGTCATGCAAATATGTTTTTAAGTGAAGTTTTTAGTTCTGTTTTTGTAAATACTATTGGATGCGAACTTGAATTATACAATACAGATGGAGCTACTGGTGCTGCAAGAGGAGCAGGAATAGGTGTTGGCGTTTATAAAAATTTTGCCGAAGCATATTCTTCGATGGAAAAAATAAAAAGTTACTCTCCCACTAAGGAAGACCAGGAAATATATTCATCAGCCTACAACAAGTGGAAAAAGCAATTAAAAAAATTATGAAATGACGCATGAGTCGAACCCGTTTGGAAATTGGGAGAAGAGATGGCATCCGTTGCGAAGAGAATGGGTGGTGTATGCCGCACATCGTAACAGCAGGCCATGGAATTTTGAAAAAAAGGAATCGACCGTTACTGCACCGGAGTATGATCCCAATTGCTATTTGTGCCCGGGCAATAAAAGAGTAAGTGGCAAGAAAAATGCTGATTATGCAGATGTGTTCATTTTTGAAAATGATCACCCTGTTGTGGGATTAAATTCTCCTGCAATTCCCGAAGAATTTCAAAGTCAACATGATGATCTGTATAAAAGAAGCCAGGCTGGTGGAATTGCAAAAGTGGTTTGTTATGATCCGAGACATAACGTTACACTAAACGATATCAGCGTTGATAAAGTGGCGAATGTTTTCAGGGCATTGCGGAAAGAAATGAATTTTTTTAGCAGGCACGAAACAATAAAATCTGTTTTGATATTTGAAAATAAAGGGGAGGTAGTTGGGGTATCCAATCCGCATCCGCATTGCCAGATATATGCAGTGGATTTTGTAATTAACGTGGTTCAAAAAGAATTAGCAGCGGTAGCAGAATATCAAAAAGGAAAAGGAACAAATATTTTCAGTGACATAATTGCCGCAGAAAAGAAAGATGATGTAAGAATAATAGCTGAAAATAAAGGAGCAATTGCTTTTATTCCCTTCTTCGCAAGATTTGCTTATGAAACCTATGTGTTCCCAAAGAATCGTCATGCCACTTTGATAACGATGACGGATGAAGAGTTGTTTGATCTTGCAGAAGTTTTTCAAACTGTAACCAAAAAGTTTGATGCAAATTTTCAAACTAGTTTTCCTTATGTGATGGCTTTTGCACAAGCCCCTGTTGATGGTAATGATCACCCGGATTATCATATGCATTTGATCATTTGTCCGCCGTTGCGTCAGCCCGGCTTAATGAAATATCTTGCAGGTCCTGAAACCGGCGCTGATACTTTTATGGCGGATACAATGCCAGAAGAAAAAGCAGCCGAACTCCGAAGTATTAAGCTATGAACGATCTTTTTTCAACAGAAGAAAAAATAATTTCTGCTACTGCCCCTGGTCGCATGGATGTAATGGGTGGTATTGCTGATTACAGCGGCTCACTTCTTTTGCAAATGCCGATAAAACAAACCACCACTGTCAGCATTCAAAAAAGAAATGATGGAGTTTTTCATTTTCGTACGCAGATCAAAAAAAAGAAAACGAATGATTTCATAATTCATCTTTCGGCAATCAAGGATATTTCACTTATTGAAGCAGGAAAAGTCATTAAGTCTGTGGTTGGTGGCGATTGGGCTGTTTACGTACTAGGCTGTTTTCTTGTTTTGAAAAAAGAAAAGAAAATAAGTTTAGAAGGCGCCAATGTTTTTATTGATTCAAATGTTCCCTGGGGAAAAGGCGTATCATCGTCTGCAGCATTGGAAGTGGCTACAATGAATGCATTGAATCAGCTTTATCAATTATCATTAGGAAAGGAAGAATTGGCGGTTCTTGCACAGATGGCGGAAAATTCGGTGGCTGGTGCTCCTTGCGGATTGATGGATCAGTTGTCTTCACATCTTGGACAAAAAAATAAATTATTGCCATTGATCTGCCAACCTCACCAGGTTGATAAAGCGATCAGTATTCCACGAGGAATAAATTTTAGCGGTATAGATAGTGGTATCCGACACGCGGTAAGCGGTGCTTCTTATTCTGATGTTCGTGCGGCAGCATTTATGAGCTATACGATAATTGCGTTACACGAAGGCGCAACTTTTGAAGAACTGGACCAGGCAAGATCAGGTGGCGATTGGAGTAAACTTCCTTTCAAAGGTTTTTTGGCTAATATTCCTGTTTCAGTTTTTAAAGAAAAATACATTTCATTATTACCGAAAGAAATTTCAGGTAAGGATTTTTTAGCCCAATACAAGGTTTCAATTGATGCAGTGACGAACATCGATGAAAATAAAATGTACAGCCCTTTGGTTTGTGGTTCCCATCCTGTTTATGAAAATGCAAGAGTGAATGAATTTAAAACACTGCTTAAAAATTTCAAAAAGCAAGACGATAAGCAAGCATCCTTAATTCAAATGGGAAACCTTATGATGCAAAGTCATGAGAGCTATTCTGCAGTTGGGTTAGGAAATGAATCCACTGATAAGATAGTTGAAATGATCCGTGATGCAGGTTCTGATCGTGGAGTTTTCGGAGCAAGAGTTTCCGGGGGAGGTAATGGAGGAACAGTTTGTATTTTGAGTTATGGCAAAGAAGGAAAAAAAACAGTAAAAGAGATCTACGGCAAATACAAGCAAATAAAAAAACAAAAACTATTCTTCTTTTCAGGAAGTAGTCACGGCGCCTATTCTTTAAATCAATACATTTGAAACCAATTTCTTTTTTATGAAAAAATCAGTGATCAATTATCTGCCGGCAGTTATTCTTTTTTTTCTAAGTTGTAATACAGCTTCACAGAATTCATCGACAGAAACTGCAGAACTTGTTATCAACAATGCGAAAATATATACCGTAAATAAAAATCAACCTCATGCTGAAGCATTGGCTGTAAAAGATGGAAAAATAATTTTTGTCGGTAATAACACAGATGCAAAAAAATATATTGGTGATAAAACCGAAGTGATAGATGCAAAAGGACAATTTGTAATGCCTGGTTTTATCGAAGGTCATGGACATATTCATGCTCTTGGCTCTTCATTGATAAATCTGAACCTGATGAATGTAAAAGACTGGGATGAGATCGTGGCAATGGTTGCTGATGCAGTAAAAAAAGCAAAACCCGGAGATTGGATCGTTGGCCGCGGCTGGCACCAGGAAAAATGGAATCCTGCGCCTGCTAAAAATTATTTAGGATATCCTTATCATGAAGAGTTGGATAAAGTTTCCCAAAATAATCCTGTTATGCTATCACATGCTAGCGGACATAGTGTCTATGTAAATGCAAAAGCAATGGAACAAGCTGGCATTACCTCAACTACTAAAAGCCCAGCAGGTGGCGAAATTTTAAAAGATAATAGCGGAAAGATAGTTGGTGTGTTTTCTGAAAATGCAATGGGTCTTGTTGGTCAGGCATATTCTGCATGGGAAAATCAACAAAGTAAAGATGTGCAAATAGCAAAGTGGGCACATAGCATCCAGCTTGCGGAGGAAGATTGTTTGAAAAAAGGTGTTACAAGTTTTGAAGATGCAGGCTCATCATTTGAGCAGGTAGAAGGAATGAAACAATTAGCGCAGCAGGGCAAATTAAATATTCGTCATTGGCTGATGGTGAGAGAAAACAATGCATCGCTTCGTGCTCATGCAAATGTTTTCCCGATAATAAATGAAGGCAATGGTTTCCTAACCGTAAAAGCGGTGAAGGTTTCATTAGATGGCGCATTGGGTTCGTATGGCGCCTGGTTGCTGGAACCTTATACCGATCGTCCAAGTTCAACAGGTGAAAATACTTTTAACATTGATTCATTAAAAGCCATCGCAGATTTTTGCTGGCAAAATAATTTGCAGTTATGTGTGCATGCTATTGGCGACAGGGCCAATCGGGAAGTGATCAATATTTATGCAGAGCAAATAGCGAAAGATAAAAACAAAGATCATCGCTGGAGAGTGGAACATGCACAGCATGTGAATCCTGCAGAAATCCCCCGCTTCAAAGAATGGAACGTGATCGCTTCCATGCAGGGTATTCATTGTACAAGTGATGCGCCGTTTGTTCCAAAAAGATTGGGAGCAAAACGCAGCGAAGAAGGAGCTTATGTATGGCAATCATTTTTAAAAGAGGGAGTATTGGTAAATAACGGGACTGATGTACCGGTGGAAGATGAAGACCCTATTCCGAATTTTTATGCTTCGGTTACAAGAAAACTAAAAGATGGTACTGAGTTTTATCCTGCACAAAAAATGACAAGAGAGCAAGCCCTCTATTCTTATACAATGGCAAATGCTATTGCCGCTTTCCAGGAAAAAGATAAAGGTTCATTGGAAGTTGGCAAGTACGCAGACATTGTTATTCTTTCAAATGACCTGATGACCTGCAAGGACGAGGAAATTAAAAGTACAAAAGTAGTAACGACGATCGTAGGAGGGAAGGTGAAGTATAAAGGACAGTTTTAGAATTATTATTAGGTCGGCTTTATTGCTACTATTAATCTTCGGTTGCGTCGCACTCTTGTGCTATAGCAATTCTATTCGACTTTTTGTCCACCCCCAATTGATCATTCATGTTTTTTGTACATCCGGCCCCCGCCAGCGGGGGACAATGAACAGCCCTATTTTTGTACACAATAAAATTTCTATACAGGGAATTTAATAGAAGACTGCATAATATCCCCGCTGGCGGAGGAAGTACTTCGATTGTAAAGTATTCTCAAATTGGGGTGGACAATATTGTACGGTTTTTGGAAACTATTTACACTCTTCCTTTATCTGCTCATCGATCACCTGCTTAATCTCCATATGTGCATTAGCTCTCTCATCACCCAAATAATTTTTTACGAAAAGTATATAAGCATAGCCACGACAGAAATCGATCATCGGCCATGTACCAAATAACCCCGGGCTGGCAAGTGCTGTTGCTTTACCCTTTCTTTCTTCTACTACCCAACTACCAAGAGCATAATTAAAACCTTCAGCCGATTTTGGTACATAACGTTTAGGCACATTAGCGGTTTCTATTTTTATCATTTCATCAACAGATCCTTCACTGAGTATTTGTTTACCATTATATTTTCCTTTGTTCATCAGCATCACCAAAAATTTCATATAATCTTCGTCAGTTGATCTTGCCCCGCCAGATGGATCATAAAGGCCTCCATCCAATTCTGTAAATGTCGTTTGCCGCATGCCAAGAGGAGTAAATAGTTTTTGCTTGATCAATGCATCAAACTTTCTTTTGCTTACAACTTCCAGCACTTTTGCGGCGATATTTAACCCGATATTTCCATACCAGAAATCAGTGCCGGCATTGGCTCTTATTTCCCTTGCTGCAAAAGACTCCACTTCTTCATCAAGCGATTCAAACTTTTTTCTTTGAAACATCTTCTTCAAAAATTTTTCGTCATCTTCAATACCCGTCATGTGTGAAAGACAATGGCGAATGGTGATATATTTCTTCATGTATTTATCAAAAACGGGGATGTATTTTACCACGGGATCATCTAAAGATATTTTTCCTTCATCAACAAACTGCATCACTAATGCGGCAGTCAACCATTTGCTGCAACTGGCGATCGGTGCTATCGTTTTACTTTTATATTCTCCCACTTCTTTTCTATAGGTAAGTGTATCGTCCCTTTTCCAGATCAAAACAACATAATCCTTCCCGAGAAGACCCTGTTTTTCCTCCAAAATTCTATCAAGGCCACTGAAATTATATTTCGATACTAAAGGCTTTTCTTTCCTTTGAGCAATTGTGGTATGAAAGATTAGCAGGGTAACGATAAAAATGCTGAATTTGAGACAGTAAAACCTGATTTTTAATGACATAGTTTCTGAATTTGGCTCTTGGATTGCTGTTTGAAGTCAGACGATAGTCAACGGACAACAGACCATAGTAATCCAAGATAACGATTGTTCGCTGTGGTCAGTAGTCAGTCGTCCATAAAATTAATTATATGAACTTAGGAAATTTTACCATAAAAGCCGCAGAAGCTATCCAGGCTGCCCAGCAATTAGCTTTTAATTCACAAAATCCGAATATCGAAACGGAGCATATCCTGAAGGCGTTGATCGAGCAACAGGATTCACCTGTGGATTATTTGCTTAAGAAAAATAATGTAACTATCAATCTTGTTGACAGTAAGCTGGATGAATTGATTTCCAAATTGCCAACCACAACAGGTGACCCTGCGCAATCAGTAAGTCGTGATGCAAACAATGTTATTCTTCGTGCAGGTGCAGTTGTAAAGCAATTCAATGATGAGTTCGTTACACCTGAACATTTATTGTTGGCGATCGTACAAGGCAATGATGCGGCAGGAAAGTTGTTGAAAAACTCAGGGCTTACCGAAAAAGGATTGATAGCAGCAGTTAAAGAACTGAGAAAGGGAGAAACAGTTACGTCCCAAACACAAAGCCAGGAGTTCAATGCCTTGAATAAATACGCAAAGAATTTAAATGAATTGGCAAGACAAGGTAAACTTGATCCTGTAATTGGTCGTGATGAAGAAATAAGAAGAACACTTCATATTCTTTCTAGAAGAACAAAAAATAACCCGATCCTAGTTGGTGAGCCTGGTGTAGGTAAAACGGCGATTGCGGAAGGCATTGCCCATCGTATTGTGAATGGCGATGTTCCTGAAAATTTAAAATCAAAGATCATTTATGCGCTGGATATGGGATTGCTTATTGCCGGTGCAAAATATAAAGGTGAGTTTGAAGAAAGATTAAAAGCAGTTGTAAAAGAAGTTGGCAACAGTAACGGAGAAATTATTTTATTCATCGATGAAATTCATACACTCGTTGGCGCCGGTGGAGGTGAAGGTGCCATGGACGCAGCAAATATTTTAAAACCAGCATTGGCAAAAGGTGACCTGAGAGCAGTTGGGGCCACTACATTAAATGAATACCAGAAATTTTTTGAAAAAGATAAAGCACTTGAAAGACGTTTCCAGAAAGTATTAATTAATGAGCCTTCGGTGGAAGATGCCATTTCGATTTTGCGTGGTTTGAAAGATCGATATGAGACGCATCACCATGTACGTATTAAAGACGAAGCGATCATCGCTGCAGTAGAGTTATCACATCGTTATATCACGGATCGGTTTCTTCCTGATAAAGCAATCGACTTAATTGATGAGAGTGCCGCAAAACTTCGCCTGGAAATGAATTCTATGCCGGAGGAGCTTGATACACTCGAAAGACAAATTCGGCAATTAGAGATAGAAAGAGAAGCCATCAAAAGAGAGAATGACGATTATAAACTTAAGGAGTTAAACACAGAGATAGGAAATCTTTCAGTTGAAAGAGATACATTGAAAGCAAAGTGGAGAGAAGAAAAAGAATTAGTAGAGAAAGTTCAGAATGCAAAAGCTGAAATTGAAAATTTAAAAACTTTAGCTGAAAGAGCAGAGCGAGAAGGAGATTACGGTAAAGTGGCTGAGATCAGGTATGGTAAAATAAAAGAACAGGAAAAGATCATTGAGGAGCTGAGCAAGCAGCTTGAATCAACCGGAGAGAAACGTCTATTAAAAGAAGAAGTAGATGCAGAAGATATTGCGGAGAGTGTTGCTAAATCAACAGGCATACCTGTTACAAAAATGTTGCAAAGCGATAAAGAAAAATTATTACATCTTGAGGAACATCTACACGAGAGAGTTGTAGGACAAGAGGAGGCGATCACTGCAGTTGCAGATGCCATAAGGAGAAGTCGTGCGGGGTTGCAGGATCCTAGAAAGCCAATAGGTTCATTTATTTTTCTTGGAACTACTGGTGTTGGTAAAACAGAGTTGGCAAAAGCTTTGGCAGAATATTTATTTGATGACGAAAGTATGATGACAAGGATCGATATGAGTGAGTACCAGGAAAAACATACAGTGAGTCGTTTAGTTGGTGCACCTCCGGGATATGTTGGTTATGATGAAGGTGGTCAGTTAACAGAAGCAGTCCGGAGAAAACCTTACAGTGTTGTGCTGCTTGATGAAATTGAAAAAGCACATCCTGATGTTTGGAATATTTTATTGCAAGTGTTAGATGATGGAAGATTAACAGATAATAAAGGTCGTGTTGTGAATTTTAAAAACACGATCATCATTATGACAAGTAATATTGGTAGTAGCATTATCCAGGATGCTTTTGAAAATGTAACAGAAAAAAATGTTGAAGAAACAACTGAGAAAGCAAAAATTGAAGTGATGGCTTTGTTGCGTCAAACAATTCGTCCGGAATTTTTGAACAGGGTTGATGAGATCATAATGTTCCAGCCACTGCTTAAAAAAGAGATTAAGGGAATTGTAAAAATACAGTTGGAAAACCTGAAAAAATTGGTGGCAGAAAGCGGCATTCAACTCGATTTCAGTGACTACGCCTTAGAATTTTTAGCCGAGCAAGGCTTTGATCCTCAATATGGTGCACGGCCTTTAAAACGTTTAATACAAAAGGAAATTGTCAATACGCTGAGTAGACGTATATTGGCCGGAGATATTGATAAATCAAGACCGGTTTTGGTGGATGTTTTTGACAACACAGTT
>Ga0105249_10003192_pt1 | contig 14187 bp, 10 predicted proteins | sample KBSS44metaG_FD_81522 | JGI IMG/M metagenome (GOLD analysis project Ga0105249, IMG submission 81522) | Switchgrass rhizosphere microbial communities from Kellogg Biological Station, Michigan, USA - KBS S4-4 metaG | ecosystem: Host-associated > Plants > Roots > Rhizosphere > Soil | place... | reverse complement strand
TCGATCGGCGTGAAGTCGTCGTGGCCGCGACCGCTATTGGCGCGCAGATAACCCGTCGTGAACCCCACGTCCAGATGCCGAAACGCCTTATACGCGGCGTCGACGTCGGTGGTCAGGTCGTCATACGAAAAGCTTGTGTGATTCTCTTTGGGCGTCGTGTTCCCCAGTCCATAGAAGTCGATATCCGGGGAACTCTCGTACTTCGTATACCAGGTGACCGCCGTGCGGTCCGTTTTCAGTCCCTGAAAATCGAGATTGAAATCGAACATGTAAGCCTTCTGCAGCGTGCCGCGCACGGTAGCGCGGTAGCCGAGGCGTTCGGCCCACAGATCGGAGCGCCGATATCCCACGCCGGCCGTGAACCCCTGACCCGGGCGCATTCCGCCCAACACGATCTGGGGACCGTTGGCGCCCTTCCCCGAGTCGAGTCCTTCGCTGAAGCCGCGCTCCACGAGCCGATTGACCGTATCCACCATCGGCGACTGTCGCTCCGGCCACAGCTCGGCGACCTTGTCCGCTCGCTCGCTCGCGATGACCTCTTCACGTGTGGCCGGTGTGCCCGTTGTCGCCTGCGAAGCAGATGCGGTCTGCGCGGCCGGCGGCGCCTGCGCCGCAGGCACTGTCTGCTGCGCAGAAGCAGGGATCGCGGCAGCAAGCAGCAATCCCGGGACGAGCGAGCGGGAGAGTATGGACATGCCGTGGACATGACGACGACTGCCGTCGTCACGCAGTGAATGTGCGATAGCAGGCGGCGTGCCATCGACAAGCACATGCAAGTGGTCTTTTTCGGCGCGTGGCCTCCAGCCTATTGGAGGGCCTACGTAATCTCGCGGGTGTGCACGTCGATATCCGTGGCCGGAGTCGATGTCGGCGACGACGGGAATGTGGCCGGATGCCGGGCGGGCTATCGGCATGATGGGTGAAGGTGCGTCGCAATCCATGCGTCGTGGCCGGGCAGGAAAGGTACCGATTACTATGTGAGTGTGCTCCTCGAGTTCGAACACAGGCCGTCGGAGTCGCCGTTTATTGAGAAGGTATGGCGCAGTCGAAGTAACGACGGCGGAACGTTCCTCTCGATTGCGGCCAGCAACTTCGAGATGGCGGTGACGCGGCATGCGGGAAGGACGTTCATTACGCTGCGCGGGCCGGAGACGAAAGCGACGACGGCTCACTGTCCTGCGGATGGCGAGTGGCTGGGTATTCGCTTCGCGCTCGGCACGTTCATGCCACGATTGCCCCCGGGGCGACTCATCGATGGCCACGACGTCACGCTGCCTGGCGCGACAACGCATTCGTTCTGGTTGAATGCATCGGCGTGGGATTATCCAGACTTCGAGAACGTGGAAGCATTCGTCGCGAGACTGGCGCGCGCCGGGATCATTACTCGCGATCCTGCCGTCGACGGCGTGCTGCGCGGTGGACCACGGGCGCACTCACAGCGTTCCGATCAGCGGTGTTTCCTGCGAGCGACCGGATTGAGCCACCGTGCCGTCCGTCAAATCGAACGCGCCCGTTACGCGACACATCTCTTGAAGGGTGGCATGTCGATCCTCGACGCGACGCACGAGGCCGGCTACTTCGACCAGCCCCACCTCACGCGCTCCCTCACGCGATTCATCGGGCAGACGCCTGCCGAGATCACCCGGGCGAAGAAGCAGCTGTCGTTTTTATACAAAACAGCGCCCCGGCCGTGAATCTATGATGCGTGACATGAACGCATCAGACAAAAAGCGGCTTATTACGAGTTACGTGCTTACGACGCTGGTCGCGCTGTTCCTGGCGTTCGACGCGGTGCTCAAGGTATTGAGGCTGGCGCCGGCCGTTCAAGGAACGACGCAGCTCGGTTACCCCGCGGAGCGCGTGTTCGTGATCGGGGTGATCGAGCTCATATGTCTGGTTCTGTATCTGGTGCCGCGCACGTCGGTGTCGGGAGCGCTGCTGCTCACGGGCTATCTGGGCGGCGCCATCGCCACGCATGTTCGTGTTGGTAGCCCATTGCTGGGCTACACCCTGTTTCCGATTTACGTGGCAGTGATGGTGTGGGGAGGTCTCTATCTGCGCGAACCACGATTGCGCGATCTGCTCCCGCTGCGCCGTCACGTTTCGGTGTCAGGCACCAGATCGTGAATTCACGTTTTCGGTGTCAGGCACCGAATCGTGAACGTTCACGTTCTGGTGTCAGACACCCAAATCGTGAATGCTCCTCTACTTCAACGGGATGAACGCCATCGCGTTGTTGGCGTTCATCGGGATTACGAGCTGGTTGGCGCCCGCGTCGTAACACATCGATGCCGGGTTCGGGATGTTCTGCGCGATGAGCTCGGCGGGTCGACCGGGACGAATGCGCGACACGCCGCCAAGCGTCACGCTGCTGACGTATTTCGTTCCGTCTTTCATGATCACCAGGCCGTCGTTGCCCGCTTGCACGGCGTTCTCTGTCTTCAGCAACTTCCCGTCCTGACCGAACGTCAGCACCTCGTTGTTGCCGATGTTGACCACGACGATGTTGCCCTTCTCGTCGAATGCGATGCCATTGGGCTGGCGCAGGGGAGCGCCCTGGATGAAGATCGAGGCCTGCCCGTTGGGCGTGATCTTCCACACCTGCCAGGTCGCCGGATCGGGGTTCTGTCCGCCCGCGCCGGTCTGCGTCGCGTAAATCGTCCCGTCGTCAGTCGCCTCGAGGTCGTTGAAGCCGTTTGATTTTTCAACGCGGATCTCGCCCGCCGGGGCGCCGGTCTTCATGTCGAAGCGCCGGACGACGGACACCACGGGATCGTTGGGATTCGTGCCGCCATCGCGATCGGCAAGATAGAGAACGCCGTTGGCGATGTCGCTGCCGAGCGGCTCGTTGAGTACCAGAGGCGTTGTCATGTTGCTGCGCTGATCGCCAGGATTCTGAATGCCGATCCATCGAGCCGTGTGAACCGAGCCATCATGATTGATGAACGAGATCCACGCGTTGTTGGTCTGCAGGTTCTGCCCGACACCGCGGTTCGGCACCACAATGACGTTTCGAGTCGGATCGTACGAGCAGCTCTCCGCCGAGTAGATCGCGCCGTAGACCTTGACGTTGTTCGACATCGGGGTGAACGCGCCGTCCGGGGCCGGATTGATCGGCAGGCCAAGGCGATTGCCGACAAAATACGGTTGCGGTCCCGGTCCTGCCGGCGCAGGCGCCTGCTGGGCCAGCGAACCGGCCGCAACTCCGATCAGCAGTGCAGTTGCACTGGTAAGCAACAAAGCCTGTCGTGTCATCCTGTCTCCTCGTGTGTGCGGGGGTGCGGTGATCGTGGGGCGAACTATTTCTTCAGCATTGCGTCGCGCGTCGCCTTGAACTCGTTACCCGGTTTCCACTCCGGGAACTTCTCGGCGTTGGCCACGCGATAGCCAACCGTGAACAGCAACTGCACATCGTCAATCGCGCCGGTCAAGTCCCAGTCAGGTTTTATCTCGTCGGACGGCGCGTGGTAGTCGTTGTTCGTGTACTCATCGCGCTTCTGCTGACTGTATTCGGCCGGCTTGCCGACGAAGTCGACGCCGGTGTCGGTATAGAGCGCAGGCACTCCCTGCTTCGCGAAGTTGAAGTGATCCGATCGGTAGTAGAAGCCTTTCTCTGACTCCGGGTCCGGACGCAGCGTGCGTCCCTGTTCGGCTGCCGCATCGCGCAGGTAGTCGTCGAGATCGGACGCGCCCATGCCGATCACGGTGATGTCCTTCGTTCGTCCCCATTGGTTGATGCCATCGAAGTTGATGTTGGCCAGTGTCTTCGCGAGCGGATATATCGGCTGCTCAGCGTAGTGCTGTGACCCGAGCAATCCTTGTTCCTCGGCGCCGATCATCAGGAAGAGGATGGACCGCTTCGGCCGCGGCATGACAGTCGTGAATCCGCGCGCGATCTCGAGCACCGACGCAACGCCCGATGCGTTGTCGAGTGCCCCGTTGTAAATCTTGTCGCCGCGCACCGGTGCGCCTTCGCCGAGGTGATCCCAATGCGCCGTGTAGACGACGTACTCGTCGCGCAACTGAGGGTCGCTGCCTTCGAGCCTGGCAAGCACGTTCTTCGACTCGATCGTCCGCATCGTGTTGCGGATGCCAAATGAGGCCCGCAGCTTGAGGGGCACCGGCCGGAAGTCGCGTGTGAGCGCCTGCTTCTTGAGCGCATCGAAATCCTGGCCGGCCTGTGCGAGCAGTTTCCTTGTCGCATCGAGCGTGAGCCATCCCTCGATCGAGGCTCGTCCCATGTTCTTGTCGGGAGCCACCAGGTCGAACCGCTCACGGAGATTGCCTTGCACGACTGAAAACGGATATCCGGCCGCGCCCGACTCGTGGACGATGAGGATGCCGGCCGCGCCGCGGCGGGAACCCTCCTCGAACTTGTACGTCCAGCGGCCGTAGTACGTCATCGCCTTGCCATTGAAGAGCGCGGCGTCGAGCTTCGACGAATCCGACGGATCTGGCACCTGCGGGTCGTTGATCAGAACGAGGATGGTCTTGCCTTTGACATCGACACCCTTGAAGTCGTCCCAGTTGAACTCGGGCGCGGTCACGCCGTAGCCGGCAAAGATCAACTCCGAGTTCTCGATGGACGCCGTGTCAGCCATCCGCTTTGTCCAGGCCACCACGTCATCGCGCCATCGGAAGGTCGTCGTTTTGCCGCCACCGGCGATGGTCAATGGTTTGGTGTTCGTCGCGGTGATGCCGACGAGCGGCAGGTCCTGGATGTAGGTGCCGTCGATATTTCCGGCGGCGAGGCCCATCTTCTTGAACTGATCCTCGAGGTACGTGACCGTGAGCTCTTCACCCTTCGACCCGGGCGCACGTCCGTCGAACTCGTCCGACGAGAGCACCTTGATGTGATCGAGCAGTTGCGCTGCGTCGAACGTCGGCGTCGTCGTAATCGCCGTTGCGGACGGCGCGCCGGCAGAGCCGGGAGCGCTGCCGGAGGAGCCCGAACACCCGTAGACGACAACGAACACAAGCAGCACAGGTAACCGACCCAGACCCATCAGAGCCTCCAAAAACACTATACCGTTCGGGCTCAGTTCTCGTTTATGGGGAACGGCGCAGGAAGGGAGTCGGAGATTCTCGAGGGTGATCACGAAGATCAGAAGACGTAGTCTTCGTGACCTTCGTGATCTTCGTGGCCTTCGTGCGTCGGCCTTCGTGCGTCAGAAGTCGATCTGCGCTCCGAGCTTGAAGAAGCGCGGCGTGAGTACCGACGTCGGCGCAAGCCACGCCTGCGATCCAGTGGTCACTGCCGGATTGAAGTTCTGGTTGTAGGTCAGGATCGCGTTCGAGTTCGTCAGGTTGATGATGTCAACACCGATGTTGTACCGCATCCGTCCGAACGTCAGGATCTTGGCGAAGCGCAGGTCGAGCGCGTTCACGCGATCGCCCCACACCTGACCAGGCGCGACGAGGCTGATCGGCACCGTCGTGCCCACGACGTTTGCCGGCCGGCCAAGAGCGGCAGACACGAGCGACACCGGCGCGTTCCAGGTTGCCCCCAGAACGCCACCCTGATCGCTGCGCAGTGTTCCGGCGACCGAGACGTCGATCTTCGGGACCATGTAGCTGCCAAGCGCCGTCGCCTTGGTGATGAAGCCGGGGTCGCTGTGGCAATACGGATTGCCGGGATTCACCGCCGGGCTGACCCCCGCCGTCGTTGTCAACTCGGGAACGACGGCGCGTACCGCGCAGTTGTCCTGGGTAGTTTTGCCTGTGTTGATGCCGCCCTGGAACTGCACGCCACGACCCAGCCGCGCGCTGATGTTGAACAGCATTCCGTTGTAGCGCTGGTACTGTTCACCGATGTCGTCAGCCAGCGTGATGTTGTTGCTGGTCTGTCCGAACTTGCTGGCGACGACGTTGTTGAGGTCGTTCACGGTGTAGCCGCCGCCGCCAGGTAGGCGCGGATCCGGCGGTGCCGTGATGCTATACGGCGTGTAATCGGCGGCCGTCGTCAGCAGGTTGTCTGTGATCGTGAAGTTGTTCAGCCACCGGCGGAAGTAGCCGACTTCGACCGAGAGTCTTGGCAGCACCTGCTGCTGAACCGATGCGCCGATCTGCCAGTCGTTCGAGCGCACGCTCCATCCACTGAGAATCTTCGGATCGATGTTCGCGGTCGTTTGCGTCGTCGTGCCGAACGTCTGCGCGTTACTGGCCGCACAGATGTCGCCGCCTACGGCTGTCAGGTTCTGCGCCGCCTGATTTCGCAGGTCGCAATCTGGCACCCAGTTGCCGTTGGAGTCGGTCCAGCCGCGCGAAGCGGTAGTCGCGATGCGGCCGATCGGGTTCGACAGGATGTAGTTGTTGTTGTTGCTCGTCGGCTCCAGGTACTTGCCGAAGTTGACCTTCACCGCAGTCTTCCCGTTGCCGAACAGGTCGTATGCGATGCCGCCGCGTGGCGAGAGGTCGTTGTAGCCGGTCACGCCATCCGTCTTCGGGAAGACGATCGGGTTGGCGAGGAACGCGGACGCCGGGATCGTCTGTTCTGGAGAGAAGCTCCAGTTGTGATCGAAGCGCAACGCGCCTTGCAGCGTCATCCGCCCCAGCGTCCACTGATCCTGGACGTAGAACGATGCGTTTCGCGTCCGATAGCTGATCGTGTACGGCAACAGACTCTGCTGGAGCGAAATCGGGACGCCGTTGCTGGTTGTGTAGATCAGGTTCAGATCGTTGGTGTGATTCTCGAGATCGGAGACGAGCGCCACGCCCCCGTACCCGACCTTCAGGTTGTGGGCGCCGGTGACGTAGGAGACCGAGCCACGCCAGGTGTACTGCGCGTCCCAGCTATGTCCCCAGTTCGCCGAGCGATAAGTCAGGTTGGGAATGCCGCCGTTTGCCGAGCACCCGGCAGCGCACTGTTCGGTGATTCGCGCGAGCGGGCGCGTGGTGTTGCCCGGGCTCTCTCTCGGGCCGAAGGGCGACTGATAAAGGCCAAGGCCCGCGTCAATCAGCATGCGGTTGGACAGCGTGGACTGATACGTGAGCAGGCGTACGCGCGGATGCGTGGCCAGATAGCCGCCGGTCTCAGGTGACGTCGTGGACGTCAGACCGCCGAGTCCAAGGGGACCGTAGACAGCCTCGTCTTCCGGCTGCTGACGGCACCCATCAGCGGTGCTGTTGAAGGTGGCGCCGTTGCACGGATGCTGCTCGTCCCAGTGGAAGTTGATCTTGTCGCGCGATGATGCCTGGATCGTGAAGCGGGCGCTGTACAGCCGCCAGCTCTCCGTGCCACGCACTTCCCGTGTGCGATCGGGTACGTAGAGGAACTTTGTCGGATCTCCCGCATTGAGGTTGGGGTAGATGTTCGGAATCGACCGGTACTGGCCTTCGTCGCGCGCGGTGACGTAATACCAGATCCGATCCTTCATGATCGGTCCGCCGACGCCGCCGGTGAAATCCCACTGCTTGAGCAGCTTGCCTGGCACCGTGAGGCCGAGAGCCTGCAGTTCCGGGGTGTAGTTGCTGTTGACCCACGACTTCGGCACGCCGCTCAGATATGCGGCACCTCTGATCGTGTTTCCACCGCTCCTCGGGATGATGCTCAACGAGGGACCACCGACCTCCGTCTCTCCAAGACCACCGGAGGTCGTCGTCACCACTTCCTGCGCGTTGGAGATGTCGGCCACGTAGGTCGAGACGCCGCTGCCGCCGAGTCCGGCTCCCGCGTTGAGGCCATCCACCTGCATACGTCCTTCGTTGTTGCGTCCGCCAGCGCCGCCGAACACGGTCATCTGCGGCGTGACCTGGATATCCGTGGGACCGCCACCGATGGTGACGATGCCGGGAATCAGGAGTGCCGTCGCTGCCCACGAGCGTGCCGTTGGTATCGCCGTGAGGACTTCATTGGTGATCGTTGTCTGTCGTCGGATGCTCTGCACGTCGACGATGGGCGACGCCCCGGTGACCGTGAGGGTTTCCGTGACTCCGCCGACGGCAAGCTCCCCATCGATCTGTGCCGTGAACGATCCGGTCAGTTCGATGCCGTCGCGTTTCACCTGGTTGAATCCTGGCAACGAAAACGTCACCGAGTAAGTCCCTGGCGGGAGATTGACGATGCGGTACAGACCGCTTGCGTCGGACACAGCCGTACGAACTTTTTCAATGAGTGCGGGGCTGGATGCTTCGACCGTTACCCCAGGCAGTGCGGCGCCTGAGGTGTCACGAGTAGAGCCCGCGACCGACGCCTGTGCGGACGCCGTCGAGGGTAGAAGGGTCAGTATTGCAACGAGGAGCACGCCCCACAGACAACTGCGCATTCACTTGCCTCCAGTCAGATTTGCGGACAAACTCGGCGCATCACGGCGCGTTCGTAAGCCTATACCAGAACCACGGCTTATTGCTGTGCTGGCTGCACACGCTGCAGGCGTAGGAATTTCACAAGTTACTCGAAGATCTCGGCATTGAGGCGCGTGCAGGCTGGACCATGCGTTGGTGCGTTGTATGCACTACGAAGCCAACGTCCCAAATACCCGGGGTTTGCCGAGCGCTTTTCGTCGAGCTCTGGTGGGTGAATGGGGACTGACTATAAAATGTCACACCTCAACAGAAGTACGCCTGACGGCTCGAAGCGGACTCGCGAAAAAACACGGTCCTCAAACGAGGAGCAACTCAGGGTACGACGATGATCGGAGCACCTGCGGAACGGCCTCACCAGCCGGACACAAATGATCAGGTCGAGTGGGACCTTCCACTGCGGCCGCACAGCGATCCGCCGTCCGTAGCATCGCGACCGCCCGGGCACCAGCCTGATTGGGATCGTCCCGAAGGCATCGACTTCACCGAAGTCGAATACGAATACGAGCCGAAGCTGGGCCCCGTGCGTCTGATGGCCTACGCCGGCGGTATCGTCGCGATGGCCGTCGCCTCGGTGTGGCTGGTGGCGCATGCCACGAATCGCAGCCCATTCCGGACGTGGACCTGGTCAACGCCGGATCTCTCGGCGCTTCCCGCGCCACAGGTTTCCGATCAACTCAAGCGTCTGCCGGGCGAACTCGCGCGTGTACCCGAGGAGCTCGCAAAGGTGCCTGCCGAAACGAAGCGCCTTCTGGCTCGCGCAACCGAGGCAGTCACGCCCCCTCCATCTGCGGCGAAGCCCCCGGCTCCCGCTCCGACTGCGGAGAAACCGCCCGCTCCTGCTCCGTCTGTGGCGAGCCCGCCAGCTCCAACTTCGTCGATAGCGAAGCCGCCATCTCCGTCTCCGTCTGTAGCGAAGCCGGTTCCCACTCCATCTGCGGCAAGAACGCCGGAGCCTGGACCGGCGCCTGCAGCATCAGCGCGTCGCGACGATCTGCCGGAATTGCCGCCGAAGCCCGCAGTTCCTCCGTTTGCAGCGCGGCGAGTTACTGCGCCGCCGCCGGTTGTTGGTACGCCCGCGCCCGCCAGCATCCCGACGCCGCCCTCCGTAGCCAAGGCCGCACCGCCTGTTGTCACTCCACCTGTTGCCAAGGCGACAACGCCTGACGCACCTCGGACTGCGACTGCGACTTCCAAGCCCACGACCGCGCCGCCGCCGCGCCCTGCGCCGTCCACGCGTCCGCTGGTACCGCTCACAACGTCGGCAAACCCGACGCCCACGCAACGCGCCGCGGCGGCCGCCGCCGCCGCAGCTCCGGCATCGGCACCGGCCCCGGCCCCGGCGCCCACACCGCGCGCAGTGGCTGAGGACGCAGTACGTCCGTCACCTGCTTCACCGGCTCCCGCTGATGTCTCGCCATCACCGAGTACACCTGCCGCGAGCGTGACTGCGGCTACTGGAACTGTCGCGGCCGCAGGAGCACCAACGCCCGAGGCACCATCCGAATCTTCTTCGGCGGCGGCCCTGGCATCGTCGGCGGCGCCGCGATCGGCGCTGGTCGAGGCCGATGCGGCGATTCGCAATGTGTTGGGCCGTTATCGAACGGCGTTCAACGTCCTCGATGCACGCGCGGCCAGCGACGTCTGGCCGACTGTCGATCAGCGAACGCTGAACAGAGCGTTCGATCAGCTCGCCGAGCAGAACGTCTCGTTCGACAATTGCGCCATCGACGTCAAAGGCGTGCTGGCGCAGGCACACTGCACGGGGACCATACGCTTCGTGCCGAAGATCGGCAGCCGTAGCGCGCAAGTCGAGCCGCGACGCTGGGATTTCACGCTGCGGAAAGCGTACAGCGGGTGGGTCATTCACGAAGTCAGAGCCCGCTGATCGTGCAGCAGTGCGAAGGGGTCAGGCCCCTTCGCAGAATTTCACGCGCTTCCAATCAGCGCGCGACGCACGATCGAATGAAGGTATCGAATCTCATCGTCACCCAGGCCCTGACCGAATGTGATCAGGCCGCGCTGCGTCTTGATAGTGATCCCGCCTCCGGGGACAAGCCGGCTCAACGCCATTAGGACGCGTTCGGTTCGCGGATCGAGCGGCTCGTCGCCGGCACCGTGCCGTGTTGAACTCACTACCGATCGACTGCTGCTGAAGTCGATATCCAGGATCTCCGGCGCGGTGATCAATTTCTCCGGACCGGCCTTCCATGCGCCCTGTTCCTGGATGCGGATGCCATTTGCCGACGCGGTGACGCGCGTGCCGCCACGACGCGCGCGCAGCAATCCGCCGACGAGAGTCGTTGCCGGCAGGATGCCAAAGAACAGAATGAGAAATCCGAGAAACACCCACCCTATTGGATCGGGAGTTCGTGTCTGACGGAAAAACTGACTCAGCGGACCGACGAACCACATGACGAAGGCGATGGGAATCAAGGACAACGGGATCCAGATGATGTGTGTCCGCGGGATCGGAATCGTGATGTGCACGGAACCCTGATCGTGACGGACCATGCTCCGCGCGTCTGCGGGACGTTCGGTCGATACGATTTCCGAGCCGTCTAACCGGAGGCGTTGCTGTAACGGTAAGGCGGCCTGTCCGGCGGACAGGCGCACTCGATGATCGCTCGTTGCATCCTCGAAGTCGAATCGAAGGAGGTCGGCACCGCCAAGGCGCACGCGCGAGCGTCGCCGTACTCCGTCGAGCTGCGTAGCTGAAGGTTCTTGCCCGCTCTCGCTTTCAAACTGACTGGGAACTTGTCGGCGCTGTCGGAGTCACCCCTGACGAACTCGACGACAACGGCGGTGTAGTCGTCGACCCGTTGCGTATCGGAGTGCATGGGTACCAGCAGCCCCCATTGCCGGGTGACCTCGCGCCTGGTCCCGTCGATCGACGTCCAGGCCCGCCCGAAGCACAGCACGCCGCCGACCGTCGTGAACAGGAGACCCATGAAGGGCAGCGCCTGCGCGCTGGGGGCGTCACCATCGCTCGAGATCGTGACCAAACCCAGGCTGGCCAGGAGCATGTATACGCCGGCGGCAAAAAACGGCAGGCCGAATAGCGCCAGGCATCCGCCGCCTTCGCGAATCTGGATGCGGTCCGGCGCGACCTGACGGAATGACGGACGCATCACCCGGCTTATCGGGCTTCTGGCCGTGAAACATGTGCCCGAGGGTACAGGGGGAACGATCAGGCGCAATGTGTGCCGATCCGCACAGGGTTACTTCGCACCGCCACGCCTTTTTCCCGCAAATACATGCATTGCCCCGCGGATTTCGAGGTCTGTCAAGGCGACAAGGGATCGGCGTGGAACTTGCCGATGCTCCCGGCAGGAAGGACACCGTGGCGCAACGATCGATCGAAATGCTTATTGGCCGGCTCATCACCGACGAACGATTCCGAACCGACTTCCTCTCGGCACCAGAGGACACGTTGAACGACCTGTGCGCCCTCGGGTTCGATTTGAGTCGCGCCGAGATCGCTGCGCTCCTGAACACGGATCCGGCCTTGTGGATTCGCGCCGCCAGCCAGATTGATCCGAGGCTGCAGAAGGTCAATCTGAGTGTGAACGAGTCCCGCTAGATACGAGCCTCGGCTGGTCTGACGACCCGCCGCTACATGGGGATATGAACATGCGCCTCGAAAGACCCGCGCACCTCCGCGATCAGAAACTCGTCGTCATCGTCGGCGGCGGCTTCGCCGGTCTTAACACCGCGAGACGCCTGGCCAACGTGCCCGGTGTGCGCGTGATGCTCATTGACAAACGCAATCACCACCTGTTCCAGCCGCTGCTGTATCAGGTCGCCACGGCGGGACTGAATGCTGCCGACATCGCGGTGCCCATCCGTCGTCAATTCCGCCACGCCTCGAACGTCGAGATCCATCTGGGCAAGGTCGAACGAGTCGATCTGCAGCAGCGAATCGTGGTTGGCGGCGGTCACGAATTGCCCTATGACTATCTCGTTCTCGCGTGCGGCGCGAACCACAGTTACTTTGGGCGCCCGGAATGGGAAGAGTTCGCTCCCGGACTGAAGACGCTTGAACAGGCCACGGAAATCCGCCGCCGCATTCTCGCCGCCTTCGAGCGCGCCGAGAACGCGCTCGATCCCGATGAGCAACGCGAGCTCATGACCTTCGTTGTCGTCGGCGCGGGACCTACCGGCGTTGAGCTGGCCGGCGCGATTGCCGACATCAGCCGAACGGCGCTTCGGGGCGACTTCCGTCGCATTTCGCCTGAATGCGCGCGAGTCGTGCTCATCGAGGCGGGCGACCGCGTGCTGCCTTCGTTCGAAGCGAAGTTGTCCGACGTGGCGGAGCGGGATCTTCGGCAACTCGGCGTCGAGGTTTTCACTCAATGCCGCGTTGAGGGAATCGACTCGCGAGGGGTGACCATCGCGTCCGGGCGACTGCCGGCACGTTCCGTCTTCTGGGCGGCGGGCGTGCAGGCGGCACCGATGCCCATCGAGCCACCTGTTGATGTCGATCGCTCAGGACGCATCAAGGTGCGCGACGACTTCTCACTCGAATCGCACAACGAGGTTTTCGTGTTGGAGACATGGCGTCGTTTGTTGCAGGTTCGAGTACGCTGCCGGGAGTGGCGCCAGCGGCGATGCAGGGTGGGCGTTACGTCGCGGACATGATCCTTCGCGATCTCCAGGGACGTCCGCGCGAGCCATTTTCGTATCGTGACAAAGGGCAGATGGCGACCATCGGCCGGAGCCGCGCGATTGCCTCGACCGGCCGGATGTCGTTCACGGGACGGATGGCGTGGCTCATCTGGCTGTTCGTGCACGTCTACTACCTCGTAGGTTTTCGAAATCGCGCGCTGGTGCTGGGGCAATGGGCCTGGAATTACCTGTTCTCCCGGCGCGAAAGCCGGCTGATCACTGACCCGGAGTGGCGATTCAGCACGCGGTCGTGAGCCTTCGATCGGTGGTAGAGTCGACCTTACGCGCTATCCGAGCTGGTCGTATGGATGACACTTCGGTCGACTCTGACGAACGGTCTCAGCTCGCCCGCCTCCAGGCGCTCGACGACCTGCTCCCGATGCTCGCCGGTGTGCTCGACGTGCGCGAGGTGTTCGAGCGCGTCTCCGCGATCGCGCAAAAAGTTCTCCCGCACGACACGATGTCGCTGCCCCTCGTCACCGAAGACAAGAAGGGCATCGTCATCCATGCGATCGCCGGAACAGGGCAGTTTGCCGAGGCTGTCGTTCCCATTCCAGAACATCATCAGTGGCTCATCACGTCGCCGTGGGATCACATCATTCAGCCCGACATCCAGGCTGATCCCCTCGAGCGCGTAACGCCTCCTGGTGTCGCGGGATACCGCGCGCGCCTGCTCGTGCCGATTCGACTCCACGGCGAACTGGTTGGCGCCATGGATTTTCTCTCGTGGCAGCCGGGCATTTACACCCCGGCCGACGTGATGGTCGGGCGGCGTATTGCCGATCACGTGGCGCTGACGCTCTCACATCAACGTCTGTCCGACGCAAGCCGGAATGCAGCCGCGCTGCGCGAGCAGGCCACGAAGCTTGAACTGCTCGATGCGCTGCTGGCGGCGTTGACCGACACGGGTGCGTTGCGCGATGTGATTGACCGGATCTCGGACATCGCCCAGAAGGTGCTGCCGCACGATGCGATGGCGCTGCCGGTGCTGTTGCCTGACGGCGCGCACATACGGTTCCACGTCACGAAGACGCCGGTTGCCGCCAAGCTTCCCGACGTCATCGAGGTGCCCGAATATTTGCGCCGCGGCGACTGGGACTACGACATCGTCGACGACTTCCAGATCGATCCTCAGAAATACGGTCAGACCGCGGCATCGCTCGGATATCGTTCCGCGCTCCGCATACCCATTCGCGTCGCGGGACAGCTCGCAGGTGG
>Ga0105249_10003188_pt1 | contig 14199 bp, 12 predicted proteins | sample KBSS44metaG_FD_81522 | JGI IMG/M metagenome (GOLD analysis project Ga0105249, IMG submission 81522) | Switchgrass rhizosphere microbial communities from Kellogg Biological Station, Michigan, USA - KBS S4-4 metaG | ecosystem: Host-associated > Plants > Roots > Rhizosphere > Soil | place... | reverse complement strand
GCCACGCGCTACGCCGGCCAGATATCGGCTTACGAGGTATGGAACGAGCCAAACTCGTACGCGTTCTGGACGCCCACACCTAGCGCGGCCGACTACACCAAACTGCTACAGGCGGCCTATCCGGCCATCAAGGCCGCAGATCCCAACGCCACCGTCATTGCCGCGGGACTCATCTCGGTCGTCAATTACGGAAACCTCACCGTCAACCCGATCGATTACCTCAGTCAGATGTACCAGGCGGGCGCACAGGGCTACTTCGACGCCCTGGCGTTTCACCCCTACCACTACACCCTGCCCTTCTCCCAGGGAGGGCCGTACGGTACGGCGAGTGCGATCAATCAGATGGCCGCCATGCATGAGCTGATGGTCGCCAACGGTGACGGCAACAAGCTGATCTGGTCGACCGAGTACGGCGAGCCGACCGCCCCGGCGTACGGGATCACCGACGCCACCCAAGCAGCGATGATTCAGGACTACCTGACCGCATGGAGCCAAATCAGTTACGCCGGACCCTCATTCATCTACACCACCGTTGACATAAACAGTGCCAGCTCCGACCCCAACCAAACCTTGGGTGTGGTGCGCTCGGATGGGACGTGGAAGCCCGCGGCTTACGTGATCCAGCAGTGGACCGCGGCACACCCCCAACAATCGACAACCGCGACCATGACCGTAGCGACACTCAATCCCGCGACGTTCGGCGCTGCCCGGGCTTCGAATTCCTGTGAACTCGCAGACACCACGACGAATACATGCAACGTCCTGTAGCCGAGACCAGCTCGAGTTCAGGGCGGATGTTGTCACGACCTTGTCACTAGCGGGTGCGAAACGGGTGCGTCGACGCGTCTAGGGTTGGGCCCGCCACGGCGAGCGAGTCTTCGAAATGAACGGCTTGGTCGTGGTTTCGCGGCGGCTTCCGAGGGTTCGACGTCGCTGCCTGGTATGTCGTCGTCGCAGAACCCGTCCGGTCCTGCACATTGGCCACTGGTCTCTGCATCGTTGAGTTGGTCTTGCACCTTCTTTCGCCCGGCGTCCACCGGCAGGCAGTTCGGCGTGCCATCGTTGCAGACAGCAAAAGCAGGCGCGGCGGGAACGGCGCCGCACAGCGCTCCTGCGATGATGGCGCCGCTGCCGATGAGCGTTGCGACCTTGGAATGCGTCGTGGGTTTCTTCATGTGCCAAGCAGCGTCACCTAGCTGGGCGCATTGCAATATTCGCGATCAGGAAGCCACCGTGCAATCGCCAGGAGACCTGAATTATTCGCGGCGGAGCTCATGCAGGGCGTGAATGCTAGTGCGAGAGGAAAATTCGCGCGAACTTTACTGCGGGTGCGTAGCCAGGTACTCGCCAGCCGGAATCGGCTCGGTCGCAACGTATCCGATCGGCAGCAGCACGTCACCGGCGGTCGTCGGGTAGTAAACCTCCCACCGGTAATAGCCCGTGAATGCTGTCGGGTCGGCCGCGAGCACCGCCGCATAGTCGTTGACGGCCTGCACGTACGCGTTCGCGTTGTTGTATCGGTAGATCGCGTGATCGCGGTCTGCGGTAAAGCCGTTGGCAGCCAACATCCGGCCTGCCGCCATGATGCTGTCGTGCGGCGAGTGGATATCCCCGCCCACTCCGTACGCCGCGAACGTCGACGGCATGAACTGCATCGGACCTTGCGCGCCGGCGCTACTCACACCATTGATGCGTCCGAAGCGTGTCTCGATCAAGTTGATCGCCGCCAAATAGTTCCAGCCGACACCGGATGCCGACTCTGCCTCGCGGTAGTAACCCAACAGCTCCTCGGCCGGAGCCGGCGCTTCGATTCGCCACGCGGGCACCGTGTCCATGGCATGCGCCAGCTCCCCAAGCTGCCGACGCGCATCCACATTGAGGTCGTAAACGCCGAGCATCGACGACGGAATTCGCGCTCGCGTGACCCCATCCCATTCGGGGTGGTGTCCAATCGCGCGGTACGCGGCCTGCTGGCGTCGCGCCGCTTCTACCAACGCCGCCTCCGGCGCCGACGGATCGTGCAGAGTCCGTTCGTCAGCGACCAGATCGTCGGCCAGCTGTGCAGGATCTGCCGCCAGCCTCGGTTGCGCACCCACGGGCCCGGGCTGCGTCGTTTCATCCAACATCGTCACGCCCGGGCGGGGATCTGCCGTCGTTGCGGTTGGCGTTGCGGCGTCAGGAGATGTCGACTGTGAACAACCAACAGCCACAAGCAAAGTCGTGGCGAGCACGATCGCGAGGCTGCTGTCGCGCACGTTCACGAGCGCATGGAGTCGAGGAAGTATGTTTCTTTCCCCGTCGGGTATCCGCCGCCATCGGTCGCGATGTGTACGTGGTCCATGTGATTGGCGGTCTCGTTGCCGTAGTTCGCGGTCCAACTCGGCGCGGCTTGGGCCGGGTAGAAGCCCTGGCGCCAGATCACGTGGATGACGCCCCATTTCTTCGCCATCGCCAACGCAAACCCCGCGATCTGGTTGCCGAGGGCGATGCCTTCGTCGGAGTGGTAGTCCGGGATCATCACATCGATCGCCAACCCGTTGGGATGCCACGGCAGCGGATCTTGTCGATATCCACCGATCGTCTTGATCTCCGGGAACATCACGCTGATCGCACGCGCCACCCAAATCGTGTGGGTCTGCAGCCCGTTCTCCGGCGCGATTCCAGCGGGCAACGCGAACTGGAAATCCTGCCCGGCGACCGGCGCGCTGGCCGCCAACAACTCCGCCTCCGTCGGCGCCGCAACCTTCGCCGTACTCGGCGGCGGCGCAGCTTCTTGCGTCGTCGGCGCTACCGCCGCATTCGCCGGGCTGTGCCGCGGCTCTGCGCCTTGGGCGTAGAACATGCCGCCAGCAAGAACAACCGACGCCCCGAGCGCCAACCAGCGCCCCCGGCCGTTGGCGAACAGGTTCTTGGGCACGGCCAGCACTTTACTGCCGCACCCGTTGCGAAATGGCTGCCTTCACCAAAGGTTGAGAGTTATGCCAACATCGGGTCGATCGCTGACCGCGGCACCAGCACCTGCGTGGCGCCGGCCGCCTCCGGCAGCAGCGTCCCCTGGTCGAAGAAGAAGATCACCCCGTCGTTGACCACCGCGAAGTTCTGGTAGAAGTTCGGGTTGTACAGCGCAGCCGGTGAGATCGCCAGGGGCGGTGGGGCCGCCACCGGCGGAGTAGTCGGCGTCTGAGTCGGAGTCGCCGCTGGCGCATTCGCCGCTGGCGGTGCGGCCGGCGTGACCGGCGCTGGTGGTGCCAACTGCTTCTGCAACTCAGCCTGCACGATCGGCGCGACGGTCTTCAACGGATCATCCACCCGCCACAGCGGGGTGTTTTGCTTGTCGTCCGGTGCTGCCGTGTAAATGATCGCCTTGCGATAGCTCTGATCCCAGTTGAACGCCTTGAACATCGTCTGCGGATGCGCTCCACCGACGTTTTGGTACACCTTGAACACCACGGCCTGTGTACCGCGCGGGGGGACCGCCGAGTTGTATTCCGTCGGGGTGATGCTCAGCTCGTACGGCGTATCGCGGGGCGCGCCCGACTTGGCCACGTTGAGGAACCCGTCGCGCGTCTGCGCGATGTATTCGGCCACCGACTTCTGGTCGGGGTAATCCAGTGGGATGCTGATGTTGACGTTGTAGCCGGCGTCGGCAAGCTGGATCTCACAGGTCCGGCCCGTATTGCCGCCCTTGAGGTCGGCGCAGTAGTCCTTCGGCGCGGCCGTGGCCACGCCCGAAGAGCCGAAGATGGCGACGGCCGCGACGAGCACGGCCAGATTGAAGATGCGCATCGGCGAATTCCCTCCTGGCAAACTGCGGCGCATGCCGCGGACGAGAGATTAGCGCGTAGTAATACTCATCCGCTAAACGCCCTGGCCGGGCATCCTGTCAATATGTCGCTCACCGAGCCCACGTCCGTTACGAGCACGGTCGCTGCCGACACGCCGGCCACTCGCGACCGCGCCGTCGACGTCATCCGCATCGCTGCGCTTGTCGTCGTGATGTTCGGGCATTGCGCACTGCTGCTCGCCACCGTCGACTCGGGCGGACTGCACATCGGCAACCTCCTCGGCGAGCTCCCCGCGATCGCCCCGATCACCTGGGTCGTCCAGGTGATGCCGCTGTTCTTTCTTGCAGGCGGTGCCGCCGGTGCCTACAGCTGGCACGCCGGAACCCCCTGGGGCACTTGGCTATTCACCAGAGCTCAGCGCCTGTGCCGACCCGTTTTCTGGTACCTCGCGGCGTGGTCGGTCGGCCTGGTCGTCGCGCGCATGGCCCTCGGCGCCGAATCCGCGGAAGGGCTGGGGCGCGAGTGCGTAGCGCTGCTGTGGTTCCTCGGTGTCTACCTCGTCGCGCTGGCCTTCGTCCCTGCGCTGACCCGGCTGCAGACCGGCCGAGGATTGGCCGTCGTCGTCGGCTGTCTGCTGGCCGCCACGGCGGCCTTCGACGCGATCAGGATCGCCCTCGGCGCACCCATGTCCGGCGCCGCCAATTTCCTGATCGTCTGGCTCATCCCCATCGCGATCGGCGTGGCATACGCGCGTCGGCTAATCAGTGTCCGCTGGGCACTGGCGGCGGCCGCTTCGGTGTTCGCCGCGCAGGTCGTGTTGGCGATCGCCGGACCCTACGACGTGTCCCTGGTCGTCACCGGCTCCGAACGGATGTCGAACGTGTCGCCGCCGACGTTCCTGCTCGCCCTGCATTGCACCTGGATGTCCTTTGCCTTCGTCGCCGCCGCGAGCCCGATCCGCCGATGGGCCGCCCGGCCGCGGGTCTGGCAGGCGGTCGCCGTCGGCAACGGGGGAGCGATGACCCTGTACCTTTGGCACATCCCCGCGATCGCGGTCGCCACCTTCACGCTGAACGCCGTCGGCCTCGACGCGTATGACGTTCATGCACAAGGGTTTTGGGCCCACCTAGCGCTGCGGGCCGTCGTGTTCGCGGCAGTGATGGCCGTTGCGTTCCGGCTGCTGTCTCCGCTCGAGCACCGCCGACTGCCATGGTGGGATGCGCAGGCAGGCGCGCGCGGCACGCGTGCCACTGTCGCCGGAGCAGCTGTTTGCATTGCCGGTGTTGCGCTCCTGCTGCTCGCCAAGAACGGGCTTGGCGATGCGACCGGTGCGACGGCCCTCGGCGGCTTTGTCGCCGCCGCGGCCGCCGCGCGCCTGGCCGCTACGCGCCGAGTGCCGGTCCGATAGTGGTGTTCCAGGACTCCTGCATCTCGGATTCGAACAAACCCCAGGTGTGAGAGCCATCGGGGCGCACGACGTAGTTGATCGGCACCCCAGCGGCTGCCGCTGAGTCGGCGAACACCTTGGTGCTGTCGGCCACGATGCGCTCGATCAACCCGCCGGTGAAGTTGGGCCCGAAGCCCTCTGGCAGCCGGTCAACAGCGCCCACCCCGCCGCTGGCTGAGGCCGCGGCATAGACCGCGACGCCCTTGAGCTTGGCGACGTTCTTCGACGGGTCGTGGGCCACCCACAGCGGACCACCCGCCGGACCCCACATCGCGTCGGCGCTCGCACCGCCACCCATCAACGTCATCGACACCTGTTGGGGTTGGTCGGCCGGGTTGAGCAGACCGCTGTAGGAGCCCACCGCCCGATACAGGCCCGGCGCCTGAACGGCGTAGTCGACCGCGGTGCCACCGGTACTGGACAACCCGCCAACGGCGTTGCGGCCGTTGGTGTTGTACTGCTTGTTGATCAGTGGCGGTAGTTCCTGCGTCATATACGTCTGGTATTGCTTGCTGCCGTCAGCGACCCAGTTGGTGTACCAACTGAAGGCGCCGCCCAGCGGGGAGACCACGTTGACGTTCTTGTTGGCGAAGAAGCCCGCAATGTCGGTCATCCCGAACCAACTCTTGCCGCCGGGCGCGATACCCCCGCCGTCGATGTCGTCGCCGCCGTCGATGCCGGGCAGCAGATAAAACGTCGGCGCTCCGGATTTGGGGGCCTTGAAGACGTCGTTGACAATGACCTTGTCCATCGCCGGCGAGTACACCGACACCTTGTCCCACCGATCATTGACGTGCTGGATATCGGTGATGCGTGCCCCGCCTACCGGCGCCCCACCCGGCGGATCCGCGGCGGCGATCGGGATTGACAGGAACGGAATTACCGTGATCAGGACGATGACGAACGCGCGGATACGACTCTTCAGTTGGGCCACGGGGTGATTATGTAGTTCAGCGAACTTTCCGGCAACCTTTTCCGCAATCAAGTATTCCGTGTCCCTCAGTTTCGTCGATTTCACCGTGACCTGCGGGTTGTGAAGGTGAATGCCGGTGTCACTACTTCCGAGTTCGAGTGCGGCTCAAGCACAGAACCAGGGTCGAGCTAACCCATCAGGCCATCGACGCCAATTGTTGGGATCGGTAGCCGCCGACGGAGTTTGTACTTATCGCGATGACGACGCCAACGAGGCTGCGCACCACGAAAGGACAACCGCAATGAAGCTCGTGCCCACCCAACTCGAGGAACAGATCAGCCGCGTCGATCGCACCACGGCGCTGGGGATCGGGATCGCCACCGGCCTGACCGCACTCTGGTGCGTGTACCGGCTGATCTGGCTGATCTACACCGCTGTGACGTTCTCCAGCATCGGCTGGTCGCCGATTTCGCTGGTCTTCCCGTTCGTGCTCTGGGGCGTGATCGGTGTGCTCGCCGGGGTTGCCGCGTTCGGCTTCCTGACGCGTTACGCCAAGGGGACCTAACCCGACATCACTAGGCCTGTCGCTCGTCCGACGTGAATGGGCGCCAGGCCTCTTTACGTCAGGCGAGAGGTGCGATAGGCGGTGCGACCGGAGCCGAAGGACCCGGAGGCACCGGCGCGGCATCCAGATGTGGTGTGGGAGCGACGGTTCCCGCGGCGGGTATCGTCGGCGCCGAGGGAGCCATAGGTGCCGACAGCGGCGAAGGCCCAGGCGTTGACTGCGGTCCCGGCGTCGGGCCCGCCACAGGCGGTTGCGCCAGAGCGTCCGCGGCCCAACTCGCTTGCAGTTGATTGGCGGCGAAAGTTGCTGCCTGATCGGTCATTCCGGCGTCGACATAGGTGTTGTGCGCCGAGAAGCTCCGACCGCTGGTATCGCAGACAAGGTCGTTGTCGACACACAAATCGATGCTCTTGCCCGCGTACTGCGGCCCGATGGTGACCGCCGGATCATTGATCGCACGCATGAACCGTGTCGACGGCTTGCCGAACAAGGCGACCGCTGCGATGTGGTTGGCCACCTCTGGCGGCATCGGTGCAGGCACCTCCGTCGGCGAAACCCCATCCGGCACAACGCTCGCGGTAACGAAGCCCATGACCGCCGCGCCCTGCGAGAACCCGCCGAGCACCATCTTGGTCTTCGGGCAATTCGCCGCGGTGGCAAGGATGTGTGTGCGTGCGTCGTTGATGCCGTCGATGGCGGTCGAGAATTCGATGGTCGCCGGGTAGTCGACCGCGTACACGCCAACCCACTTCGGGGCGACCCGCGCCCGCAGTGCTTCGACGAACGCCTCTCCCGTCGGGCCGACACCCGGTGCTTCGGTGGTACCTCGAGCGAAAATCACTTCGGCGTCGGGGCACGGCTCGGCCTGAGCGGACGGGATCGGCGCACTTTGCAGGCCGCAAGTCGCCAGTGCCGCAGCGCCAATCGATACGGCGATATGACGTGGCCTCACGGACCTATGCTGACACACCGCACCCGGTGATGCGCGCCGAGCGAAAAGCCCTTCGCGCGCCCCGCGTTTGCCCCAATTTCGCAGCACAGCAGCAGTAGCGATGAACTGCAGCTTCGCCATGGCTGACCTCCCGACTCGTAAACATGTCCTCTATGTCGTGAGACAGCCGCCGAGTATTACGCGAACCCAGTTGCTGCCAGCCTGGCTGAAGTGGATTGCGGTGAATACTACGTAACTCACCGCCGAATACCTAGTCTCTTACGGCCTCCTTAGAGCTTGCTAATGGGGCGCTAGCGAAGCCGACGCAAGATCCTCTGCACGCGTTGATGTTTCGCCTTCCTAAATTCGACTCGCAGCGAAAGTTGCGGCCTGGTTGACCATTCCGGTCTCGACGTACGCGGTGTGCGCACGCATGTCCCAGCCGTCGGAACAGATCGGATCGTTCGGCACGCACAGGTCGATGGTCTTGTCCGCGTACTGCGGAGCGATCGACGGCAACGGGCCAGGGGAGAGCGTGTCCGCGAATGCACTCCGCGGGGCACCGAAAAGTGCGGCCGCTGCGACATGATCAGCGACCTGCGGAGGCGCCGATGTGGTGGATATGTCGATCACGCCAGCGCCTTGGCTGTATCCGCCGAGCACCAGGCGGGTGTTGGGGCAATTCGCGGCCATGGCCTGAATGTGGGCACTGGCATCCTGTGCGCCCGCGGGAGTGCTGGTGGTGAAATCGCGGCTGGCCGGATAGTTCACCGCGTACACCCCGACCGAGCGGCCGCCCAGTTGCGACCGGAGCGAGTCGATGAAGGCCTGCCCGATACCGCCTGCGCCGGGAGGTTCAGTGGTCCCTCGCGCGAACACGACCTCTACATCGGGGCACGGCTCGGCGCCCGCCGTCGCGAGGTGGACAAGAGGCAGCGCCCATGCAGTCGCCACCACGGCCCCGCCAATGCGCATGATTCGGGAAGAGCTCGAGGTGTCCATGCTGGTATGTCGCACGACCACCCGCAGATGTCACATCCCCGAATACATCAGCCCCGCCGGATCGTATTTCCGACGGACTGCGGCTGGGCGCTCAGGCAGCCTGTTCGAAAAGCGGAGTGACTCGCGATACCGAAGGCCGGACGACGCGCAGCGCCCGGGGATGCCGGGTATGCAGCGCGACAAGTGAACCCGAGCGAACGACGCCCAATGGCCCTTGGCGGGCGAAACGCGAGATCACGCTGGTTCGCACTGCCAGTGCCGCCTTGGCCTGGCGGTATCCGAGCCGCATGCCCGCCCCGCAGATGATCAGAAGCCCGGCGATACCCGGCAGCGCGAACGCGGCAAGCGCCGTCAGTGAAGCAGGCGCCAGCACGGCCTTGACGGTGTGCTCGAGGAACGACAGCGCGCCCGCTGGACCGGCGCCGCCAACTGCCAGTGGGGCCGTCCCAGACAGCGTCAAGTCAGCGCTCAACCCTGCTGCCGCAATACCGCCTAGCGTTGCAGGCGCGATGACATCGCCAAGCAACGGCAGGTTTCCGCCGGGGGAGATTGGCAGAATCGATCCGCCGGATGGCGTCGGTGGCGGCGTCAGGCCGGCGCCTGCCGCGGCAGAAACGCTTGGCCGGGAGCTGACGCCGACGGTCTTGACTGGCGTCGCCGCCAGACCGGCGACCATCAGGGAGTAGAGATCGCCCGGCACTTGTGCGAGCGGAACGACCGCATCATTGACTGCGATCAGCATGCTTTGAAGCGAGGTGATGACGTCGCCCAGCGGATCCTTCGAGCCGGGAAGGCCCGCTAAGACGCCAGGTACCGTCAGCGCAACCCCGGCGACTGTCGCCACGGCATTGGTCACCGGCCGCAATGCTTCCAGCTCGGCCGCGAGTAACTTGCCCGGTGGTGGCGGGCCACCAGGTGTCGCTGACGCAGCGAAGTTGTGGTTCAGCGGAGTCGGGTTGGGATTGCCGACCGCCGCGTTTTCGTCAGTCTCGGCCGTATCGGTCGTGATCGCTGCGGGGGTGGCCTCTGAGGACTCCGTGTTGTCGGCCGAGGTGTCCGTCGCCACGAGGGGGTCTGTTGTCGGTTTCACGGCCACTGGCGTCACCGGCGGTTTGCCGAGCGAACGGAGCTTCTGGAGGACGCTTTGAATAGTGGAGCTGAGCTGAGAAATCGGTTTATTAGTGGGGCTAGCGACAGTCGTGGGCGCGTTCGCGACGGCGGCCCCCTCGCTTGCAGACTGTGTGGTGGAGGTGCCCGCACTTGCCGTTTCGGTGTCAGCTGCCGCGATCGCCCCACCGGCGCTTCCGATGAAGAGAGCCGTGGTGAGCACGCAGGCACTCGCTGCGAGGCGCAATTGTGTCGAAATCTTGGTCTCCTCCCACCAGCAAGCGATCTCGTCGGTAGGTAACGAGGGGCATTCTCGCACAGTTTCGGTCTTTTACTAACACGATTCTGCAGTGAAACTGGCTCAAAGGAAATGGGTAGCAAACAATTTCTCGAACGCCGGCCAAAACGATCTTTGACCCGGTTGGGGGGGAGCGTAAGAATTGGGTTTGCTGGCATCGGTTTACGAGCCGCGTTTTCCGGCAGACCCCGAGGTGACAGGTTTTAGATGCCAGCCCAGCGATGACCCCATAGGTCGGCATATGGTGGCATTGCGTGGCATTGGTATTAGTGCATACGCGGCGAGCGGTCGGCGATCGGAGCATCGCCCTTTGCCCGACTAAGTTTGCCGCGATTGTCACGCTCTGGGTGCGGCGTCTGGGTCGGGCCGCGAGCCCCAGGCTGGTCGGATCATTGAGAATTCAACTCTCGATAGCTCCGGCGGTCGCTGATACGACTACAGGCCATGGCTTTCGTTCAGTTCAGCGGCGTGACATTCCACGATCCCGACCTTGCCCACGGCAGTTATGTCCTCTACACCGGCGCGGACGGTGTCAGCCGATTGATCGACCTGAACGGCGTTGTGCGCAACGAGTGGCCGCATCCCGGCGTTCCGGCCAGAATCATCGATCCAGCGCTCAACGATGGCCGCGTCGGCGATATCGGCGTTCAGCTGACGCAGCTGGCTGACTCGCCGGGTGGTATCTACGGCAATCGGACTGTGGGTCAGCTGTCGTGGTCGGGGCAGAAGGTCTGGGAGTGGGGGGCCCAGGCGCCAGGCGGAGCAGCCCGCCAGAACCACGACTGGGAACTGCTCGAGAACGGCAATCGCCTCATTTTGGTGGCGATCCCGCGTGAGGTTCCGGCGCTCGGCCCCCACATCGTCGGAGATCAGGGCATCTACGAGGTGGCGCCGGACGGGCACATCGTCTGGGAATGGAAGGCCGGCGACCATCTGGACGAATTCGGCTTCACTGCAGAAGGTTTCGAGTACCTACGCCGAAGCGTCGCGCGCCAGCCCGACAACGTCTGGGGCTACCTGGAGATCAACAGCGCCAAAACGCTGGGTCCGAACCACTGGCACCGCGATGACCCGAACACAGTCTTTCATCCCGACAACATCCTCATCAGCTCCCGCAAGGCCAACGTCATCGCCCTCATCGACCGAGGCTCCGGACGGATCTTATGGAAACTCGGCCCGTACTTCGAAGCCGATCCGGGCGCCGAGCACCAGCGCATAAACAGCCATGCGTTACCGCGACCGCTCGACCAGATTTCCGGCCAGCACAACCCGCATTTCATCGCCGACGGGCTGCCCGGCGCGGGCAACCTACTTGTGTTCGACAACCAGGGCGGCGCTGGCTATCCCCCTGCGCCCCTTGGTATTTACGCGGGTTCACGGGTGCTGGAGATCGATCCGGTCACCAAGCACATCGTCTGGCAGTACACCGCGGAGGACTCGGGCCGCCCGCCGTGGACGTTCTTCAGTTCGTTCGTCAGTAATGCGCAGCGCCTGCCGAACGGCAACACGTTGATCACCGAAGGAATGCATGGTCGGATCTTCCAGGTCACGCCGTCGGGTCAGGTGGCGTGGGAGTACCTCACGCCCTATGAGGACTACGCGGTTGCAGGCGAACCGGAGGTGAAGGTCCCGACAGTCGACGGTGTTGATCGGCCGACGCTGACCCGGATGATCTACCGGTCGCAAGCCGTGCCCTACGAGTGGGTGCCGACGGATACCCCGCGACCCTCAAATCCTGTTGACCTGCGCGTCTGCAGCAAACACCAAGCCGGGGGCATCCCATGAAATTTGCCAGAGTGAACACCGCACTGGGGCAGGCAAATAGCGGCTGATACCCCGGGAGTTTCCATAGGCAACGTCAATATCGGCCCGCCTACGTGGTGGTAACACCGCTGGTGACCAAGTCGATAAAGGCCACGACGCAGATGGAATGCGTTTTCATCTTGACGAGATGACGCGCAGCAGCGAGCAAACTATGCTCGCCTCGGGTGAGCACTTGACCCGCGACGGCGACGTCGGCTACGCGACGAGAGTGGGGCATGGAAGTGCAATCGGTGTTGGGACTGTCGATGACATCCACCAGCGTTGGGTGGGTGCTCCTCGACGGACAGGGTCCTGATGCTTCCGTTTTCGACCACGATGCATTCGACATTCAGTCCACCGCCGATGGCGCCGAAGGTGATACGTCGCCGCATGCCGCTGCGGCTCGCGGCGCGCAGACAATCGCGACGGCCAGCGGTCACAAGGTCGACTCCGTCCACGTGACGTGGACTGACGACGTTCAGGCAGACGCCACGGCGTTGCTGAAATCGTTGGCAGACTTGGGGTTTGACAATGAGCACTCGATTGCGCTGACCAAAGCCGCCCAAGCGTGGGGAATCGAGGTGGGGCGGGAAAGCGAGCACGCCAAGATCGGGCTCTGCGTCCTCGAGCCCCATATGGCAACCGTCATGATCATCTCGAACGATGCGGGCACGGTGCGCACCGCCATCACCGATACCCGCGAGTCCGCCGAAGACCTCGTCGAATGGCTGAGGACCGTTTTCCGCAAGGACGACTGGCTGCCGGAAAGTCTGTATCTTGTCGGGGCGCATACCGATCTGGATGAGGTCACCCAGTCCATCGCCGACGCGCTGCCGATTGCCGTCTCCGATTCGGTCGACACCCAGGTTGCGCTTGCGCGCGGGGCGGCGCTGGCGGAGGTCAGCCAGAGCGAAACGAGTTCGCCACAGGCTGCCGAGCTGCCCTGGCGGGTATCGCTCGCGAAGAAGCCGGCCGACGCCGTGACAACTGGTGTCGCCGTGACGGTCAGCCATACGGCTGCCACCCAGGTGATCGCGAACCCGCGAACCGAGCCGAAAGCCGATCTGTCGGCGCGCCAACGGCCTTGGCTGGTGGCGCACGCGAAGAAGTTGACCATCGGCGCAGCGGCCCTCGCGGTTTTAGGGGCGGCGCTGTCGCTGGCTGCCGGTTCTGCGCTCAAAGTCGAGAACTCCTCCGCGCAGGCTGTAGAACCTGGCCCAGTGGGCGCATTGGTGACATCGATAAGTATCCACACGCTCCCGCCGCAGCCCATTCCTCAGCTTCAACCGCTGGCCGCCGAGCCGCCGCCGGTGGAACCGCTCCCACCCCCTGCGGAGCCGGATGCCTCGTTGGCGCCTGAACCGGTCGCCATCCCGGAACCTGTGCAAACGGTTACCGCCGCGCCGCGCGCCGTCGTTCCGCCGTCCGCGCCTGTCGTTCCGCCCACAGTCGCGCCGCTCGCCGCTCCCATTGCATCGGCTCCCGCGGCTGAGCCCGCAGAGGTTCACCCACCCGCGCCACCGCCCGCCGCCCCGGCAGCCATCGTGCCGCCGCCACCGCCCGCCGATGGCGCCGAGCCGCCGCCACCGGACCCTATCCAGCAGGTGTTGAGCCCGCTGTTCAGCGCCCTGCCCTGACCTAGGGCTTGACGCCAATGGTGATCAAGTCCGACAGCACCAGCGTCCACGCCGGTCGGCGGACTCGGTGTTGATCGCTGACCGTAAAACCCGCCTCGTTGAACAGTGCCCGCATCTCCTCGGGAGAAGGGTTGTGCGCGGGATTGAGCCGGTTGGCGGACAGCCGATGTAAGGGGAGCAGCTGGCGGGGGCTCAAGGTCGCCACCGCAGCCAGGCCACCTGGCGCAAGCACTCGGTGGAAGTCACGAAGTGCGGCGGGTTGGTCGAAGAAATGAAACGCCGATGTCGTCACGACGGCGTCCAGCGAACCGTCCTCGAACGGCAGATGCTCGGCAGGCCCCTTGAGCCACTGCACGTCTGAGGAGCGAACCCTTCCCTGAGCCAGCATGCCGTCAGACATGTCGACGCCGTAGACCTCGTCGGGATGCAGCTCGCCAGCAATGCGAGCAGCGAGAATGCCTGTGCCACATGCGATGTCGGCCACCCGGCGGGCGTCGCTCTTCTTCAGTGCAGCGATCACCTCGTCTTGAGCCGGGCGGTACACCCACTGCTGAAGGAACGGCAAATCGTAGAGCGGCGCGGCGATGCTCCAGAACTGCGTAACCGCGTCGTTGAGAGTCCGGCGCGGCACTGACGTCACCAGTTCCAGACTGATGGGTCGGTCGGCGGGTAGTTCATGCAGATGTCGGTGCCGTGTGCGGCGACGCCCTT
>Ga0105249_10003185_pt1 | contig 14201 bp, 9 predicted proteins | sample KBSS44metaG_FD_81522 | JGI IMG/M metagenome (GOLD analysis project Ga0105249, IMG submission 81522) | Switchgrass rhizosphere microbial communities from Kellogg Biological Station, Michigan, USA - KBS S4-4 metaG | ecosystem: Host-associated > Plants > Roots > Rhizosphere > Soil | place... | reverse complement strand
GGACTTCGCGCAAGGCTTCAATCCTGCGTCGCTGACCGATCCGTCGCAGATGGAACAGCTGCTCAATCAGGGCATCTTCGAACCGAAGGCGACGCCGGAGCAGACCGCGGCACTGGATCGGCTTGAGACGCTGCTGGCGCTGATCGAGGGCTGGGTGCAGACCGTCGTCTCCGACGCGCTCGGCGACCGGATACCCGGCACTTCCGCGCTGAGCGAGACGCTGCGCAGGCGCCGGGCCACCGGCGGACCCGCCGAGCAGACCTTCGCGACACTGGTCGGATTGGAACTGCGGCCGCGCAAACTGCGGGAAGCGGCGGTGCTGTGGGAGCGCCTGACACAGGCCGTCGGCGCCGATGCGCGCGACGCGGTCTGGCAGCACCCCGACCTGTTGCCCAGCGCCGAGGATCTCGACGAGCCTGCCGGCTTCATCGACCGGATGATCGGCGGCGATACGAGTGATATCGACCAGGCGATCGCCGACCTGCAAGAGGATTCCGACAAGGGCGACGACGCCACGCAGTAGCGCCGCCTGTGGATAAGCCGGCGGCCTGTCGCGAAGTCCGTGGCAGAGTCGGCGCATGGGGCGCTACACGCTCAACCCGGCGATGCCGGTACTGCTGCGTCCCGACGGGGTCGTGCAGGTGGGCTGGGATCCACGGCGCGCGGTGGTGGTGCGGCCACCGGCCGGACTGACCGCGGGGGACCTGGCCGACCTGCTGCGCACGCTGCAGTCCGGCGCGACTTTGGCCGATCTTCAGGCGCGCTTCGCGGTGGACGTTGGTGAACTCGTCACGTCATTGAGGCACGCCGGACTGGTGACCGCTCACGTGCGCCGACGAACGCGCTGCGCGTCGATCCGTATCCACGGCCGTGGCCCATTGTCGGATGTCTTGGCGAGCGCGCTGCGATGCTCGGGCGCACGCGTGACGCGTTCGAACCTCACGCAGGCGCAGCCCTCCCCGACGACGGATCTTGTTGTGCTGTCGGACTTTCTGGTCACCGAGCCGCGGGTCGTCCGCGACCTGCACGCCGCCGGGGTCGCTCATCTGCCGGTGCGGCTGCGCGACGGCGCCGGTTTGGTGGGCCCGCTTGTCGTTCCGGGAGTCACGAGCTGCCTGGATTGCGCCGATCTGCACCGCAGCGACCGCGACGCGGCGTGGCCTGCCGTCGCTTCGCAGTTGCGGAACGCTGTTGGCACCGCGGACAGGGCCACCGTCCTGGCGACGGCCGCGCTGGCGCTCAACCAGATCGACCGGGTCATCAATGCGGTGCGCACGGGCTCTGCCGTCGCGACATCGACGGAGCCGCCACCGACGCTGGACACCACGCTGGAGTTCGACGTCAACGCCGGCGCAATCATGGCGCGCCGGTGGACGAGACATCCACAGTGCTGGTGCTGAAAACGTTTGTTGCCAACTCGTTGCAGGGCACTCAGAAACGTCAGGGATGATGGTTTGGTGACTGACATCAAACGGGGTCGGGCCGCGCGCAACGCCAAGCTGGCAAGCTTGCCCGTCGGCATGGCGGGCCGGGCCGCGTTGGGCTTCGGTAAACGGCTGACCGGCGCGTCGAAAGACGAGGTCAACGCCGAGTTGATGGACAAGGCCGCCCAGCAGTTGTTCACCGTGCTCGGTGAGCTCAAGGGCGGGGCGATGAAGGTCGGACAGGCCCTGTCGGTGATGGAAGCCGCGATTCCCGAGCAGTACGGCAAGCCGTACCGCGAGGCGCTGACCAAACTGCAGCGGGAGGCTCCGCCGTTGGCCGCGGAGAAGGTGCACCGCGTGCTGGACGGGCAGCTGGGCACCAAGTGGCGGGAGCGGTTCGCCTCGTTCGACGACACCCCGGTGGCATCGGCCAGCATCGGCCAGGTGCACAAGGCGGTGTGGTCGGACGGCCGCGAGGTAGCGGTCAAGATTCAGTACCCCGGCGCCGACGAGGCGCTGCGCGCCGACCTGAAGACCATGAAGCGGATGGTCAGTGTGTTCAAGCAGCTCTCCCCCGGCGCGGACGTGCAGGGTGTGGTCGACGAGCTGATCGAGCGCACCGAGATGGAGTTGGACTACCGGCTGGAGGCCGAAAACCAGCGTGCGTTTGCGAAAGCCTATGAGGGACATCCACATTTCGTCATTCCGCATATCGTGGCCAGCGCACCGAAAGTCGTGATCCAAGAATGGATTGAAGGCATCCCGTTGTCGGTGATCATCCGCGAGGGCACCGCCGAGCAGCGAGACCTCATGGGCACCAGGCTTTTTGAGCTGACCTACGACGCACCGCGCCGACTCGAGATGATGCACGGCGACGCTCATCCCGGAAACTTCATGCTGCTGCCCGGCGACAAGATGGGCGTGATCGACTTCGGCGCTGTCGCTCCGCTGCCCGGCGGCATTCCGGTCGAAATCGGTCTGTCAACGCGCTATGCGCTCAATGACGACTACGACAACCTGCTGACGACCATGCAGAAAATCGGTTTCGTCCAGAAGGGCGAGCAGGTCTCCAAGCGCGAAATGGACGAAATGATGCGGCAGTACGTAGAACCGCTCGAGGTCGAGGTGTTCCATTACACGCGTAAGTGGCTGCAGAAGATCACCGCGATGAACATGAAACCGGACCGTGCCGCAGGTCAGATCAAGGCGGCCCGGCAGATGGACCTTCCCGCCAAGTTGGCGATTCCGTTGCGGGTGATCGCTTCCAACGTCGCGATCGCTTGTCAGCTCGACGCGCACATTCCGGTCAGAAGACTTGCCACCGAGCTGATCCCTGGCTTCGCCGAGGAAGCTGCCTGAAGCCGCGAGGCATTGTCGCTCAAGTTAATTGACGCCTGAAACGGGAAAACCCGGCAGCGCTTAGGCGGCTGCCGGGTTTTCCACGGTGTTCTTGCGTGGGCGTCCACGTGGGCGCTTACGCGCGATGATCGTGCCGCGCTCGAGGATCTCGCCACCCCAAACGCCCCACGGCTCCTGGCGTTCCAGCGCCGCATCGAGGCACTCGCGGCGGATTGGACAATCCGCACACAGTGCCTTCGCGCGCTCGAGGTCACGCGGATTCTCCGCGAACCACAGGTCGGGGTCAGCGACATGGCACGGCACCGACAGCATCGTTCTTTCACGGCATGTCTCGACTGACATGTCCAGTCCTCTTCCTGGTCGTTGTTGCTCGGGCCATCTGTCTTCTGATGGGTCCGTGACCAGGGATTCGGATGTCCGAATGACTAAAGGCCACGGATCCTTGACTGCGGGTCCGTGGCCTTTCGGCTTCGTTCGAGGCGCTACCTAGGTGGTTCCTCGATCCACGGACTGTCCAGTCGCGGTTGCGTTGTGACGCTTGCGCTGCGGCGCAATGGCGGCCACGGCTCCCGCGCCTGGGTGAGCCCAAAAAGCGGGATGCGCCGCGACAGCAGCCTCGGCGACGTGAAGGGTGCGCGACATGCCTGCAGCCAAAACAACATCGCCTACGCCGGTGAACGCTTTGTTGCTCAACATGGTTCGGGCACCCTCCTTTCGACTCGCGGTGTGATCTTGAGGCTAACGGTATCAGCTTTCGAAGACAATCAATTTTTGACCAGCGGTTTTGGCACGATTTTTACGACGATTGGCCGTCTCTGAAGTCGCCGACCTATTGGCTCCGGCCTTTGACCAACGCCAGCACGTCCGCCCCGTACTGCTCGAGCTTGCGCGCGCCGATGCCGGGAATCGCGACCAGGGCGGCATCGTCTGTAGGAAGTGTCTCGGCGATCGCGATCAGCGTGTTGTCGGTGAACACCACATAGGCCGGCACACTCATCTCTTTCGAAGTCCGCAGCCGCCAATCCTTCAGCTGCGCGAGCAGCTGTTCGTCGATGTCGGACGGGCAGGATTCGCAGCGACGCAGCATGATCGCGGGCGGTGTGGTCAGTGTGCCGTTGCAGACCCGGCAGCGCGGGGTGGCGCCGCGTGGCCGTCGTGGCCGGTTCGGGGTGGCGTCGCTCGGTGATTGCGGCGCGATGCCGTTGAGGAAGCGTGACGGCCGTCGGCTCTGCCTGCCGCCCGGTGCCCGGGCCAACGCCCAGCTCAGCGCCAAATATGTTCTGGCCCTTGTGATCCCGACATAGAGCAACCGGCGTTCCTCTTCGACGGGTTCACTGTCGGGGCCGTGCGCGAGCGCGTGGGAGATGGGCAGCGTGTTGTCGGCCAGCCCAACGAGGAACACCGCGTCCCACTCCAGACCCTTGGCGGCGTGCAGCGACGCCAGCGTGACGCCCTGCACCGTGGGTGGGTGGCGCGCGTCGGCGCGCTGACGAAGCTCGGCAAGCAGCGACCGAAGGTCAAGCGTCGGTCGCAGCGCCACTTCCTCGTCGACGAGTTCGGCGAGCCCGGCGAGCGCTTCCCACCGCTCGCGGGCGCGGGTGCCAGCCGGCGGTTCGGCGGTCAGACCGAGCGGTTCGAGGACGGCGCGCACGGTTTCGGGCAAGTCGCCCTCGACGTCACGTTCGGCTGCGCGCTGCAGCGCCAGCAGTGCCTGGCGGATCTCCTGCCGGCTGAAGAAGCCCTCGCCGCCGCGCACCTGGAACGGAACCCCGGCCTCAGTCAGCGCTTCTTCGTACACCTCGGATTGCGCGTTGATGCGATACAGCACCGCGATCTCGGAGGCAGCGGTGCCCGACTCGATCAGGTTCTTGATCTTCTTGGCCACCGCGGCGGCCTCGGCGACCTCGTCGGGATGCTCGTTGAACGTCGGGTTGGGTCCGGGGTCGCGCTGGCCGACGAGGTGCAACTTGCTGCCTGCCATGCGGCCGCGGGCGGCGGCGATGACCCGATTGGCCAGCGACACCACCTGCGGGGTGGACCGGTAGTCACGTTCGAGCCGCACCACGGCTGCGTCGGGGAAGCGCCGCGAGAAGTCGAGCAGATAGCGCGGAGTGGCGCCGGTGAACGAGTAGATGGTCTGGTTGGCATCACCGACGACGGTCAAGTCGTCGCGGTTGCCGAGCCAGGCGTCGAGCACCCGCTGTTGCAGCGGGGTGACGTCCTGGTATTCGTCGACGACGAAGCACCGGTAGCGGTCGCGGAATTCTTGTGCGACCGCGTCGTCGTTTTCGATCGCAGCGGCGGTGTGCAGCAGCAGATCGTCGAAATCCAGCAGCGCCATGCCGTCGTGGCGAGCCTTGAGTTTCTCGTATCCGGCGTAGACGGCCGCGATCTTGGTGGCGTCGAAGGGGATGTCGCGGCCGGCCTGCGCGACCGCAGCGCCGTAGGCCTCGGGGCTGATCAAAGATGCTTTGGCCCATTCGATTTCGCCCGCGAGATCACGGACGTCGTCGGTGCTGGTCGACATCCCCGCGCGATTGGCGGCCTGCGCGACGACCGAGAACTTCGTGTCGAGCAGCTGCCATCCGGTGTCGCCGACGACGCGCGGCCAGAAGTACGACAGCTGGCGGCGGGCCGCGGCGTGAAACGTCATCGCTTGTACTGAACCCGTGCCGACACCGTCGTCCAATGCGCGCAACCGGCCGCGCATCTCCCCTGCCGCGCGCGACGTGAACGTCACCGCCAACACCTGCTGGGGCGCGACGTGTCCCGCCGCCACCAGGTGGGCGATGCGGCGGGTGATGGTGCGGGTCTTGCCAGTGCCTGCGCCTGCCAGCACGCACACCGGACCGCGCGGGGCGAGGACGGCTTCGCGTTGTTCGTCGTCGAGGTCAGTCAGGAGTTCGTCGCGCGAACTGGGAGCCTCGACCGACATGCGGTCCATCTTGGCAGGGGGCTGTGACATATGCCGGGTGCGGCGCGGGCATGTTGCGGGTATCCGTTACGTTGGACGGCTTATGAGCGCTTTGACCATGTACAGCACCTCGTGGTGTGGCTACTGCTTCCGCCTGAAGAAGGTTTTGAAGGCGGAGGGAATTTCGTTCGCCGAGGTCGACATCGAGACCGACCCCGCGGCGGCGGACTTCGTGGCCTCGGTCAACGGCGGAAATCAGACGGTGCCGACCCTGAAATTCGCGGACGGTTCGACGCTGACCAACCCGAGCGGCGAAGAGGTCAAGGCCAAGCTGGCGAAGCTGGCGTCCTAGTCAGCCTGCGCAGATTGCGCCATGCGGCGGCCGAGTTCTGCCCGTGACCGGACCCCGAGTTTCCGATAGACGGACGAGAGGTTGTACTCAACCGTCTTGGGACTGACGAACAGTGCGGCCGCGACGTCGCGGTTCGTCATGCCACTCGCCGCGAGTTCGGCCACCCGTTGTTCAGAGGGAGTGAGGCGGCTGTCGCGACTCGGGCTCACGTTGGTCCTGGCCAATTCGCTGCGGACACGCTCCGCCCACAGAGGCGCTCCGATGTCTTCGAAGGCGCGCAGCGCCTCCTGCAGCGTTGCCTCGGCGGCGTGCTTCTTGCGCTGGCGGCGTTGTATCTGGCCGAGCACAAGCTGGGTCTGGGCACGTTCGAAAGGCATTGGCAGCTTCGCGTGTTCACGCATCGCTTGATGCGCCTTGTCGGCGGCCGGCTCCACCTCGCCGCGCGCAGCCAACCACATACTGCGACACCGGGCGCCGACCGCCAGCATCCACGGGCGGTCCAGGCGAACACCGTTGCGTTCGAGTCTTTCGATCAACGGCTCGGCTTCATCAAGTCGACGCAGGTTGATCAGCGCTTCGGCGGCATACGGTACGAACGCGGCGACGATGATCTCCGCGCCGTCCGGCGTCGCGTCGAACCGGGCCAACAGCGGGCCAAGCGCCGCCAGCGCTTCCTCGTGGCGGCCCAGAGACAACTCGAGGAAGGCCAACGTCGTCAGCGACCAGCCCGCGAGCCGCAGCGATTCACCTCGTGCAGCCGCCGCCAGCGACTCGGCAACGTCGCGCCTCGCGTCGTCGGCGTTTCCCGCGAACGCGGCGAGGGCGGCGCGGGTCGTCAGCGCCACGGACATGGCGACATCACCGCCGAGCAGCAACGCCCGTTCCATCGCTTCCGAAGAGATCTGACTGGCCCGGTCGAGGTCGGCGCTCCAGATCTCCACCAAGAACCTGTGCATTGCGAGGAACATCAACTCGCCTTCACCGCCGTGATCGACGCAGTGCGTCCACACCTTCAGCAGCTCACCGCGAGCGTCCTCCAGTCGCCCAACCCAGGCCAGCAGTAACGCGTTATGCACGCTGGGGCGGAACGGTGCGGGCGTGGTCGCCACGTGATCTTCCAATTCGAGGGCGCGCCGCAGGCTGGCTTCGTCGAGACCCGCTCCATGCATGAAGCTCAAGAACACCCGCATGCTCAGCGCTTGGCTGAGCAGGTGCGGCTGACCAATGGGGGTGGCAGTCGCCACCGCCTCTTCGGCATGCCGCAAGCCGACCGCCAGGTCCCCGGAATTGAGCAGGGCGTAGCACAGCATGACCAGCATCTGCGTTTTCAGCGCAGGCTGATCACCGGCCTCGCCGAGGCCGCGCTCCAACACCTTCGCGGCCTCGATGAAACTATCGTCGGACAACCGCACCACGGCGAGGAGGGTCAGCGCCTCGGCGCGCAGAGGGCCTGGCGGCAGTTGGCCGATCGTCTCGTCAAGCAGGGCTCGGGCCTGCACGGCATTGCCACCGTCGAGATGGTGGTTCGCCGAGCGGATCCGGCGCCGCGGGGTGTCCCCGCCGAGGTTTCGGGCCAGATCGATCAATTGGGCTGCCGCGGCGGGCGCACCGCGGACGCGGGCCATTTCGGCGGCCGTGTCGAGAGCCTTCAGGGTGGTGGGATCCGCGGTCGTGCAGGCTAATGCAAGATGCCGGGCCTTCAGTTCGGGCTGCGTTTCAGTCTCGGCGAGGACGCGGTGCATTCTGCGACGCCGACTGGCAGCCGCGTCCGTGTAGATCCCATGAGCCAGCAGGGGGTGGGCAAACCGCACATGGTTGCCGTCGATCACGACGATGCCGTTGCTCTCCGCCACTTCGAGCAACTCCACGATGCGGTCGACCCCGGTGCCGACGGCTTGTGCCAGCAGGTTCACGGTTGGAGCGGAAACACATGCGGCAGCAAGCAATACATCGCGCGCCTGCCCCTCGATGCGGCCGATGCGGGCGCGCACCAGTTCGGCCAATGTCCGCGGCACAACGAGGTCCGCGGTCGGCGATCGATCGTCGACCGCTCGCGCGAGTTCCAGCGCGAAAAACGGATTCCCGCCGGAAATTTCGGCGATGCGCACAACGGCCGGGCGAGGCAGCGAAAGGTGCAGTTTCTGCGAAATCAGTTCGCGTAGGCCACCCATACTCAAGGGCCCGACGCGTATGCAGTCCACCGCGCCCGGTCGACGCATCTGCAACCAGGAGGCCGCGCTGCCGCCATCGGCGTGCGAACGCTCGGTGACCAAGACTCCAACCGAGCCATCGAGACGGCGCGCCGCAGAAGCGATCACCGCCTTGCTGGCCGAGTCCAGCCACTGCACATCGTCGATTGCCAGCAGAACCGGTGCGTCTGCCGCGACCCGATTTACCACCGACAGCAGCGCAGCGGCCACCACGCGCTGATCCGTGGCGGGACCCTCCTCGATGGCGCGCAACATCACCCTGTCGACCGCAAGGCGTTGCGGCCCAGGCAATTTCGCCAAGATAGCCTCGTCCACGGCCGCGAAGAGATCGAACATCGCCGTATACGCCATCACCGATTCGGCTTGCCCAATCCTGGCGGATAGCACCTGCATGCCGCGCTCGCTCGCCTGCTCGGCGGCGGCCAGCCACAGCGTGGTCTTGCCGATCCCTGCCTCACCCTCGATGACCAATCCCGACGGCTGCACTTCTGCTGAAGTCAGAAAGTCGGCGATCGCAGAGAACTCGACCGAACGGCTCAGAACACCGGCTGACACGACCCAATCGTGGCAGCCAGCAAACTATTCGACAGCTAAACCGCCAAACGTGACGCGGCGATCTGCGGCGACGTCAATCCAGCCCGGCCCAGGACTCGATGATCTCCCTTGCGATCGAGATCGATCCGGGCAGCAGCAGCCGCGACGGTGAGTCGCTACTCCAGTCGCCGTGCTCGAGCGCCTCGCGGACTTCGGCGCGGGTGAACCACGCCGCCTCGGCGATTTCGCCGTCGTTGAACGCGAACTCCTCGTCCGGGTCGCCGAGCGCGTGGAAGCCAACCATCAGCGACCGCGGAAACGGCCACGGCTGGCTGCCCAGATAACGGACGTCGGTGACGGTCAGCCCGATCTCCTCGCGGATCTCACGGGCGACACACGCCTCGAACGATTCGCCGGCCTCGACGAAACCGGCCAGCAGTGAGAACAAGCGCTCGGGCCACACGGTTTGGCGGGCCAGCACCGCGCGGTCGTGGCCGTCGTGCACCAGGCAGATCACCGCGGGGTCGATGCGGGGAAACTCCTCGTGCCCATTGGTGGCGTTGACCCGGGACCAACCGCCCTTGATCGACTTGGTCGGCGCGCCGTCGATCGCGCTGAACCGGGCGTTGTCGTGCCAATTCAGCAGGGCGGTGGCGGTCGCGACCAGTTGAGCGCTCACGTCGTCGAAGATCTGCCCCGCACGGCGAAGATCGAGCACCTCGGTTTCGGCGTGCGGGTCCTCTGGTCCTTCGAGTGCTGCGCGAATCGCCCACACATGCCGCCCGTCGGGCATACGCCCGAGAAACACGGCGTTCTCCGGCGGCTTGTCCCCCAGCCCGGCGGCCTTGCCGAGCACCACTTGACCGCCCGAGATCAGCACTTGGTTGCGCCGGTCGACCCGCAACAGCAGGGCGTCGGGCCATCCGGCGATGGCCGCGTCGACGTCGGTGCGCAACGCATCGGCGCGGTCGGCACCAACACGCGACAGCAGCGGAACGTTACGGAGCTCAAACGTCATCGTTCGGCTTCCGCGCTGCGGATGTACAGCAGCCGGTCACCGGGCTCCAATGCGTCGACCTCGGGGGCGTCGACACGCATCAGCTCGCCGTCACGGACGACGCCCAGCACGATGTCGGCCAGGTGCCGCGGCGAACCGCCGGCTTCCTTCGGGCTGACTTCTCGTTCGGCCAAAGCGAACCCGGCGTCGGGGGTCAGAAGGTCTTCCATCATCTCGACAACACTCGGAGTCTGGGTCGCTATGCCCAACAGCCGGCCCGCAGTCTCTGAGGACACCACTGTCGAGTCCGCACCGGATTGGCGCAGCAGGTGCTGGTTTTCTGCTTCGCGGGCCGCGGCGATGATCTTGGCGTTGGGCGCGAGTTCCCGGGCGGTCAGGGTGACCAGCACGGCGCTGGCGTCGTCGTCGGTCGCCACGATGATCGACTTCGCATGCTGGGCGCTGGCCAGCCGCAGCACCTCGGACTTTGTCGCGTCGCCATGCACGGTGACCAGGCCTGCGCTCTTCGCGCGTTCCAGGGCGGTGACGTTCTCGTCGACCACGACGATGTCCGCCGGTGCCACCTCGTCACCGACCATCGCGGCCACGGCCGTCCTGCCCTTGGTGCCGTATCCGATGACGACGGTATGGTTGCGCACTCTGCTCCTCCATCGCTGGATCTTCAATGCCTGGCGCGACTGCGTGGTCAGCGTCTCCACCGTCGTACCGATGAGGACGATCAGGAATGCGATCCGCAATGGCGTGATCACCAGGACGTTGATCAGTCTCGCGGACGGCGTGATCGGGGTGATGTCGCCGTATCCGGTCGTCGACAAGGAGACCGTCGCGTAGTAGAGGCAGTCGAGGAATGACAGCCCGCCGGTGGCGGCGGGATGACCGACTTCGTCCCGAACATCCCGATATCCGTGACGGTCCAGGTACACGATCAGCACAGCGGCGAACAGCGCCAGCGTCGCGTAGGTGATCCGGCGGAAAATGCGTTGGCCAGGGCTGACGAACGGTTCGGGGATGCGAAGGATGTCGGTGAGTGCGGCGTCGGGGCGCGCCGACAGATTCTCTTCGATCGCCGCCAGCCGACGTCGCAACTTGCCTTTAGCCACGAGAACCGGTCATCGATCCGAGCGGGCGCACGCCACAATGTAACCATGACCTCACCCCCGCCTGAACTGCAGCAGCTTGCCAACCCGACACCGGCCGTCCGGATGGGCGCGATGCTGTTGGGCATGGGCACCCTGCATTTCGTCGCGCCCAAGCCTTTCGACGGCATCGTGCCTGCCGAACTGCCGGGCAGCCCGCGGTTTTACACCTACGCGTCCGGGGTGGCGGAGTTGACGACCGGCGCGCTGCTGCTGTCGCCACGCACCCGCAAGCTGGGCGCACTGTCGGCGGTCGCCCTGTTCCTCGCGGTGTTCCCGGCGAACATCAACATGGTGCGGCTGTGGTTCAAAGATCCTGACAAGCCGCTGTTCATGCGGCTGGGCGCTATCGCACGCCTGCCGTTACAGATTCCGATGATCACCTCGGCGCTCAAGATTTACCGCAACTCTTAGGCAGCGTCGATCAGCGCCTCCAGATCGTCGGCACCGGGCAGCGTGTCGGGGGTGACCGTTCGCCCGGACCGCACGTAATGGAATGCCGCGCGTACCTCCTCGATCGGGCAGTTGTGTAGTTGCGCCCACGCGAGCCGATAGACGGCGAGCTGAATAGCCGCGTGCTGCTTGGCTTCTGGCGTGTCGGGCGGATCGCCGGTTTTCCAGTCCACCACGGTCGTTCCGCCGTCGTCGTCGGCGAAGATCGCATCGATGCGGCCGCGCACCACACGTCCGCCGATGACCATGTCGAACGGAACTTCCACATCGAGGGGCGTGCGGGCCGCCCACGGCGACAATGCGAACGCGGCCTGCAATTCGGCGAGTTCTTCGACGGCGCCTGCCTCGCGGTCGACTGCTCCCGGCAGATCGTCAAGGTCGAAAAGCCGCTCGGCGTGGAAGAACCGTTGCACCCAGTCGTGAAAAGCAGTGCCTAGCAAGGCATGCGGGTCGGGCCGGGTCGGCAGGCGGCGACGCAGCCGTTGCGCAACGGCATCAGGGTCGCGACCGAGCTCGACCAGTGTGCTCACCGACAGCTGCGCGGGCAGTGGCGGGACGGGGGTGTCGGCCCCGCGGTCGCGTTCGGCCAGCAGGGCGTCGACGTCGGCCATCCAGCCGTCGACATCGGCGGCGTCGGCTTCGAGATCACCCGACATCGCCTTGGCCACCATCGCCGCTCCGTTGTCGACGTGTGTTCGTTGTGCGCGGGCCGGGTCGGCAGGCCACACCGCTTCGATTGCCTTGTCGCGCAACGGGTTCAGTGTGCCCGCTAGCGGCGCCGGCGCCCAGTGCTCGATGACGCCGCACGGATCGCCCGCGACCTCCGACTTCTCGATGATGTCCTTGAGCTCGCAGAGGAAATCGGACGGACCGCGGGGTTTGGCCTCAGAGGCGCCCCAATGGTGACCCGACAGCAGCAGAGTGTCTTCGGCGCGGGTGAGCGCCACGTACAGCAGCCTGCGCTCCTCGTCGATGCGACGCTGCTCGAGGCTGCGCTTGTGATCGAAGATCTTGTCGGACAACCTCTTTCGATCGTTGACATCCGATGTGTCCAGCACCGGAACGCCGAGCTCGGAGGCAGTCGCGCGGTCACCGCGCAGCAGCGGCGGCAGGTCGCCCGCGTCCGTGAGCCATGTTCGTGTCGATGCCGTCGACGGGAACACCCGGCCACTCAGGTGCGGCACCGCGACCACCTGCCACTCCAGTCCCTTCGCGGCATGCACGGTGAGGATCTGCACGCGGTCATTGGCGACGGTGACCTCGGCTGGCGCCAGACCGTTCTCCACCTGTTCGGCTGCGTCAAGATAGGCCAGCAGACCCAGCACCGTCACGCCTGGCCGGCCGGCGACGTCGGCCACCACGTCGGCGAACGCGTCCAAATGCTCGGTGCCAGACCATCCTGCGGCCACCGGCCTGGCCGCCCGCACTTCGGCGTCGAGCCCGAGAACCCGACGGACCTCGGCGATGAGCTCGGGCAGCGGGTGCGTGAGGTGTGAACGCAATGCGGTCAGCTCGCGGCCCAGGGCGACGACCCGCGAGTGCCCTGCCGGGGAATATGCATCTGCAGGCCCGGGATCACAGATCGCGTCGGCCAAGCAGGCCGCGTCCGCGTCGGCGGCCGCCTGCGCGACGATCTGCTCGGTGGTGGTGTCGCGCGTCGGGCGATCATCGAGTTCGACGGCGCGGCGCCACAGCGCGGCGATGTCGCGGCCGCCAAGCCGCCACCGCGGTCCAGTGAGCACCCGCATCGCGGCCGCCCCCGCGGTGGGGTCGGCGACCAGCCGCAGCATCGCGACCAGGTCGGCCACCTCCGGCACCGCGAGCAGCCCGGCGAGACCGACGACCTCGACGGGGACACCACGTGCAGTCAACGCATCGGCCATCGGCGCAGCGTCGGCGTTGCGGCGCACCAGCACCGCCGCCGTTGGTGCGGCGCCCTCGGCGCTGTGATAGATCGCCGCCATATGATCAGCAACCCAATCACGTTCGGCGGCAACGTCGTTCAATAGGGCACACCGGATGACGCCTGGCTGGGCGTCCGGCCGCGGCCGCAGTGCACGTACCGCAACCGAGCGTCGCCGCGCCTCGCCGGATACCGCATTGGCCAGATGCAACGCCCGCGGCGGGTTGCGCCAGCTGGTCCGCAGTTCCAGCGCGGGTGCCGGGGTGCCGTCCGCGTGCGGGAAGTCGGTGGTGAACCGCGGCAGGTTGGTTGCCGAGGCGCCCCGCCAGCCGTAGATCGACTGGATCGGATCGCCGACCGCGGTCAGCGCGAGGTCGTCGTCGACGCCGCGACCGAACAGCGACGACAGCGCTACCCGCTGCGCGTGCCCGGTGTCCTGGTATTCATCGAGGAGCACCACCCGGTACCTTTCGCGTAGCTGCTGGCCGACTTGCGGGAACGCCGAGGCGAGCCGGGCTGCCGAGGCCATCTGCATGCCGAAGTCCATGACCTTCTCGGCCCGCATGCGCGCGTGCAGGGCGTCGATCAGCGGGACCAGTTGGGTGCGTTCGGTTTGGGTGGCGAGCATGCGCAGCAGCCACTGACTGGGCCCGCGGTCGCGTTGATACGGCCCCGCAGGCAGCGTGTGCACGAGCCGTTCCAGCTCGACGTGTGTGTCGCGCAGCTGTGCGGTGTCCACGAGATGTTCGGCCAGCTGGCCCGCGAGCCGCAACACCATCGCGGTGATAGCGGCCGGGGTTTTGTCGGTGTCGAGGTGCTCTGGGTGCTCGCACACGACGCGAAACGCCAACTGCCACAACTCAGTTTCGCTCAGCAAGCGGGTATCTGACTCGACCGG
>Ga0105249_10003176_pt1 | contig 14209 bp, 12 predicted proteins | sample KBSS44metaG_FD_81522 | JGI IMG/M metagenome (GOLD analysis project Ga0105249, IMG submission 81522) | Switchgrass rhizosphere microbial communities from Kellogg Biological Station, Michigan, USA - KBS S4-4 metaG | ecosystem: Host-associated > Plants > Roots > Rhizosphere > Soil | place... | reverse complement strand
GCGCGTGTGTCGGGAATTCTCAATCTCGGTGGTGGGACGACAAAGAGTTTCATTCAACAGGCGACGCTCTCGTCATTTCTGCAAAAGGAACATCATCACGGGCATAAGTACGCGATTCAGATCTCGACTGACGCTCCGCATCCGGGCGGTAGATCGAATGCCGTGTCGTTTGATGAGGGATTAATCTACGGAAAGCTCGCGCGCGGCGCGCACACCGCTTACGTTCCTTGCGACGCCACCATCGCGTTGCCGATACTGATCACGTCCTTGTCACAAACCGCGGCGAAGTATATGAAGGGGCGGAAGAAGCCGAATTTTACTTTTGGAAGAGAGTTGATTGTAGAAGCGTCCTAAGGATTATTTCACGCAAGACGCAAAGAAACGCAAAGGCGCAAAGGCGGATCAAATTCCCCTTTGCGCCTTTACGTATTTGACCCGCCTTTGCGTCTTTGCGTTTCTTTGGGTCTTTGCGTGAAATCTCTCTTCAAGCGCCTATGCGGCTCAGGCCCCGCACGCGATTGCGCTGCGCGTACATTGCTTTATCTGCCTGTTCGATTGCCTGCCCAAGATCAGTTAACGACGTAAACCCGGTGACTCCGAACGAAACAGTCACCTTCACCGGCTCTCCAATCCACCGCTCGCAGTTCTCATCGAGTATCTTGTTCAACTTCTCGAGGCGCCGGCTGGCTTCTGGCTGTGGCAGCTTGAACATCAACACCAGAAACTCATCACCACCCCAACGGAACAACATATCGTCGGCACGCACGAGCGAGCGCATCGCCCGCGCGACTGCACGAATCGCTTTGTCACCGACTGTGTGCCCCAGCGTGTCGTTGATCGGTTTCAGGTTGTCGATGTCGAGCACCGCAACGCTCCCCGAAGTCGCCGTGTTACCAGTTCCGGATTCAGGCCGTCGCAGCAGCGAATGAAACGCGTGACGATTCAACGCTTCCGTGAGTGGATCCATCTGGACCAGCAACTCGAGCTGATCGCGCGCATCCGTTAACTTCCGGTTGGTAAACTCGACCTCGCGGCGCACAGTTTCCATCAACACCATCACCGTCCCGAAGCCCAGGAGTATTTCAAACAGCAGGTCGAAAACTGATGTGTAATGAAAATACGTCGCAGGCACTGTGATTCCGAAGAGTCCCTTGCGTGCTGCAAACGCCGGCACGTAGTGCAGAAAATCGAGCGTCATCAGCAGCAGCGCCACCGACATCAACTGAATTCCCGGGCTCTTTTCTCGGCTTCTGCGCAGAGTAAAGAACGCGATCATAAACAGCGTCGCCAGCACTGCGGCGTGAATCATGAACAGATCGTTGAAGTCGCGCGAGACGTACGGCAGCGCAAACGATACAACGACCGCGGGTATCAGGAAGTAGGCGTGCTTTCTGCTTAACGGTTTGCCTGTCACCTGGCTGCGACAACCGGCAATGAACAGCAAACCGAAGAGATACTCGGCCAGGAAGTAACAGGAATAAAAAATCGTTTGGGTTGAAGCGAGCCGGAACGCGGCAAACAGGCTAATCAGCGAGAGCGATAGGCTCACCCATGAAGCAGTCCAGTATCTGAGCGCGTTGCTCTTGATCGAAGACTGCATGAACAATGAAAGTAGCGTGATGAGGAGTATGCCAACACATTGAATCGCAAGACCGACATTCGAATCCATACTGGGGACCTCGTAGGAGAACGAGTTATTCGGAAAGCTCTGGGCAGTGAGGGTACAACGGAATTGATTCTAGCCGACCAGAGGCCACGAGGCCAATACTTTTTTTAACCACGGATAATACGGATAAAATCCGCGGATAAATCCATGTAATCCGTGGTTAATTATGTCAGCCACTGCAAGACTTCTTCTTCATTCGAGCTGCGCGTGCCACCGACGACGTGAATGAAATACTCCTCGAGCGACACCGGGCCGTCGCCGTCGCCGTCGACTCGTATTCCCTTTCGCAGCTCATTCAACGATCCCGAGGCCAGCAACTTACCCTGCGCGATGATGGCGATGTCGCTGCACAGCCGCTCGACGATCTCGAGCACGTGCGAGGTGAGAAACACTGTCAATCCTCTGGCAGTTAGGCGCGACAGCAGATCCTTCAACGTGCGTGAAGCAATCGCGTCGACGCCTTCGAACGGCTCATCAAGAAACAGTATCTCCGGCCGGTGAATCAGCGCGCACGCAAGCGAGAGCTTCTTCTTCATGCCGTGCGAGTATTCGATGATCAGTTTTCGCGGCTCGTCCTGTAGCTCCATCAACTCGAGCAGCTCTTTCGAGCGCTGCGCGATTTCGTCGGCGCGCAGCCCGTACATGCGCCCTGTGAACGACAACATCTCAGCGCCTGTTAGTCGCTCAAACAGGTTGAGATCCTCAGGCACGACACCGATGCGGCGCTTCACTTCCAACGGCTGCGCGCTGATGTCGAGATCGAGAACTCGCAACGCGCCGCTGGTCGGCGCGAGGAGTCCGGTGAGCATTTTGATGGTGGTGGATTTGCCCGCGCCGTTTGGGCCGAGAAAACCGAAGAAGCTGCCGCGATTCACGCGCAGATTGATGTGATCAACTGCTACGAAGTCACCAAACTGCTTGACCAGTTGAGACGTCTCGACCGCCGGCGATGCTGCTGACATGAATCACAGATTAACGGATCTGGATCAATTACGCAGCAGCGTCTTTGCGTCGTCGGCGCGAACGAAGGCGGGGAAATTTCTATGAGTGCTCATCAGAAACGCGTTTGAGCTGGATTGAAGCGCGTTGCCGTGCGTCGCGCGGAGGCGCACGAAGCGGCCGAAGGCGGTCCAACCGTAGTAATAACCGTCGTTCATGCTGATGAGGACGTCGGCAGTGTGCTTCACGCGCGGAGTAAACAGCGACTTGTAAACATTCGCGACCGCATTCGGGTAACGGTGCCCGGCAGTTCGCTCATACCAAACGGCGTCAGTGGCGAAAGTATTCGGGAAAGCACCGAGCTGAAGTGGATCACCGCTCACGATTGAATATCGATAGCTGTCAGTCGCCGCTTCGTATTCAATACGCGCTTGTCCACGCGAGCTCTCGATAACAACTTCCGACGCGTCTTTGTAAACAGCGAAATCGACGCCCGTGACTTCCGCACTCGCGCGCGCCACCTCGGGAATCACATCCTCGTCACAATAAAGAGCCGCGTAACTACAGAGTCCGAATGCGGGAATCACGACCTTGAAGCCGCGTCGATGCAGCGTTGAGGCGAGCGGGACACGACGGTTCTCTTCGAGATTCATGCCGTGATCGGAAAACATCACGATCTCCGTCTCGTCGCCGCAGTAGCTGCGAATCTCTTTGAGGATCTTGTCGAGTGATTCAAGCGCGACCGCCAAACGCTTCGGCCCCTGGGCGTGTAACAAACCATCCGTAGCTTTGAGAAACGCGAAGTAGTCGCGATTTTGCGGCGCGGCCTTGAAGCGCTCGCGAAAGCGTTGCATGTCAGCGCGCCAAACCTTCTCCGGCGCGACGTAGATTAAAAACTCAAACGGCAGCGGTTCCTGGTAGTCGAGTTCATCCATGTACGACGACGGCACTTTATCCGGCGTGCGACGACCGACGTACTTGCTGATTCCGCCGCGCAGCTCGCGTGCTTTGCGATCGAAGTAAAGACTCTCGTAACCCGCGGGCGGAGTCGCCCCGAGCATCGCCGACAATGCGACGTTCGTCATCGTCGGAAATGGCGACAGCAGACGCGCAGGCGACTTAAAACTGTCGAACAATCCACGACTCCGCTCCCCCTCGATCAGCTTATGAGGAACCCCATCGAGACAAAGCAGGAGACGCCGTGGATGTAATTGTGGTGCACTGTTACGCATTACTTTTTTAGGATCTATCTTGTCTATCCTGAAAAATCTTGTTAATCCTGTCTAACCTACTGCTCAGCATCAGGCTTCGACTGGTCCGTCTTGTACGCCTGCCGCAACCCGCGTTTCGCTTCATCGTGCGCGTCGTAAACATTCGGGCGCGCGAGCACTTCCTTGTACTGCGCAAGAGCCTCATCACGCTTCCCCGCAACGTCGTACGACCGCGCCGCATAAAGATGCGCCATCGTAATCAACCCCGGTTCAGCACGATCGACCTTCGTCGCCGCCAGAAACTCCTTCGCCGCCCGATCGTTATACCCCGCAATCAACAACGCCTCGCCATATTTGAAATGAATCAGATCGAGCGCACGGGCAGCAGAATCACGCACATTCCGATCGCGCAGCAGCTCATCAAACGTCGCAAACGCCTCGTTCTCAGCCTGCACTGCGCCCGTAAGATCTTTTTCTTTCCGCTTCACTCCAGCGAGGGAAACCAACGCATCAGCCGTCTCGAGTCGCAATAAATAGTTACGTGGATACTTCACACTGAGCTCACGTGTGAAAACAAGCGCGTCAGCATAGCGCTTCTCACGCGTGTAAAGGAGTATCAACACAGTCTTCGCATCGTCCTGCGACCAGCGACCTTCCTTCGCGACCTGTTCGAGCATCGCGAGCCCGCGCTTCTTCGAGCCGCGATAACCCGTCGCGCCCGCGAGTATCTTCACCGGCAACGGCAACGAACCGACGACGTACTCATAAAGACCAATGGTGATCTGCGCGTCGATGTATTTCGGATCGAGCTTCAACACTTCACGATGATGGTCGACGGCGTCATTACCATCACGCAAAGCCGCGAAGTGTCGACGCTCGACAGCTTCTTCGAACGACGCTTTCAGTCCCTCCGTATTAGCGAGGAAATCGAGCGCCTCGATATTTTTGGGTTCCTGTTTGAGTTTCGCTTCGGCGAGACGTTTCGCTTCACGCGTGAGATTGCGAAACTCCGTCACGATCTTCGGATCGACTTTGTCGTCACCATTCGTATAAAACGATTCCGAGCTGTAAAGCGACACCTGCAAGCGTCGCGACTCATAAAGCGTCTTGATCCAGAGTCGCGCCGCCAGCAGTTGATAACCACCCGGATGATTGGGGTACAGCTTGACGATCTCGTTGAAGTCGCGATTTGCTTTGTCGTAGTCGATATTGTAGAGCGCGTCGAGCCCACCGCGCCGCAACTCCTCAAACCGCGCGCGCTCGGCATCCGTCAACCACGGCGTCTGTGCCTGAGCCGCAACGACACCCATCAACAACACAATCAAGACCGCAAACATTTTCAACGCCACTTCCCTCCAACAAAGAATCCGCGTCTTCAATCCGCGGTGAAAGCTTCCATGTATTTCACACCCGATCCGGTATTGAACAAGACCACGCGTTCATGCTTATTAACCTCACCCGACTCAACCAACTTCCTCAGCGCGGGCAAACACGCCGCACCTTCGGGCGCACAAAACACTCCTTCAACCGCACCAATGTCATGAACCGCCTCGATCAACTCCTCATCACTCACTGCAACCGCAGTCCCACCTGACGCACGCAACGCATCGAGTATCAGAAAGTCTCCAACCGCCTTCGGCACGCGCAAACCTGACGCCGCCGTGGCCGCATTCGGAAACTCGTCCGCAAAGCGATTCCCTTCTTCAAACGCGCGCACGATCGGCGCACAACCCTCGGCCTGCACCGTCACCATGCGCGGCCGCTTACTTCCGATCCAACCCAGTTGTTCCATCTCGTCGAAGGCTTTCCACATGCCGATCAAACCGGTACCGCCGCCCGTCGGGTAAATAATTACATCTGGTAAGCGCCACTCCATTTGCTCTGCGAGCTCGTATCCAAGCGTCTTCTTTCCTTCGATGCGATAGGGTTCTTTCAATGTCGAGACGTCGAACCAACCTTCCTTTTCCTTTCGTCTTCCGACCTCAGCGCCGCAGTCAGTAATCAGGCCATCCATCAAGGTCACATGAGCGCCTGTTTGCTGACACTCGACCACGTTTGCGCGTGGTGTGTCGCGCGGCATGAAGATGTACGACTTGAGTCCCGCGCGAGCAGCATAGGCGGCCAGTGCGCCGGCAGCATTTCCGGCGGATGGAACTGCCAGTTTCTTGACGCCGAGCTCCTTCGCCATCGAGACAGCGGCGGCCATTCCGCGTGCTTTGAAACTCTGCGTGGGGTTCTGTGATTCATCTTTAATAAAAAGGTCCGGAACTCCGACGCGCCTGCCCAATCTCGTCGCGCGCAAAAGCGGGGTCCAGCCTTCTCCCAACGAAACGATGTTTTCGTCGCGTTCGACCGGGAGCATTTCGCGATACCGCCACATGTCCGGGCGTCGCGTCGCGAGCGACTCCTTCTTCAAAAACATTTTGGCGCGCTCTAAATCGTAGCGAACCAGCAAAGGCTTACCGCAGGCAGTGCAAAGGTTGTGCAACCGATGTGCCTCGTGTTTTGTCCCACAGAGGCCACATTCAAGATGAGTGACATTCATGGATAGATTTTCCTTAATTACTGGGCAAATTACGGGAGAACGGCGCTAAGTATGCGCTAGAAATGAGAATTCGAGGTAACGCGGTTGTTATTTGAGGTGCGGCGGCGGGCGCAGGCAAGAGCAAGAGGTTTGCGCTAGGTGCAGCAAACCCCTTGCACTCGGAGCAAGCAAATTAAGTCGGAACGGTGAACGTCTCAGTGTTTCTCGTCGCCGCTGTTGCCGTTGATCTGGCTGCGGATTTCGCCACCGGGCCACCGGGTACTGTGAACGTTGACGTAAGTGGCGCCCGCACGGATCGCCGCGAGTAGCTCGTCAAATTCTCCAGCACTGATTCCACGCTCATTCGCGAGGTTTGTAACATCCACTGCCGTGATGGTGCCTGAGATCGTCGCTGGCGGCGCGGGACACGGCTGAGTGCCGGCCGGTCCATTGCCGAGGTTCGTGCAAAGGAACACGCTGATCGGGCCAGTTACGGACTTCTGTCCGAAGTGGATGTGAGCCTGCTGAACGGCGCCTTCGAGATCTGCGTAGCTCAGCTCCCAGTCAATGTGCGAATTATCGTTGCTGATACGCGCATTGAAGGTTCCATTACCGGTGGTTGAAACTGCTGACGGGGTCTCCTCGTACCCGCTCAAAATTTCACTGATTTTCTTGAAGCCCTGGGCAAAAGCAATCGAGCAGACCGACACCAAGGCAATTACTGCAAGAGACAATCCTAGTCTTCGCATCCCTTTTTCCTCCAAGATTCTGTTTTGTGGGGGGCGCATAATACCATCAAAGAAGAACTTTAGCCACAAAAAGGCACAAAAAGCACAAAAGCTTTTCGGAGCTCATTTTGTGCTTTTTGTGCCTTTTGTGTACCTTGTCTTTTCCTTATGCCGATAAGCTTGCTCGCTCTCGATCTGGACGGGACTCTGCTCGATTCTCGGGGCCTTATTTCTGAGCGCAATCGAATTGCAATCGACCACGCACGCCGGCAGGGCGTCCACGTCGCGCTCGCAACCGGACGGCGGTTTCGTGATTCGCGTCCGGTAGCGCTGGAGCTTGGACTGGACGTCCCGCTGATCTCACATAACGGAGCGTTGACCAAACATGCCGCCACGCTTCAGACGGTTTCCGTGTTGCCGCTGCCACTCGACGCCGCGCGTGAGGCGTTGCAGATCGGGCGCAAAGCTGATGCCGATGCGCTGCTGAGTGACGATCACGAAGGCCTGGGCGTGCTTGTTTACGATCACATTCGCGGCGGCAATACAGCGGCTCACAAGTACATATCGTGGGCTAGTCGCATTCATGGCGACGAAGAAGGTAGCAACGCGGTGCAGCAAGTCGCGTCGCTCGAAGACTACCTGGACCACGATCCCATCCATCTTTCGTTTTCCGGCGGCTGTGCAGAGATGGACGAATTGGAAGATGCACTCAAGTCTGAGCTCGGCGCGACAGTGAAAGTCCTCGGCACGAAATATCTCGAGCAGGATTTCACGCTACTCGACATCGTCAATAACGCTGCGTCGAAAGGCGCGGGCGTCGCAGCCGCAGCCGCTGAGCTGGGCGTCATGCGCGAAGAGATCATGGCGATTGGAGATAACTTCAACGATCTCGAAATGCTGCTCTTCGCGGGCACGGGCATCGTAATGGCGAACGCGCCGCTCTCGTTGCGCGAGATTGCCGGCTTGCACCCGACCGCTTCGAATCGCGACGACGGAGTGGCGCTCGCGATCGAACGATTCATCTTGAACCCTCAATTAATCAACCAGTAAGGAGAAAACATGGCAAATCGAACGGCAGTGATCCAGACGAACAAAGGAACGATCAAAGTCGAGTTGTTGGAGACTGACGCACCCAAGACCACTGAGAACTTCATCACCCTCGCCGAGCGTGGTTACTACGACGGAATCATTTTTCATCGCGTGATCAAGAACTTCATGATTCAGGGTGGCGATCCGACGGGCACTGGACGCGGCGGCGAATCAGCGTGGGGCGGACGCTTCAATGACGAGATCGATCCGAGATCACCTGTGTACCAGCGCGGTTACAAGGCCGGGACGGTGGCGATGGCGAATGCTGGTCCAAATACGAATGGATCGCAGTTTTTCATCATGCACGTCGATTATCCGTTGCCGCCGAGTTATACGATCTTTGGGAAAGTAATTGAGGGGCAGGATGTGGTGAATGCGATCGCGACCTCGCAGACGATGAATGACAAGCCTGTGTCTGAAGTGAAGATGGAGAAGGTTACGATCGAGTAACGCGGATTTGACGGATCGAAAGCCGGATTTACGCGGATCAGAGTGGTTTTGCGCCGTGACCGATGCGAGGGCCGGATTTTAGGGCGCGGATGGCGTCGGTCACGTATTTTTTAGCGGCGGCAACGGATTGTTCGAGGGAAAGACCTTTTCCCAGATTGGCGGCGATGGCGGCGGAGAGAGTGCAGCCGGAGCCGTGGATGTCGCCGATTTCGATGTAGTCAGTTTGAAATTCCGTGAAGATGCCGTTCTCGTCTAAGAGAATGTCGAGCGCCTGGCCGCCGACGCTACGATGGCCGCCTTTCACGAGCACAGCGCGAGCGCCGATTGATTGAATCACTTCGGCTGCCCGTCGCATGTCGGGTTCGCTCTTGATTGCGAGTCCGGCCAGCTTCTCTGCTTCGGGAATGTTTGGTGTGACGACACGCGCGAGCGGAAATAGTTTCGTCTTCAGGATCTCGAAAGCCTCATCGTCGATCAGCACGTCGCCCGATGTCGCCACTACAACCGGATCGACTACCGGCGCCGGCAAATTCTCTTCGGCAAATAGTCGCGCCACTTCGGCAACGATCTCGGCAGTCGGCAACATACCTGTCTTCGCCGCCGCCACCGTTAAATCCTGAACGATCGGCTCCACCTGCGCGCGCAATGTCGCGGCAGACTGATGCTCAGCGCCAAACACGCCCGTCGTGTTTTGAAAAGTGATCGACGTGAGCGCCGCAGCCGGAAAACAACCGAGCGCCGCGATCGTCTTGATGTCTGCAACGATGCCGGCGCCACCCGACGGATCGAGCCCTGCGATACTGAGCACAACTGGTTTGGTCATTTCACGACAGTCTTAGACAGGATTTACAAGATTTTTCAAGATGAACATGTCCATCTTGTCAAAATCTTGTAAATCCTGTCCTTCATATTTTCAGCGTTAGTGAACATGCCGATCGCAGCGATACCGCGCGCGCCCGCTTGAAAACACTCATCAACGTTGTCGAGCGTGACACCACCGATCGCCACGACAGGAAACTCGCCGAGAGCTCGCGTCACCTCAGCAAGCTTATCCAATCCCTGCGGCTTACCATAAGCACGCTTCGACTCCGTTTCAAATACTGGTCCAAACACGACGAAGTCAGCACCGCCAACACGCGCCGCACGCGCTTCGTCGAGCGAATGTGTCGAGACGCCAATCAAAAACTCAGCGCCAAAAATGTTCCGCACCACCTCAGCCGGCAGAGACTGCGTCGTCAAATGCACGCCATCAGCGCCCGCCGCCCAGGCGATATCCGATCGATCGTTGACGAGCAATCGCGTCTTGCTGACGCGCGTGATCTCCGCGGCACGCGCAACCAGTTCGTAAAGCACGCGCGCGTGCAACGACTTCTCGCGAATTTGAACCAGGGGAACGTCTGCGTCTACAGCAGCACGAACTAACCGGAGGATCTCGGAGAATTGCGGATCGTCGGGAGTTGTTTGAGGTGACGTCTTACCGCTCGTTATCGGATAGATGATCGGAACTGGCAGAGACATCTTCGGTCGAGCTCTTCCTGGCGCTCGTCTCGTTTTGCAAAGCAGTGACGGTGCGTTTGAAGTTGAAGATCTCCCAGAACGCGATGCCGAGATTCAAAAGTCCGACACCGCTGACCGCGCCGCGCACCCAACCCGAAGCGACCACCGCCTGCAAACCCTGAATCCCTGTCTTGCGGGCCGCATACAGCAGAAAGTAGTTGTTACCCCAATCGCTGATTCCCCACATGCCGTGCGGCCACCACGGCGCCACCGTCAGAAAAATTCCAATCTCGAGGCACAAAATGATGTAAAAAACAACGCTTAACTTCGCTGACAACTGCTACTCCTGCTTTCTCAACTGGCTGAGTTTCTCGGCGACCTCGCGATAAGAAACATCGACGCCATAAACCTCTGTATAAAACTCACGCGCCTGCTTCAAGTCGCCGAGCTGCTCGTACGCCGACGCGAGCTCGTAACGCAGCGCCTGGTACTCGTCCTCGCTGTGCCCCGGCGCCTGTAATCCCTTCTTGAACCAAAGCACTGCCGCTTCAGGCATCCCCTTCTGAATGAAACAATGCCCGAGCATGTTGCAACACTGCAAGTACCGGGAGGTGCTGTCACCCGGCTTCACCAAACTGGCCGCGGTCTGAAACTCCTGGATGGCCTCGTCGATGAGATCCATCTCTTTATACGCGGTACCCATATTGTAATGCGTCTCGTAGTCTTCGCGAACCTCGTCGCCCTCTTCAGCGGCACGAAACTCTTCAAACAACTCCGCGAGCCCGGCGTCTATCCCCATCGCCGCCGGTTTAGCAGCGCCAACATTGTTGCCATCGTCGACGAGTGATGCATACGCGCTGTCAGCATCGAAAGTTATGGTCTCTGCGGGAACCGGCGTTGCGGGCGCGACCTCTTCTACATTACCAAACTCAAACACCGACGCCTCTTCGACGGGCTGAACGCGCTGCGTAAGCTTTTCGCGCCGCGACTGGATCTCCGGATGCTGACCAAACTGCCGTTCGAGCATCTCGAGCGTGTCGATCGCAATGTCTGAGTAACCCTGCGCGATGTAGAAGTCGACGCTCTCGAGCTCCTGGCGCATCACGTTCTCTTGTCGCTCTTCATCAACAGGCGCTTCTTGAGCGGTAGCGACAGGCGCGTCGGGAGTGGCGACGATGCTGAAGTCGACTTCCTGAAAGTCGGTAGCTGACGTCGCAAAGGGGGCAGACTCGTCTTCGTTGAGATCAGCAAACGACGCCGTCGGATCGCTGAACGTCGAATCCGGAGCCGCATTCGTTTCAAACTCGTCTGATATAACCGGCGCGACGTCGCCCGCTTCATCGTCGTCTTCGACAACTGCAAACGTCTCAAACTGCGGCACGTCGGTCTCGCCGGTCTCGCCGGTCTCGCCACTCTCCGACGGCATCGCAGCGAACTCGTCCGCAGTTTCTTCCTGCAAGCCGCCGAGAAGATTGAGTCGATCGAGATAGCGTTGTTCGTCCGGTGCGAGTCTGACGAGCTGCGTCAACGCGTAGCGCTCTTCGTCCACGAGCTCCGATGCTTCCGCAGATTCCGCGAGACGCTCGAGTGACGATCGCAACGCGTCCATATCGCGCTGCCACCAGTGAATGCGAACCAGCATTCGCAAACCTGAAACGTGATCCGGATTTTGATCCAGAACCTGGTTGACGATCTCGAGCAGCTCTCGCTCTTCGCGACCGGCGAGCATCCGCTCGATGATCGTCGAGAGGATGCGAATCACTTCATCTACTTCTCCAGTCTTCAGATAGAGACGCGTGACCGGAAGAAACTGCGGATAGTTTGTCGTCTCCTGCGCCATCAATAGCAACGTGGCGCGCTCGGCTCCCTTTGGATCTTCAGCTTCGAGATAAGCGCGCGCGAGCATCGACACCAGCTCTTTGTCGTCTTCGTGAGTCTCGACCACGCGTTCCAGCACTTCGGCGGCTTCATCAGCCGTACCGCGTGCGATGTGTGATTCGAGCATGCCGCGGAGTGCTTCGCGATCGTCGCGCACCAGTTGCAGCGTTTTGTTGTAAGCGTCGAGCGCTTGATCGTGTGAGCCGATCTGGTGAAAACGATTCGCCGCCTGCACAAACGCAGCGGCCGACTCGCGCCGCATGTTCTCTCTGAGATAACCGTCAGCGAGTTTCAGACGAATCTCGGTGTTGTTCGGATCGAGATCGGCGATCTTGTGGAGAATGTCGAGTGAGCGTTTGTTGTCGCCTGACTTTGTGTAAGCCTCGGCGACTACGAGATACTGCGCGCGTGCGTCATGGACCAGTCCCTGGTTGGCGTAGAGATCGGCGAGCTTGAGAGCGACGACCGGATCGCGCGGGCGCAGCCGCTCGATCTTCTTGTACATCGCGATCGCTTTGAGATTGAACTCCTGCGCGCTGTAGTGCTCGGCGATGCGTTCGAAGCACGAGATGGCTTCTTCTTTCTTATTCGAGCGCACATAAAGATCGCCCAGCATGTTCAAGGTAGTGAGATCGTCAACGTCGTTATCGACGATTTGCCGATACTCCTTGATTGCAGCGTTGATCTTCCCCTGTGAAAGGAATTTCTCAGCGGCTTTTAAGACCTTAGCTTTATCGAAAGCCATCTGGGGATCTAATTTCGGTTAATAGATTGTCGGCGGCTTTAATTTCGTAGCAGCGGGCGGGTCAATGCTATTTCAGTCAAGCGCGCAGTCTCAACTCACTTAGCAAGTCCGGCAAATAGCCGCGAGATACGCTAACATGCGTAAATAAAGCGTGTCAACGCAAGCATTTCTGCATGATAACGACGTCGACGAACGGAAATAATCTGCCTGGAAAAGCCGGGCGGCAAATCGCTCTCGTAGGTCTGGGAATCTATGTCGTGTTCGCGCCACACTCGGTGGCTGCAAGCGTGATCGGTGTTGGGCTTGCGGGACTCGGATGGGTGATCAGGACGCTGCAAACGCGCAGTTTCGGCCTGCGTTGGTCAAAATTCGACCTGATCATCGCCTTATCACTGCTCTGGACTGTCGCTTCAGCATTACTTTCGGAAGAACCTCGCATCAGTGTGGCAAAGCTTCAGGCGTCGTGGTGCGTTTTCATCTTTTACCTCGTGCGCGCGACGCTTACGCGACGATCGGCGTTGATTTTGGTGGCGTTGTTGATCGTTTCGGCGTCGGCGGGCGCGCTTTACAGTGCTTTTGATCTCTTGCGCGGGCGGGGAGTGGTGGTCGAGTCGATTGCGCCGGGCAGTCCGTTCAACCAGATTGGGATCAGGCCTGGCGACACGATCTGGCAGATCAATCGACGGCGCGTCTATTCGACAACCGACATCGATCAAATTCTGACCCAAACGCCGCCAAACACTGCGGTGACTGCCGGTCTCATCACACACGGCGAACAGGTAGAGCGATCATTTACGTCGTCCCAGCCGTCTGCTTCCGGAGTCATCGGAAGCCAGTCCAACCATCGCTTTCGTGCTTCCGGCTGGACTCGTCACTACGAGACGTTCGCCGAGCTCATACAGATGATTGCGCAGCTCGCACTCGGTTTTGCGCTCGCCCATCTCAGGAATCACGGTCCGAACAGGATCTTCCGAATCGCGATTATCGCGGCTGCTTTGCTGACTGCCGCTCTCGTGTTTACCGCGATGAGAACGGTGATCATCGCGTTTGTCATCGGCGCGAGCGTGCTGGCTTTACGATCATTGCGGGCAACGTTGAGAGTCGTGTTCACATTCGCGCTCTTTGCGGTCCTTGCTTTCGCCGCTGTGGTCGTTTGGCAAACACGCGATCGGAATGCCCTCTTGCTGGGCGATCCAAGCTCGTCATTGCGTTACCAGGTTGCGAGTAATGGTTTGTCGAGAATCCTGATTCACCCTGTATTCGGGCACGGCATGGACGCGATGCAGTTGCACTGGAACGAGTGGGGCTTTCCCGGCAAAGACATGCTTCACCTGCACTCGACTCCATTACAACTGGCGTTCGATCGGGGCTTGCCGATGCTCGCGCTCTGGCTATGGATGATGATCTTGTTTTGGTTGACTATCGCGCGTGCGGCAAGACGCGCAGCGGATCTGACTGATACTAACTTTTACGGGATCTTGC
>Ga0105249_10003167_pt1 | contig 14233 bp, 16 predicted proteins | sample KBSS44metaG_FD_81522 | JGI IMG/M metagenome (GOLD analysis project Ga0105249, IMG submission 81522) | Switchgrass rhizosphere microbial communities from Kellogg Biological Station, Michigan, USA - KBS S4-4 metaG | ecosystem: Host-associated > Plants > Roots > Rhizosphere > Soil | place... | reverse complement strand
GTCGACATTTCCATCCGTGCCATTTGAAATCCCCTGCTTGAACTCTGGTTCGACCCTCGAACTGACGAGGATGATTGGGGTAGATCACTCAACAACATCTGAATCGGCGTGCTTAACGCAACATCACTGAAAGCATAACGCCAAGTAATATTCGTTTATACTGCAACGGTATTGCTGGGCCGACTAGTTAAGATCAGCGATTTTCAATCACTTCTTGACCATTGCCGCTCACCTGTCGCTAACCAACAGCAAAAACATTGGTCCCGAATTTCGCGGACGGAAGCCGCTGAATCAGTTCCGTGTCGGCCCGAGATCGGCAACGAGCACGGACCACGACCAGCTTCGCTCGGGTGAGAATGGCGGCCAAGGTTGCCAGGGCACGCTCACCGTTTCCGGGGATTTCGACCCTGTCGCACCGAGCGCTGTCGCCTGCCGGAGAGCGTCGTGCAGATATCTCGGCCGTGACTTCGGATTGAGAACTAGTGCCACCTGCCCGGTCGCCTTCTCACGAAGCGGCGGCGCGTAGCGTGGCGCATCGAGGCAAACGATGCGGCTTTGCGGGAAGTAGCGCCGGAGATTGCCGGCATCGTGCCGGGTCTGCGCGATGATGGTTCCTTGATGGAAGCCGCGCGTGGCGAGCGACCTGGCCAAACCCTCGTAAGGAATCGCCACGCGGCATTTGCGGCATTGAGGTCCCATGGCATGGAGATCGTCGTAAAAGCGGAGGGGCAGCACTGCCCCCGTCACTGTAACAAGCACCACACCGAAGATCAGAGCTCGCCTCGAAGACGGCCCGATGCGCTCCACCATGGCCAACAGCCAAAGCGGCGTCAGCAGAAAGAAGGGATGCATATAACGCTCAAGATAATGCGTGGCGCCAGTGAGCAGCGCACCGAGCATCAGGAGGATGAAGCCCGCGATGGTCATATTCAGGATCAGCCGCTCCCAATTCACCTCGCCTGCCCGCTGAAGCGAGAACGCGTTCCGGATCGAGAGTGCGGCTTGGCGCACCGTGCGCGGGAACAGCGCTAGCAGAATCACATCGAGCGGAAACAGAAAAGCCAGCGGCGCGAACAGCGAAAGCCCGAGGCCGATCAGGGTCGCCTTGAAGCGGTTTTCCGGCGCCAGTGGCGCGACGGCCTGTCCATAGACGGAAATGAGATCTTGGTGGCCCGCGACGACCCAATAGATCGCCGGCGATGCGACGATGATGGAGGCGGCGCCACTCAGCAGGATGCGCCAGTTGAAAATCGTCTGACGCATGCGCGGCTGCAGCATGGAGCTGCCGAGCAGTGCCATGACGAACGCGGCGAAGCTCCATTTGCTGATCATGCCGAGGCCGACGAAGACGCCGAACAGGATGTAATCTCCCGCACGGCCGCGCTCGACTACGTGCATGAACGCCCAGAACGACGCGGCGACAGCGCAAGTCATCACCATCGTGTGCGTTACGCCCTCATGCAGATTCCAGCCGATCTGATACAGCAGGAGCGGGGACACTGCCGCGAGGATCGCCCAATTCCGCTCGGCGAAGATGCGAAATCCGATCAGATAAAGAAATCCGAACGTCACCGTCAGCAGCCCATATTTGATGAAGAGGAAGCTCGGCAGCGTCGGCCCGGCCACGCGCTGTACCGTCCACAGCAACCATTCGTAGAGCGGTGGCTGCCGCGGCAGATAACCCGGCTCAAGCGTCTGCGCGAGAATGTTTGCGGTGACGTCGTCCTGCGGCAGATTGCTGGAGAGCGCGAGCCTGAACGTCGCATGCAGCAGTCCGTAGAGCAGCCCGGCCGAGAGCACGACCCAAAGGCCGTTGCGCCAAGGCTCGGCCTTGGAGCCCGAAGGGGCGTAGCCGGCGGTTGCGGCGTAGCTCAACAATTCCTCCCCAGCGCGGTCGATTTTGCCTGGATATCGTGGCTTAAACCCAAGCCATGACGGTTTTGCGTCGGGATTTACAGCGCGTTTCCCCGGCGGTTTGGCTTAAGGGATGAGCAGCGTCGAACCGGTCGTCGCCCTCGCCTCGAGCTCACGATGCGCGCGTGCCGCCTCTGAAAGAGGATAGGTCTGATGCACGGCGATCTTCACCTTACCGCTCTTCACCACATCGAACAGATCGTTGGCGGATTTGACAAGGTCTTTGCGCGTCGCCGTGTAATTGCCGAGCGAGGGGCGTGTCGCGAACAGTGATCCCTTCTGCGACAGGAGCGTAATCTTGAAATCCGGCACCGGACCCGACGCCTGGCCTAAGCTCACCCACAGCCCAAGTGGCCTCAAGCAATCGAGCGAGCCTGGGAACGTATCCTTGCCGATGGAGTCATAGGCCACATCGACGCCTTTGCCCTTGGTCAGCTCCTTCGTTCGCGCGACGAAATCCTCTTCGCGATAATTGATGACATGGGTACAGCCATTTTCGAGCGCGAGCTTCGCCTTCTCCGCGGAGCCAACGGTTCCGATCACTGTGGCGCCGAGCGAGTGCGCCCATTGGCAAGCGATCAGCCCGACACCGCCGGCCGCCGCATGAAACAACAAGGTCGTCTCCGGACCGACGCGATAGGTTCGGCGCAGCAAATATTCCGCGGTCATGCCTTGCAGCATCATGGCGGCAGCTTCCTTAGGATCGATGCCGGGAGGAATCTTCACGACATGATCGGCCGCGATCAGCCGCTCTTGAGCGTAGGCCCCGATCGGTCCGGCATAAGCGACGCTATCCCCGACCGAAACCTCGGTGACGCCGCTGCCCACTGCCGCAACGATGCCGGCCCCTTCCATACCCGGTATGAAAGGCAAAGAGGGCTGCGGGTAGTATCCGGTCCGCCCATAGACGTCGATATAATTGAGCCCAACGGCGGTTTGCTTCAGCCGCACTTGGCCCGGGCCTGGTGCGCCGACCTCCTCCTCTTCCCATTTCAGGACTTCGGGTCCGCCATAGGCGTGTACTCGGATCGCGTGGGTCATGGCGGTCTTGGCGCTACTCGATCCCGAGCTTCTTCTTGAGCAGATCGTTGACGGATTGCGGGCTCGCTTTGCCCCCTGTGGCCTTCATCACCTGACCGACAAACCAGCCGGCGAGCGCAGGCTTCAGCTTCGCCTGCTCAGCCTTTTCCGGATTGGCGGCGATTACCTCGTCCACTGCCTTCTCGATGGCGCCCATGTCGGTGACCTGGGTGAGTCCCCTCGCCTCAACGATCGACTTCGGATCGCCGCCTTCAGTCCACACGATGTCGAACAAATCCTTGGCGATCTTGCCTGAGATCGTGCCCTCCTTGATCAGATCGAGCACCTCGCCGAGCTGACAGGCACTCACCGGACTATCGACGATGCTCCTGCCTTCCTTGTTGAGACGGCCGAACAGCTCGTTGATCACCCAATTCGCCGCCTGCTTGGCGTCCCTACCCTTGGCAACCACCTCAAAATAATCGGCAGATTCACGCTCCGACACCAACACGTCCGCATCGTAAGGCGACAGTCCGAAATCGGAGATGAACCGCGCGCGCTTGGCGTCGGGCAGTTCGGGCAGGTGTTTTGCCAGACCATCCACATAGGCCTGCGTCATCTCGAGCGGCAACAAATCTGGATCGGGGAAATAGCGGTAATCATGCGCCTCTTCCTTCGAGCGCATCGAGCGAGTCTCGCCGGTCTTGGCATCGAACAGCCGCGTCTCCTGGTGGATGACGCCGCCCTCCTCAAGGATCTCGATCTGCCGGCGCGCCTCATGCTCGATGGCCTGGCCGATGAAGCGGATCGAGTTTACGTTCTTGATCTCGCAGCGCGTGCCAAGCTTCTCGCCGGGGCGCCGCACCGAAACGTTGACGTCGGCCCGCAGCGAGCCTTCCTCCATGTTGCCGTCGCAGGTGCCGAGATAGCGCATGATGGTGCGGAGCTTGCTGACATAGGCCTTGGCCTGCTCGGACGAGCGTAAGTCGGGCTTCGACACGATTTCCATCAACGCCACACCGGACCGGTTCAGATCGACATAGGAAAATTTCGGATGCTGGTCGTGGAGGCTTTTCCCCGCATCCTGCTCCAGATGCAGCCGCTCGATACCGACAATGACACGCTCGCCGCTCAGGAGATCGACGATGACCTCGCCCTCGCCCACGATCGGGCTCTTATACTGGCTGATCTGATAGCCCTGCGGCAGATCCGGATAGAAATAGTTCTTGCGATCGAACACCGAGCGCAAGTTTATCTGCGCCTTCAGCCCGAGCCCGGTGCGAATCGCTTGCGCGACGCACTCTTCGTTGATCACGGGGAGCATGCCGGGCATCGCGGCATCGACCAGGCTCACATGGTTGTTGGGCTCGCCGCCGAATTCAGTCGAGGCGCCCGAGAACAATTTCGACTTTGAGGTGACTTGCGCATGCACCTCCATGCCGATGATCACCTCGAATGGTCCGGTCTCGCCCTCGATCAGGTTCGATTTTTCGGGTCTTTGATCCATGACACCACGGCGACGGTTCTCCCGCTTGGGAGAAACCGCTACTTCTTCTCCTCGCCCTGCAGTCTCTCTTCTTCGTATTGGATGAACCAGCCAATCATCTGCCGCCACAGCGCCTCGATCAGCTCGGGCGGCAAATTCTTCTCCTTGGCACGCGCTTTTACCCGGTCGATCACCTGCTGAATGCGCCACGGCACCCTCGCCTCGGCCGGCGATTTCTTGAACTGCCAGGCGCGATCGACAAAGGTGAAGCGCTCACCGATCAGATCGACCAACGCCGCATCGATGCGGTCGATCTCGGTTCGTACGTCTTCCATGTTCTTGCAGTCTTTCGCCGCGCGTGCCGCCATCTCCCGCCTCCTAATCCCCGCCGATCACGGCATCGGCTTCGATTTCGACCAGCCAATCCGGATTGATGAACCGCGAAACCTCGATCATCGTGCTCGCCGGCCTGATCTCTCCGAAGAACTCGCCATGCACTTTGCCGGCCGCTTCCCAATGAGCGATGTCGGTGAGATAGATCCGCGTGCGGACCACGTCCTTGAGGCTGGCGCCCGCATCTTCCAGTGCCTTGGCGATGATCTCCATGATGGCGCGGGTCTGTGCCGCCGGATCGCCAACGGCGATAGGTTTGCCGCCGGAGCCGGCCGCGGTGCCGCCCACGGCTACGATCTTGCCGATGCGAACCGCCCGGCTGAAGCCGATGATCGGCTCATACGGGCTCCCCGACGTCACATTCAACCGTCCGCTCTTGGTCGCTATATCGTTCATGCAGCTTTACTCCACCAATCTTGCGGCCGAGCCAATGGCCCCGCCGCTTCTTCGATCGCCCGCGCCACCCGAAACAGCGTCTCCTCGTCGAACGGCTTGCCGATCAGCTGCAAGCCCAGCGGCGTGCCTTCGCTCGACAGCCCCGCCGGAACGCTCATGCCCGGCAACCCCGCCATATTCACCGTCACGGTGAAGATGTCGTTGAGATACATCTCCAACGGATCGCCAGTCTTCTCGCCAATCGCGAAAGCGGGCGACGGCGTGGTCGGCGTCAGGATCGCGTCGACCTCTGTGAACGCCTCGTCGAAGTCCCGCTTGATCAAGGTTCGGAGCTTCTGCGCCTTCAAATAATAAGCGTCGTAATAGCCATGCGACAGCACATAGGTGCCAATCAGGATGCGCCGCTTGACCTCCGCTCCGAAACCCGCCGAGCGCGTATTCTCGTACATCGAGATCACGTCGCTACCCTCCTCGCGCAAGCCGTAGCGCACCCCGTCATAGCGCGCGAGATTGGACGAGGCCTCGGCGGGTGCCACAATATAATAAGACGGCAGCGCATATTTGGTGTGCTTCAGGCTGACCTCTTTGATCTTGGCGCCTTGCGCCTTCAGCCATTCTACCCCCTGCTGCCACAGCGCCTCGATCTCCGGCGCCATGCCGTCGACGCGATATTCCTTCGGGATGCCGATGGTGAGCCCCTTGACGCCTTTGCCGACCGCAGCCTCATAGTCCGGCACCGGCGCATCGACGCTGGTCGTGTCCTTCGGGTCGTGGCTCGCCATTGCCTTCAGCAGGATCGCGGCGTCGCGCACGTCGCGCGCGATCGGTCCCGCCTGATCGAGCGAGGAGGCAAATGCCACGATGCCCCAGCGCGAGCAGCGGCCATAAGTCGGCTTGATGCCGACAGTTCCCGTGACCGCAGCCGGCTGGCGGATCGAACCGCCAGTGTCGGTCGCCGTCGCCCCCATGCAGAGCCTTGCTGCGACCGCCGCCGATGAACCGCCGGACGAACCGCCGGGAATCAGCTTGGCATCAGAGCCCTTGCGCCGCCACGGGCTCACCACCGGCCCATAGTGACTCGTCTCGTTCGACGACCCCATGGCGAACTCGTCATTATTGAGCTTGCCGAGCATCACCGCGCCATCGCGCCAGAGATTGGCGGTAACAGTCGACTCGTAAGTGGGCGTGAAGCCGTCTAGCACGTGCGAGCAAGCGGTCGTGCGAATCCCCTTGGTCGCGAACAGATCCTTGATGCCGAGCGGGATGCCCTCAAGCGCGCCGGCTTCACCTTTCTTCAGCCGCGCGTCGCTCGCCTTCGCCATCTCCAACGCCCGCTCCGGCGTCACCAGAATGAAGGCGTTGAGCGCCGCGTTCGCCGCCTCGATGGCGTTGAGATGCGCTCGCGCCAGCTCGGTCGCGGAGAACTGCTTCTTCTTCAATCCCCCGCGCGCTTCGGCGAGGGTGAGTTCATTGAGTTTGGTCACACCACCTCACTTCGGGCAAAGCTTGAAGACAACAGCCTCCGGGCCCCAAACGTCCTCATTTGCAACGGCGAGGGAACCGTCTTCATTGGCGGTCACAGCAAGGTCATAAGGCGCGCCTTCGCCCATCTCTTCGCAGTCGGCGTTGACGGTCCACCCTTTCTGGCCTTTCGCTGATGATCGAAACTTGCAGTGGACCTCACGCGGACTGGTTATGCCGGCTTGCGTCAGCACGTCTTCTCCCAACGCCTCGACCCATTGCTTCGAGAACGGTTTGCCCTTGTTGATAGTTGCGCAATCTGCGGGATCGACAGCGTAATTGCCGGCGATGAAGCTCCAATCGTCCGTCGCACCTGCTGGGGCGGCAAATATGGCTACGAGAGTCAATGCAAAGACCAGACTACGCATGGTTTCCTCCCTATTCGACGATCTTCGGCACGACGAAATAGCCGTCATCAGCCACCGGCGCGTTCTTGAGGATGGCTTCCGCGCAATTGCCGTCGGTCACCTCATCCTTCCGCTGCTTCATGGTCATGGCGACCACGCGGGTCATCGGCTCGACGTCTTTGGTGTCGATCTCGTCGAGCTGTGCCACCCAGTCGAGAATGCCGGAAAGCTCCTTCTCCAGCCGCCCGGCCTCTTCTTCGGTGATGGCGATGCGGGCGAGCTTGGCGATGCGGTGAACGGTGGCGCGGTCTACGGACATGGGTGATTTTCTGGGACTAGGGCCTGTATGGCGAGAGGAGTAGCACTCGGCTTCGCCAGCTTCAACTAAGGCCTAGACCTCGAAAGATGCCCCCACTTTCGGCACCACCACATTCTGCCCCGTCATCTCCGCGACAAATTTATCCGCCGTCTGATCGATGATCGGGAAGGTGCCGTAATGGCACGGCACGATGGTCTCGAACTGGAAGTATTTCTTGCAGGCGAGCGAGGCGGTCTTCGCCCCCATGGTGAAGCGGTCGCCGATCGGCACGAAGCCGATCTGCGGCCGGTAGATCTGGTTGATCAGCGCCATGTCGGAGAAAATGGCCGTATCGCCCATATGATAGACCGTCTTGCCTTGCTTGGGTTGGATGACCAGGCCACAACAAGCGCCGAGATACATCGAGCGGCCTTCATGGACGATGCCGGACGAGTGCCAGGCCGGCACGAAGGTCAGGTCGAAATCCTCATGGCGTTGCATGCCACCCGTATTGCCGGGGCTATAGGACGAAACGCCGAGGCCCGCCAAATGCTCCGCGAGCTCAAAAACCGCAATCACGATCGCTCTGGTCTCCTTGCAGACCGTGAGCGTGTCGCCGGTGTGATCCTCGTGGCCATGGGTCAACGCCACGTGGGTTACCCCCTTGATCGCGTCGTACACTTTGAGCCCGGATGCCTCGAAAGTGGGATTGCCGCTTAAGAAGGGATCGATCAGGATGCTCGAGGCGCCGGTATCGACGCGAAAGCAGGAATGTCCAAACCAAGTTATCTTCATACTTTAAGCTCCGAATTTTGCTTCCGCGGGACTATAGAAAGCCGCCCGAATTGACAACCAGCGAGCTCGTCGCCATCGAGGACTTAGGCCTTCTCCTTGCGAAGGACGCGCGCCTGCTCGGCCTGGATGTCGGCACCAAGACTATCGGGCTCGCGCTCTCCGATGTCAGCCGCTCCATTGCCACACCCTATGACACGATCAGGCGTAAGAAATTCACCGAAGACGCCAAGGCTATTCGAGACGTCGTCCGAAACCATGGCGTCGGTGCGCTCGTGATCGGCCTGCCCATCAATCTCGACGGCAGCGAAGGGCCCCGCGCTCAATCGACCCGCTCCTTTGCCCGGAACTTGGCGCCCATCGTGAAGCTTCCGATGCTCCTCTGGGACGAGCGGCTCTCGACCGCCGCAGTCGAGCGTCATCTGATCGAGGCGGATGCCTCACGCAAACGCCGGGCAGAAGTCGTCGACCGCATGGCCGCCGCCTATATCTTGCAAGGCGTGCTCGACCGGCTACGACGGATGGCCGAGTGAGGTCACGCTTAGATTGTCGTTGAAGATGAGATAGCCGGTCGGGTCATGTGGGCAAAGACCGAAGCCACAAATCGACAGCGTCGAGACTACGTTGCCAGCGGCGAGCGCAAAGAACGTGACCAACCCTATCACCGAGAGCAGCGGAAGTTTCTCCGGCGCCTGAACTTGCGTCGGTGCGAATTGCCGCTCGAAAAATAGCATGATGCCGGTGCCGACCACCATCAGGCCGAAAAACATCAGGGCCCAGGTATAAAGATGGAGGCCGAGGATCGGGCTTCCATAGGAGCCTGTATCCGGAACGATGTGGAGCAGGATCTGCCGGATGGAAACGACGGCGCCAATACTGGCGCCGAGCAGCGTCATCCCGTAATGGCCAGGCCTCGGGCCGAACAGGAGATTGAGCGCGATGCCGAAGCCCGCGGCGATAAAGCCCGCCCGCGACAGGATGCAAAGCGGACAAGGCAGTTCGCGAAACCAGAGCTGATCGACGAACGCCAGCACGAGCACGGTGTCGATGGCGATCAGGCCAAGCGCGTTCAGGAACTTGGACTGGTCCGGACTCACGCGCGTTGTTACTCCAAACTAAAGTGAGATGTTCAAAGCGTCCGTCGCCTGCATCTTGAATAACACGAGCATGACGACGACGCCCGCAGCCCAAAACCCCATAGCGGCGCCGCGCCGTTGCGTCCAGCCGGCGGCGAGCCCGCAAGCAAATAAGAGAAAGGGTAAGCTCATCATGCCGCGATCTCCAAAGCTCTATCCCCCTCTGCGCCACATTTTTTTGTTTGGAAAGATGATTCTCGGTGATTCGAGGGCCCGCGTAAACCCGTAAGTTCTTGAATTTTCTAGCGTCGGCTGCGCGAGATGCCGCCTAGCCCCTAGTCTGAGAGGCGCCCCGTCACCCCGCGCCGATAGATTTCCGGGGACAAGCCCGCCTCTCTTTCTTTCCCTTATGGCAAGGATATCCAAGAATATCCGTGGCCCGCCCTTGCCGGGCAAAAGCGCAAGGTCTATAGAGTCCGCTTTGATGAGCCTTGCCGCAACGACCTCGACTTTCAGCTTCCCCCACCGCCATCTTCTTGGAATCGAAGGCCTTTCTGCCTCCGACATCCATGCCCTGCTGGATCTCTCCGAAGAGGCCGCCAAGCAGAGCCGCCAGGTCGTCAAGAAGCGCGACACGCTCCGCGGCCGCACCCTGATCAATCTCTTCTTCGAAGCCTCGACACGAACCCAGAGCTCCTTTGAGCTCGCCGGCAAGCGGCTGGGCGCCGACGTCATGAACATGTCGATGGGCACGTCCTCGATGCAGAAGGGCGAGACCCTGATCGACACCGCGGTCACGCTCAACGCCATGCGGCCCGACATTCTGATCGTGCGCCATCACGCGGCGGGTGCGGTCGAGCTGCTCTCGCAAAAGGTCGATTGCTCGGTGGTCAATGCCGGCGACGGCAGCCACGAGCACCCGACCCAGGCCCTGCTTGATGCGCTTACCATCCGCCGCCACAAGGGAGGCTTCGAAGGCTTGATCGTCGCCATCTGCGGCGACGTCCTCCACTCCCGCGTCGCCCGCTCCAACATCATTCTCTTGAATAAGCTCGGTGCGCGCGTTCGCGTGGTTGCACCTTCCACTCTGCTCGGCTCCGGCATGGCGCGGCTGGGCGTGGAGGTCTACACCTCGATGCATGAGGGACTGAAGGATGCCGACGTCGTCATGATGCTCAGGCTCCAGCGCGAACGCATGACCTCGAGCCTGATCCCATCCCAGCGCGAATATTTCCACTTCTTCGGTCTCGATTTCGACAAACTCGCTCGTGCCAAGCCGGACGCCATGGTGATGCATCCAGGCCCGATGAACCGCGGCGTCGAGATCGACTCGCGCCTCGCCGATGACGCAAGAAGCGCCATTCGCGAGCAGGTCGAGATGGGCGTGGCTGTCCGCATCGCGGTGCTTGAAGCGCTGGCGCGGCAATTGCCTAACGCCGCGTGATGAGAAGCGCGATGACCGGAAGAACCGCCCTCCTCAACGCCCGCTTGCTGGATCCAGCGACCGGTTTAGATCAGCGCGGCGGCGTGCTCATCGAGAACGGCGTCATCGCCGATCTCGGCCCGCAGACCAAAGCCGGAAGCGTCGGCGATGCGGATACCATCGATTGCGGGGGCCATGTGCTCGCTCCGGGGCTGATCGACATGATGGTCTCGACCGGCGAGCCCGGGCACGAGCACCGCGAGACCTTGGCGACCGCGAGCCAGGCTGCGGCCGCCGGCGGCGTCACCACCATCGTCTGCACGCCCAACACCGATCCCGTCATCGACGACGTGGCTCTGGTCGATTTCGTGCTCCGCCGCGCCCGCGATACGGCAATCGTCAACGTGCACCCCATGGCCGCGATGACTAAGGGTCTGCTCGGCGAGGAAATGGCCGAAATCGGTCTCTTAAGTGAGGCTGGCGCCATCGCCTTCAACAACGGCCAGACCAGCCTGATCAATACCAAAGTGATGCGGAACGTGCTCGCTTACGCCAAGGATTTCGGCGCGCTGATCGTGCACCATGTGGAGGATCCCTTCCTCTCCCGAGACGCGGTGATGAACCAGAGCGAGGTGTCGACCAGGCTCGGGCTTCGCGGCAATCCCGCAGCCGCCGAAGCCATTATTCTCGATCGCGATATTCGCCTCGTCGAACTCACAAATGGCCGCTATCACGCCGCACAAATTTCCTGCCGCGCTTCTCTCGATCTGATCCGCGCCGCCAAAGCGCGGGGCGTGCCCGTCTCTTGCGGCGTGTCGATTAATCATCTCAGTTTGAACGAGAACGATATCGGTTCCTACCGCACCTTCTTCAAAATGCGCCCGCCTCTGAGATCAGAGGACGACCGCCGCGCCATGGTCGAGGGTCTCGCCAGTGGCGATATCGACGTGATCATCTCGGCTCACGATCCGCAAGATGCCGATGTGAAACGGCGCCCCTTCGCCGACGCCGCCGATGGCGCCATCGGCCTTGAGACGCTGCTCGGCGCATCGCTTCGCCTCTATCACAACAAGGACGTCGATCTCGCCACGCTGCTCCGTGCGCTGACCTCCAATCCAGCCAGGCTGCTTGGCCTTCCCTCGGGTCGGCTGGCGAAGGGCGCGCCTGCCGACCTCATTCTGATTGACCTCGATACGCCCTGGACCGTCGAGGCCGACCAGCTTCGCTCGAAATCGAAGAACACGCCTTTCGACGAAGCCAAGTTTCAGGGACGCGCGCTTCAGACCTTCGTTGCCGGACGGCTCGTCTACCACTACGCTGACGCGCGCAAACTCTGAACGCATCAGGGGCAATCTCGTCATGTCCGTAGCGTGTGATCTCGGTCCATTGGCAGCCGATCTCCTCGCTCTCGTCATCGGCTATCTGCTCGGCTCCGTTCCGTTTGGCCCGATCCTGACCAGCGCCGCGGGGCTCGGCGACCTCCGCCAGATCGGCTCCGGCAATATTGGCGCCACCAACGTGTTGCGCACCGGCCATAAAGGTCTCGCCGCAGCGACCCTCATTCTCGACATGCTGAAAGGCACCGCCGCCGTTCTGATTGGCGCCTATTGGGGGCCGGAGCCGGCCTTGCTAGCCGGCCTCGGTGCCTTTCTCGGGCATCTATTTCCGGTTTGGCTGGGCTTTCATGGCGGCAAGGGTGTCGCGACCTATCTCGGCATCTTGCTTGGCCTGTCTTGGCCGAGCGCGTTCGTCTTTGCCACGATCTGGCTCGCGGTCGCTTTCGTCACGCGCTTCTCCTCGCTCGCTGCGCTGACCGCGACCGCCGTCGTGCCCTGCCTGTTCGCGCTCCAGGGAGCATGGCCCTGTGCCGCGCTCTTCTTATTGCTGACCGTCCTGCTTTACTGGCGTCACGCGGACAATATTCGTCGCTTGGTGGGAGGCGAGGAGACGCGGATTGGCGAGAAAACCCACTAACCCACCAGGCAAGAGTGACGCCCCGCGTCTGACCGATCGGCAGCGGCTGGCTTGGCTTCGGCTGATCCGCAGCGAGAATGTCGGCCCGGCAACCTTCCGCGCTCTCGTCAATCGGTTGGGCGGCGCGGAAGCGACTATCGCCGCATTGCCTGCCCTGTCCCGCCGCGGCGGCGGTCACGCCGTACGCCTCTGCAGCGAAGCCGAAGCCGAGGCCGAGATCGCCTTAGGCAGGGTTGGCGCCACCCTCGTCGGCATCGGCGAGCCGGGCTACCCGCACGCGCTTGCCGAAATCGAATGTTTGTCACTCAAAGGCGATGCCTCCCCGTTTGCGAGGCGCCCAATTGCATCAGATAAAGCGTAATCTTAACAGCCTTAAGTTGCATTATATAGTATATGCACCCTTAAGTTGTCACTTCCGACGGCTGGGCGAAATTGACACTGCCCAATTCAGTCACCATTTTAGCCGTAATACGTAGGCAAGAGGCGGCGAGCCATTCTAACCCAGCGCGTCGCAGGCCCGGCCTAGGACCGATTTTCATGAACATTGTCATTGTTGAATCGCCTGCAAAGGCAAAGACCGTCAACAAGTACCTAGGCTCCGGCTATCTGGTGCTGGCCTCCTATGGGCACGTGCGCGATCTGCCTTCCAAGAACGGTTCCGTTGAGCCGGACAACGATTTCGAGATGCATTGGGACGTCGAGCCCAAGGCCGCCAAACGCCTCGATGAGATCGCCAAGGCGCTCAAGGGCGCCCATAAGCTCATTCTGGCGACCGACCCCGACCGCGAGGGTGAAGCCATCTCCTGGCACGTCCTCCAGGTCCTCAACCGTAAGAAGCTCCTAACCGGCGTTCCCGTCGAGCGTGTGGTCTTCAACGCCGTAACCAAGGAATCCGTGCTCGAGGCCATGCGCCATCCGCGCGAGATCGACGGCCCTCTGGTCAACGCTTATCTCGCCCGTCGCGCGCTGGACTATCTCGTCGGCTTTACCCTCTCCCCGGTGCTGTGGCGGAAGCTCCCGGGCGCCCGCTCGGCCGGCCGTGTGCAGTCCGTGGCCCTTCGCCTGGTCTGCGACCGCGAATTGGACATCGAGAAATTCAAGGCGCAGGAATATTGGTCGATCCTGGCAGAGCTCGCGACGGCCAAGAACGAGATCTTCACCGGAAGGCTCGTGACCGCCGATGGCAAGAAGCTCGACAAGTTCGACATTGCCAACGCCGAAACTGCAGGCCGCCTGAAAGCCGCCCTCGAAGGCGGCAGCTTCACCGTCGCCAATATCGAGACCAAGCCGCAGCGCCGCAATCCGGCCGCCCCCTTCACCACCTCGACGCTCCAGCAGGAAGCCTCGCGGAAACTTGGCTTCTCCCCGCGTCAGACCATGCAGCTCGCGCAGCGCCTCTATGAGGGCGTCGACATGGGCGGCGAGGCCGAGGGTCTCATCACCTATATGCGAACCGACGGCGTGCAGATCGTGCCCGAAGCGGTCGCCGCCATTCGCCGCCTCGTCACCAAGCTCTATGGCGACCGCTACGTGCCGTCCTCACCGCGCGAATACGAGGCCAAGGCTAAGAACGCGCAAGAGGCGCACGAGGCC
>Ga0105249_10003165_pt1 | contig 14238 bp, 6 predicted proteins | sample KBSS44metaG_FD_81522 | JGI IMG/M metagenome (GOLD analysis project Ga0105249, IMG submission 81522) | Switchgrass rhizosphere microbial communities from Kellogg Biological Station, Michigan, USA - KBS S4-4 metaG | ecosystem: Host-associated > Plants > Roots > Rhizosphere > Soil | place... | reverse complement strand
GGCCACTCAGCTCACGCGCTTCATTTAACTGACGCATGGCCTCTTCGTACTCACTGCGTCGTATGTAAGTGCGCCCGGAAACTACCAGCGTATCGACGAGTAAGTTTGCGTTCTCCGTGCCGGCGAATTGCCGGGCAATCTTTAGCGATTCATTCGCAACCGCTAGAGCGGAATCGAGCTCGGCTAACTTAAGCTGCACCTCAACGATCTGATTGTTCACTTTTACACGTGAGATCGGATCTGCGGCGCCGGCGAATTGTTCTTTCTGTGCGAGTAATCTTGACAGAGCATCCCGGCGGGATTGAACAGTCACGAGGCTTTCGATGGGTTGCGCTAAAGTCGCCGAGCAAAAAGGGATGGTCAACAGAAGCAGGCAGCCAATGATTAGAGGGAATGGTTTCATAAGGCTTTGACTGGCTTTGCACGAAAGTCGTCGAACGTGTTCTTCTCTGTGCCACCTCTGCGTACTCTGTGCCTCTGTGGTTGAAGATTGTCTAGGAAAAACAACCACAGAGACACAGAGTACGCAGAGGTTGCACAGAGAAATCAGACTTTCGGGCACAGCCGCTTTGACTCAAAAGTCAGTCGTCAGACTTGGACCGAGTCAGATGGTACTGACCCGGTCCAGGATTTCTGACTTTGAAAAGCTCTCATGTTTGTTTGCTCACGGTTTTCCTTCTGCTGCGTGTGGGCAGCGCGTATCCGTTACTATGCGCCGGTTTGCGAATCAGGTTGGCCACGAATTCTGAGATGTTCCAGCCAAGATACGACACCGGTGGTGACTCCGGGTCTGGAAACTGGGTTTCAACTCCAACCATTTGACGGCCATCCGTCAAGATTTTGCGGCGGCAGTCAGCCGGAGACAAATAGTTTCGGCGCGGGTAGTTTTTGATGTTGCTCCACACGTCGAGATCGACGAAACCAGTATCAGAACCAGACTTCTGCAAGTCACTCGTAAGCACCTCAGACAAAGGATGAATACTTTCCTCAATGAATCCCAATGAGAGGTTGTCTGTTGGATCGCGCAGGCAAAAGTCGCGATCTGCCCGCCGCACTTTTCTTATCGTGGCTCTAAAAAACGCTTGCAGAAAATCGGGCCAGTGAGTCTCCCTCGCAAATGTGCAATGACGATAAGTTTCAAAGACCGGTTTCAACACGTAATCGCGCTTGACTTTCACAAACGTGAAAGGCTCGCCTGGGCTGGTCCAAGGAAAGAACACAGAGACACCATGCGAATACTGGAGGTCGGAGCCGATGTAATACGACGCCGGCACGATATTTTTGATTTCGTCTATCACACCGATACAGCAACCGATGATCTTTCTTAGCTGCTTCAAGAGCTTAGTGTTTCGCAACCGCGGTTGAAATCCTTCTTTCATTTGCGGTTGCAATTGAAGCTTGAGCTGCTCAACCAGATCGTTGTGTGTGACAACCGCTTCATTACACTTCTTGAGCAGACGTTCACAGAAGTCGTAAAGATCGACAAACGTTTCGCCCCAGTAAGTCTGTGCTTCCAGTCGCGCGAGTTTAACTGCATCACAGATTACCGGATACATCAATACTCCCGGCTCGGGCGCATCTTTGTCGAAAGACAGTCCTTCCTTAAGCGCGCGCACCAAACTTCTCACGGCGGGTGTCATTTGCTCGCGCTCTTGCATGGCGTTGAGGTTGCACACAGATTGCTCTGACGAGCGATCCATAACAGTGAAATCGAGCATGTGACGAGCGCATGCCTTGAGCAAGTGAACGCCGATCTTGGCAGGAGTTTCTTTAGCATTCTCGACGACAGTGGTAATGATTTTGTCGTAAGGCCACCCTGACGCGAGCACCAGGCCCTGAGAACCAATCATCAGATCGACCTGATCTCGCACTTCGTAGGCTGTTTCAATGCCATTCATCACACAATTCTGACAAGCCAGAATGTCCAGTTTGCGCTTGTGCTTGGGTCCAAAGTGTTCGCTGAGCACCTCTCGAAGCTCATTCAACTTCAGCGAGCTCCGCGGGTTCTCTCTCATCAGAAATGTTTGATTGGCAACGAGGGGCCCATGTCCGAAGAGGACGAGCATGTAATGCTCTGAGTCTTTGTGGTGCTTTATTGCCCAGTGCAAAAACCGCCTCAATCCTTCAGCAACGTCCGTCCGCTTCATCTCGCGTCCTTTTGGAGGAATTGCGGAGTCACAGAAATCAGGCGGTATAAACTCATGATTTCGATGACCCGGCGGAATGAGGTCATTGTGAATCTGCCAATCTATGCCGTTATCTTTCTTACCCCAGCGGCAATTTATCGCGAGATAACGAGATCCTTTAGGCCAGGGTGTGTTGGAATCGAAGCAGGCTAGAACACACACATCTTCATTGTATTTCACGGCTTCGAGTTGCTGTAACACGGTGATGCAATCTGAGGTGAGATTATTGTCACCGCCGAGGTAGACCAAAATGGTCCACTTCGGCGGTTTCTTTCCATTGCCATTGTGATCCCACGTGCGGTAACTAATCGGAGGTTTGCCGTTTTCTTTCATTGTAGTTCTCCTGGTCTGGGCGTTCGTTTCAATCACAATGGGAAGAAACGGCAAAGTATTTCTATTGCTTTTTCGAGGAAGTCGAATGGCTACGGGTTGGCGGCGTTAGCGGTGGCAGTCCTATTACTTCGGCCAGCAACCCTCTAATGTTCCAACCGAGATAAGAGACCCTCCCGGTACAATCTGAGACTTTATTCTCGGTCGGTCGATCGTCTTTAGTCAGTCCATACACACTCATGCGCCGCTCACAATCGGCCGGTGATAGATAGAATCGACGCGGGTAGTTCTTTATCTGCGGGCATTCGCAATCATCGGGTTCGCCGGTATCTGAACCTGACTTTTGAAGATCGATCGCGACCGTGATCCGCTCCAGGTCAGGTCGACCATCCTTTTCAAAGAATATTCGGCGATCCGGTTTGTATTCGTATTCACACACCCGAACATTTCTTAGCGTGGCGCGGAAAAAGGCCTTGAGAAAACATTGCCAATCGCCGTATGGAGGTTGTGCGAACCGGTACGTCTTATATTCCTCGAAAGGTGTCTTCAAGTTGTAGTTTGTCGGCTCACAGTTCCGGTAAGATTTGGGTTCGAAGGTGATTGGTCCCTCCGGTAAGGTCCACGGGAAATAAATCGAGATCCCATGGGAATACTGAAGCTGCGGACATACGTAGTAAGCATGGGGAACAATCTCATCGTTGCGGAAACAATCAATGATTCGCTTACACCAATAGGCAATGTCCCGCAGGATCCGGATAAGCGGCCACGGACCCACAACATCTTTGACGGTCATGTGGTTGTACTTGTCGAGATACGACGGAAGAAACGGCGTCAGACTGTTGACCATTCCGTTTATGGTGTCAATGAACTGATTACACCGTTCGATCAAAAGGGCCGCAAAGTCGTAGAGATCGACAAACGTCTCGCTCCAGTAACTCTGCGCTTCCAATCTCGCCAGCCTGACGACGTCTCTGACGACTGGATAAATCAGCTCCTGACCCTTGGCGCCGCGTCTGAATCGCAACCCTTCCTGGAGTTTTGCTGACAACCCTCTGACTGCCGTAACCATTTTGTTGTATCTTCCGAACTGCCTGACGTCCACGATGGCCTGTTCAGAGGAGCGTTCCATGAGTGCAAAGTCGAGAACGTTCTTGGCGCAGGCGCGTAACACCTTCTCGGCAATCTTTTTCGCGTCGTATCTGCGAGTGTGACCGTCTCCGACTTCCTCGATGATCTTTCGGATAGGCCAACCGTTCGCGAGCGCCAAACTCTGAGAACCAATCATAAAGTCGATGCGTCCGTAGAACTCGACGGCGGTTTCTATGCCATTCATCACACAGTTATCGCAGGCCAGAATGTCGAGCTTTTTGCCGAAGTTGTACCTGAGAATCCGAGAGAATTCACTGAGCCGAATGTAGCTCGGCGGAGTGGTGTCAGCTAGAAAAGTATTACCGGCGACTAACGTTCCGTGACCAAACAAGATCAGCATGTAGTGCTTCGCTGTATAACAGTGGTTTACCCAGGTGAAGAATCGAGCCAGGGCTTCTTTGGCGATTGGTTCGTCGGGAAGTGTAGGCTGTTTTGTTTTTTCGCAGAAATCAGGACTGACAACTGCATGACCTGGATATACGAGATCGTTGTGTAACGGCCAATCCATTTTTCCGCACGGGTGAGGCTGAAAGTCGCCACGATTGATTTCCACGTACCGCGCGCCTTTGGGCCACGGTGCGGTGGAGTCAAAGGCCGCCACCACCCGCACATTCTTGTTGTGTTTGACGGCCTCGAGCTCCTGTAGGAACCCAATTGAAAACGCGCTGAGGTTATTGTCTCCGGCGAGGTAAACCATAACCAGCCATTCAGACTCTTTCTTCGTTTTACAGTCGTAATTCATTTAGCCCTCCTCATAGTCAACAAGTTATTAGGACAATTAAGTGGGGGACTTTCGTGCCTTGCTCTTTAATCTTTATGAGATTAGTGCTCAACCTATTTCGCGAGCGGGAAAAAGTCCGGACCCCTCAGAAATGTTTTTTTCCTTTAGCCCATTACCCACAAATGGCGAAGAAAAAAACTACTGCGAAAAAATCCGGGCAGCGCCCTCGCTCAAGTAAACGAGAGTCGCTCCATCTCAGTGTGGCGTTGCCACGCAAGCCAACCAGGTCGGCGATTCCGCCTCCGGAAAATGTCAGCGTGCAGGTCTTGTTAGCGACCTCGCCTGACGGGCCATCCGTAATTTCAACACCGGAACAAATCGCCGCTTCCAATATAGAAAACTTCCGGCCCAGCAAAGCTACTCAGGATAAGGCCGCCGCTCGGCTTGCTGACTTGGGCTTCAAAATAGTCGCTATTAGTCCCTACAGCATTTCCATCGAAGGACCGCCGTCATTATTTACGAAGACTTTCGGTACCGAGTTGGAGGTGCGCAGTATTCATCGTGTTCAGAGCTCGAGGCCGGTTCGCGAGAAGGCTTACTACGCGCCACGGGAAGGGGCGTCCTGGGATGTTCCGGTCGAGTTAAAGGGACTAATCGAACGAGCGTACGTGCAGCGCCCAAGCATATATCTCGAATCCGCGCTGCCGCCCACGGTCAACTACTTTCATCTGGAAGTACCCGGACACGTCGCGATGCTGACGCGAGCCAGTGAAGTCCATCATCAGGGATTCAACGGTAAGGGCATCAAGGTCGTGATGATCGACAGCGGCTTTTTCAATCACCAGTTCTATATAAGTCACGGTTACAAGGCTACGGTGATGCTGGGTCCCGGCGCTGTTGGCGTGAATCAAGATGACATCGGTCACGGCACCGCCCACGCGGCCAACGTTTTTGCGACCGCGCCCGGAATTACTTTCGGAATGATCAAGCAGGGAAACGATTCCACTGCCGCTTTTAACGCCGCCGTCTCTCTGCAGCCTCACATCATCATTTGTAGCTGGGCTTTCGATCTCGCGTTGCAGAATCGTAAGCATCTTCCCGGCATTCCCAATGAATTTAAGGCGCTGGAAATGGCTGTCGCACACGCGGTCGCGATGGGAATTTGTGTTGTTTGTGCGGCGGGTAACGGTCACGTCGGATTTCCCGGGATGCATCCCGATGTGATCTCGGTGGGAGGCATTTTTGTCAATCCTAACAAACAACTGTTTGCGTCTGATTTTGCCAGTGCTTACGTGAGCAAGCCTTATCCCGGAAGACAAGTACCCGACGTCTGTGGTCTGAGTGGTTTAGCGCCCGGCGGGATTTACATCATGCTGCCGGTCCAGCCAGGTTGTGAGTTGGATGGCAAGCTTGCGACGGGCCAGCCTTTTCCGAATGGAGATCAAACGCAGAAGTCGGACGGATGGGGAGTTTTCTCGGGCACGTCGGCCGCTGCGCCGCAAGTCGCGGGCGTATGTGCGCTACTTAAACAGAAGAATCCATCGCTCAGGCCTCATGAGTTGAAACAGACCCTGATGGCAAGCGCAAGAGATTGTTCGCAAGGCAGAGCGAATCCACTGAGTAATGAAGGTGTGGCGCTCGCGGCGACTGCCGGAACCGATGGCGCGACCGGACATGGGCTCGTTGATGCGGCCGCAGCTTTACAGATCGTTTGACACCCGAAAGGAAACAGGAACATGCGTATAACTAATTTCAAGAGACCAGGCCTTTTTCTCGGATTGCTGTTTGCCGCGCTGACAATGACGGCGTGCTTCGAAAGTAAGATCGAGACGTCTAAAATTACCGATAAGGTTCGCAACCAGCAAAACATGCACGGAGTTTTCTATTCGCTGCCGCGAACGATCGTCAGAGTGGAAGTGGCGGTTGTGAAGACCCAAACCAGGGAGGGTTTATACAAGGAATTTGCTCCCTGTTTTTTCCCGAAAGAGACACTCCTAAATAACACTACGTCCTTCGAGCTGGATCCGACCACCGTGAAGTTTGACAAGCTCTCAGTAGCAGACCCTGGGGAAGTTTATTTAATAAAGACACAGGGTGGAAAGTTTGAAACACGCAACCTGGAAATGGCGCTTACCGAGAGTGGTGTGTTCGTCAAGGGAGTGGCGGAGTCAGAAAACCAGAGCTTAGATGTGTTGACTAGCACTATCAAAGACGTGGTCGGCATCGCAGCCAAAGCCGCTGTTGGTCCTGCCCACCTGAGCGGAGGAGTCGACGAGCAAAAGATTCAGGACTTCCGGGCCAAGCTTACTCCCGCTCAGGATGCGTGTTATGGCAGGGAGCTGGCGAGACGTGAAGCCGCAGAAGCGGCCCTCGACGCACTGTCGACTAGTTTAGGGATCGCCTTGTCACCCAACGCTGCCATTCCGCTAGAAAAACGACAACGTGATAGGGAAACTACTACTCGAACCACGGTTGCGGCCATGCCACCTAGTCCTGCAAGAGTGACTAATTTGGCAATCCTAACGGAACTTGATACAGCGCGGCAGCGAGTGACTGATTTCGAACAAGCAAAGGTGATCTATGATCGCATTCTTGAGCTTGAAGAAAAGCGCGACGGTCTTCTTGGTGGTGGCGGATTCAACGCGCCGCTTCCCAGCGACACTTTTACAAAGATTCTTGGAGAGCTGGATACGACGCTGAAGGCCTACAAAGACAAATATTTTCTAGGTACAAGAAAGCAAACGGCCACCACCCTCGCTTTCAGAATGGATCCGCCGCCGCCACCAGTGCCGCCAGCACCACCGATCCCGCCAAAAGATCTATTCAACTTCTCTGAGACTAATGGAATCTGTTTGCCGCTGCTGGCGAACAATCAGGGCGTCAAGGCCGATCCTGATTTCGGTTCGGCAGCGGCATGTGCCACTCCTAAAAAAATACGTTTGTTGATTAGAGTTGGAGACAATGGTGAAGGCGACGGCGGTGGAACCACGATGGCTGGAGCCATACAAGGCGCGGGACTCAATCAGAATGGGAAACGCGGATTTTATTATCGAGTGCCCGGACGTGGCGTAGCCGAGCTGCAAAGTGTCGACGGCGCGGGCGCGATCGAAGAACTCGGAAGAGAGACGCTTTCGATCGCCCAGTTTGGCAAGACGGTTTCGCTGCCCTCGTCCACTGGCGGACGCCGGACCAAGTATGCCATCGATCTGTTTGAGGCGTCGGGTGGATTGAAGAACTTCGTGATGGGTTCCGACGCTTTGGTCAAACAGCAGAACGTTAAGGATCTAACGGATAGCACCGCGACGATATTCCAAGCCGCCGGTGAAAAGAGAGAAGAACGTCGAAAAGCGAATCTTCCGCCAGACGAGCTGACCGAACTCGAGCGCAAGCGAAAGATTCTGGAGGAGAAGAAGAAAATACAGGACCTTGAGAAAGCACTCGGAACTCAAGGATCCACTCCCGAACCATGACCACAACCTGCCATCCACAGATTACGCAGAGTTTTCCAGTCATCTGTGTAATCTGTGGATGGCCGCACTTTGTTTCCCATGCCCACTTATGAGAAACTCCCACGGCGCAGTGGTCTAAGGTTGGGTCTTCACGTTTGGGGAACGCAAGTTTTTTAGGTCCTGTCGTTATAACTTCAGCTCAGATTCCCAGGTGGTACCACTGTAGATGTTGTCATTCATCCTCCGTGCGCGCTCGGCGCGTAAAATCGTCACATTCGGATATTTCTGCCTGATTATCGCCCTTTGCTGGGCCATTTTCGGGCCTACCAGCTCGCACGCCGGACGCTTCGCTCCACCGCTTCAAACCCAGGCCTGGACCTCGTCGACCAGTACGAGTGACGAGGTCTTCATCATTTACCGCAACGAGCGCGGCCAATTCGCTTGCCGTGAAGCCAATAAGACTGAGCGCGAGCGCATCAATAAACGCTCCGGCGGCGGCGCAACTCGCCTCATCTATAGCGGCGCATCCAGAGGTAAAGGCGGATTGACCGCGGAGAGATCGGTTACCGACCCAACTACCGGCTTGGCGCTCTTCCCATCGGCCGGACTCCGCATCGTCCTCCACGGCACGACACAGCTCGAACAGAACCAGCAGGCGAAGAATGCCTTCATCGTCGCGGCGAACCGTTGGGAAGCCGTCATCGCCAACCCGATCACCGTCGTGATCGACGTCGACTTTGGACCAACATTCTTCGGTCAGCCGTATGGCGATCCGGACATCCTGGGCGCGACCGGCACTTCATCATCCATTGGACCTTATTCCGACCTGCGACAACGATTAATCAACGGCGCTTCAACCCCCGCTGAGACGGAGCTCTACAACGCTCTGCCTACGACACAGGTGCCCACCGTGCAGGATGGCGGCGTTATTACCAACGTCACGAACGCGCGCGTCGCGAAACCCAACGCTCGCGCTCTCGGGATCGTGCCCGACATTACCAACCCCGGTTCGATTCCCCTTAACCAGGGTGACGCCGGTATCGGTTTCAACTCGGCATTTCCATTTGACTTCAGTCCGGACGACGGCATCGTCTCTAATCAAACTGACTTCGACTCGGTAGCCACACACGAGATCGGTCACGCGCTAGGCTTTGTTTCAAACTCCGGTGGCATCAATGCCGGTACGACTCTCGCCGTTTGGGACCTGTTTCGCTTTCGGCCCGCGACTGCGACGCTCGCCACGTTTGCCACCGCGCCGCGAGTTATGTCGATTGGCGGTGACCATGTTTACTTCAACAACCAGATCAGCACCTTCGCCACGCTCGAGCTCGGCCTCTCCACCGGTGGCCCAGATCCGGGACCCTCTGACGGCGATGGCCGCCAGTCAAGCCACTGGCGCGATGATTCTCTTAGCTCGACCCGACCGTACATCGGCATCATGGATCCCACGATCGGCGATGGCCAGCGAAAACAACTCAGTGAGAACGATCTCAAAGCCATCGACATGTTTGGCTACACGCTTGGTGGACCAGCCATCGTGCGCCCGCCCAATGACAATTTCGCTGACGCCATCAATCTTCCCGGCAACTCGGGTTCAGTAAACGGCACGAACGTGTGGGCCACTCGAGAAGCCGGCGAGCCAATTCACGTCGGTTTACAAGGCGACAAGTCGATCTGGTACACGTGGCAGTCGACCGTAAATGGGCAGGCGACTTTCGATACGATCGGAAGTAACTTTGATACGACGCTCGCTGCTTACATCGGACCCGCAGTCACTCAACTCGGCGGCATCGCACAGAACGACGACATAGCAGCCGGCCAGACCAGGACGAGTCGGGTTCAGTTCAACGTCACTGCGGGGACGACTTATCGAATCGTCGTCGACGGCTGGGACGGAGAGTTTGGAAACGTCACGCTGAATTGGAGCGCGAGCGGCGTCACGCCAACGCCGACACCGACTCCGACTCCGACACCAACACCGACGCCCACGCCGTCGCCAACACCCACGCCTTCGACTGATTTTGTACTCGACTCGTTTGCCGCGTCACCAAATCCGGTTGGCAGCGGGCAGCTCGTGACCTTCACAGTTGATGCTCACACTTCAGTCGGTCCCGGCCTCGACCCGACGATCTCGATCGTTCTTCCGTCGGGAGTGAGCTTCGCCTCGTGTCAGCCGAACTGTGCGTCGCCCGGAACGCCAAATGGTGGGACAGTCACGGCAACCTTCAGCAACGTTGCTGCTAACACATTGTTAAATTTAACGGTGAATGCTCTGGTGACGGCTGCGAGTGGGTCCACGCTCAATTCGACTGCTACGATCGCGACGAGCAATCCCGATCTCAATCCGGCCAACAACGCTGCTGCAACATCGGTAAATGTGGTTGAGCTCGTGCAGTTCAGTGGCGCGTTGAAGATTTCTGCGAACACTGAAGGCGCGTACGTGCTCGTGTTGCGCGGCGGTACGGTGTGGGGCTGGGGCCATAATTTTTACGGACAGCTGGGCGACGGCACGAACATCAATCGGAGCATACCGGTCCAGGTTGATGATCTGATGTTTGTGAAAGATATTGGCGCTGGCGGACACACTTCTCTCGCTGTAAAAACAGATGGCACTGTTTGGACGTGGGGAAGCAATGAGTTTGGGTCGTTGGGTATTGGTGTTATGACGCCGGCCACAAGCGCGAGTCCCGTGCAGGTGACCTCGTTGTCCGGAATCACGGCTGTCTCCGCCGGTACGGGTCACGCAATGGCCCTCAAGTCAGACGGAACTGTCTGGACGTGGGGCACTAACTCGCGTGGTGAATTAGGCATCGGGGTGCGAGACTTTGTTGCGCACCCGACGCCGCTGCAGGTTCCCGGTCTTACAAATGTTGTTCGAATCGTTGCGGGTGACGGCACTTCATATGCCGTCAAGGCAGACGGCACGGTTTGGGCCTGGGGCAGTACAATCTCCGGCATTCTTGGCGATGGCACGCAAACGGGAGAGCCCAAAACTTCACCCATCGAACTGCCGGTATTGAAAGACACGATCTCCGTCGGAGTGGGCGTCGCTTCCACCGTGGCGCTGAAGCAGGATGCAACTCTCTGGTCGTTTGGCAGCAACTTCCTGGGCCGGCTTGGCCGGGGAATCAGTAGCCAGGATACCTTTCCTTTCCCGACTCAGATCCCGGATCTTCAGGGGAAGGCAGTTTCAGCCGGGTACGCTCACACGCTCGTGACGCTGCCTGACGGCACGGTCAAAGCGTTTGGCGGAAATGACATGGGCCAACTGGGCCAGGGTAGTACTGACTTTCAGTCACATCCTTCGCCATTGCTGGTGCCGGGATTATCGGGGGTCTTTGCGACTGCGACGGGAAGCAATGCGAGTTTTGCAGTAATCGGTGATTCCGTCACGGGCGGTACCATCAAGGCGTGGGGGGGCAACACGTTTGGCATGCTCGGGATCGGCTCGCTCAGCTCAACAGCGATTCCGGTAGTGGTTGTGGAGAACCTCACGGTTGCGAAACCGATCTTCAGTGCTCCTGCTGGAAACTTGATTGGAACTCAGGTCTTCGTCGCGTGCGGCACTCCAGGCGCTGTCATTCATTACACAACGAATGGAGCTGATCCGACTGAGAGCGATCCGGTCGTTGTCTCTGGCACGGCGGTCGCGGTGGACCACTCGCTGACGTTGAAAGCAAAGGCATTCAGAGCAGGGTTTACTCCGAGCGGGGTCAAGAGCGCTGCTTACACGGTTCTGGCGTCCGAGCCGTTGCAATTGCTGCTGGATGAATCAGGACCGGCGTTGGACCAGATCGCGGCGCTCGATTCGCTGTTGTCCCTGCGCGATCCGTTCCCAGTCGTAAACCTCGGCGATCTGCTCAATCAGGGATCCGATCGCAACACGCGCGTGCTGGTGTTCGCGCGGAACCTTGCATTATCACAAGGCGAAACGGCCTCGTCGGTGATCGTTAATCTGGTTGATAGTAATAGTCAATCGTTCGACGTATTTGCAGAACGGGTGCTCGCACTGCCCAACACGGACCTGGTCCAGGTAACCTTCCGATTACCTAACAGCCTTGCTGCCGGCACGTGCACCGTCCGCATCACGCACCAGCTACGCACCAGCAACGCGGGCACGATCCGGATCAAACCATAGCCACGGATCATCCGTGGCTAAATTATCTCGCTGTCACCTGAACCGTCGACGTCCCTTGATTACCTGCCAGATCGAACGCACGCGCCTGGAGTTGATATGTCTTATTCATCGCACCGGGCACGCGCCAAACGCAGCTATACGGCGCAGCCGTGTCCGTGCATTGCAACGCGCCGTTGACGAAAAACTCTACTCGCGTCACACCAACGTTATCACTCGCCGTCGCCGTGATCGTCACGTTTGATTTACGCGCAACGACCGCGCCGTTCGCCGGACTCGTGATCGAAACAGTGGGCGCGGTGTTATCCGTCGACGTTGTGAATCCGATGCGGTTCACAGAGCCGGCTCCGCGCGCGAGATAGTAGAGAAATCCATCAGGAGACACCTGCAAGTCGACCGGCAACGAAATGCCAGTCGCAAACTCCGACACTGCATTTCCATTCGCGGGATCGAGCCTCCTGATCCAGCCACCGCAGAAGTCTGCAAAGAAGTAGTTGCCGACGAAGTTCGCGGGAAACTGTGTAACTTGCGGATTGTAGAACGCGCCGCCGGTGATGGCGCACGTATTCGCATCATTGGCGTATGCAAAGATCGGATCGCGAAAACTCGGGTTCGGCGGATTGCAGAAGCCTTCGCACGTGGGCCAACCGTAGTTGGCGCCGGCGAAACCGTCGTTGATCTCTTCCCACGTATTCTCGCCCACGTCGTTGATGAACATACGGCCCACGCCCGCCTGGAACGTAAACGTAAACGGATTACGCACACCGAGCGCCCAGATCGCGCGGTTGTCTCCCGTAGTCTGGTTGAAAAACGGGTTATCAGTCGGAATCGCGCCGGTTGAAGTGAGGCGCAAGATCTTTCCCAGACGCGTCGATAACGATTGCGCGTTCGTGCCGTTAGCGTTATCACCAACAGCGACGTAGAGATTGCCGTCTGGTCCAAAGTGCAGCGCGCCGCCGTTGTGGTTTGTCGCCCCACTCAGATTCGGCAGATCCATCACGATCGTTTCACTCCCCGCGAGGGCCACATCTCCATTCGCAGTGAAGCGACTGATTCGATTATGAATCGTAGGCGTCGTAGCGGTGTAGTAAACATAGACCAGTTGATTCGAAACGAAATTCGGATCGAAAGCGACGCCAAGCAAACCGCGCTCACCTGATGAATCGACCGTCACGGTGAGAAAAGGAGTGGGCAGCAGAGCGCCATTCTTGATGACGCGCAACGCGCCGCCCTGTTGGCAAACGAAGATACGACCATCGGGAGCGAGGGCCATGGCCGAGGGGTTCGTCAAACCACCCGCAACCACCGAGTCAGTAAACCCTGACGGCACCGTCGCGGCACTGGTGATCTGCGTACTGGTGGATGTGATCGTCAGCACAACGACGCATAGAACTAAACTAAGCGAGAGTATCGAGCTCCTTAAATTCATGGCAGCCTCCACTAACAATAGACTTTTAGCTGGAGCAAAATTTTAGGTCGGGGTAGGAGGACGTGACTCTGCCATGATTGTTTTCCGAAAGTTTGGCAGCTTGCCTCAAAAGTCTAGCCACAAAGAAGCACAAGAAGCTCAAATAGGTTCTGCTGATTTTTGTCTTTGTGCCTCTTTGTGGCTAAAGATTCGCTCAACAGTCTAAATAACCAAAAAGCCACAAATCGCGCCGTTTGTGGGGCATTTCATGGCTATTTCGGGTTTGTCCGACACGAAAACTCCATATTTTAAATCGTTCAAACCTGTTATTCTTCCTTCCCCCGACTAATCTCCCCGGAGGATGCCTGGAAGCCCCAAGCCCTCATTCACGACTGAAGTTCGGTCCAGTGTGAAACCACCGCACACGGTTTCCGGAGTACCAAATGAAGCGTTACCAAAATCCCTGGCTTTGGAGTAGTTTCGCCGTATTACTGTTTTCAGCGCTGTTCCTATTCCAGAAAGGAACACGTGCCGCGTCGACCGTGTCCCTCGAACGAAAGGTCTCGAAGGACATTCTCAGGAAGGTTTCCGAAGGACGTGGCGGCGAGTTTGTTCGCGTAATCATTCAACCGACCAACCCGGCTGATATTTCGATCGATTCGACCCTCGTCGTTTCAGGCGGTGAAAATATCCGCAAGTTCAAGAACTTCGCGGTGCGCGTTGTCACTTTGCCTGTATCGGCAGCCGTAAACCTTGCGGCCCGCAGCGACGTTTCCTACGTTTCACTTAACCGCGACGTCATTCCCATGGGCCATCTCTCGAGCACTGCCGGCGCGGATCAGATTCGCAACAGCGGTCCG
>Ga0105249_10003160_pt1 | contig 14252 bp, 11 predicted proteins | sample KBSS44metaG_FD_81522 | JGI IMG/M metagenome (GOLD analysis project Ga0105249, IMG submission 81522) | Switchgrass rhizosphere microbial communities from Kellogg Biological Station, Michigan, USA - KBS S4-4 metaG | ecosystem: Host-associated > Plants > Roots > Rhizosphere > Soil | place... | reverse complement strand
TGTCATCACCGATCTCGGGTCCACGAACGGCACCCGCGTCAACGGCGAGCTCGTGGTCGAACGGCGGCTCGACTCCGGCGACGTGATCCGGATCGCCGGTGTCATGTTGCGGTACGAAGTCGGCTGACTGCCGACCTCTCGGCGGTGTCGACCTCACGCGGGCACGAGCTCGCCCTGGACCGTGATGACCATCGTCTGGCCGGTGCAGCCCGTCTCCGCGCCGTTGTCGATCGCCTCGCCCACATGTGGCACCAACCCGGCCTCCGGGATCGCGATCTGGAGGACCCCGCTCACCGACGTGGGAACGGTGACCCCACCGACCACCGTGGCGCCGGAGACGTCGACGTCGAAGGTCGACGTGATGGTGCGCGTGTACTCGGTGCCCTGACTGCCGCTGCACGTGTCCGCTGTCTCCGAGACGGAGTGCGCGTGGTTCGCGGTGATCGCCACGAAGGTTGGCGTCTCGGTGTTGGCGCCGATCTCCAAGGAGCACTCGGTGATCGAGCAGTCGATGCTGATCGGATAGACGGGCATCGGACCGTTGAAGGTGGCCGTGGCGTTCGGATCGGCCGGGATGATCGTGACGTTGCTCGCTGCTGCACTCGCAACGAGATGGACGACCGAGGCGGCGGGCGTCGTCGGCGGCCCGGACGGTCCGGTCGTCGCGTCAGGCGTCGAGGCGTGCGCGCCGGTGGCCAGCGGCGCCGTGGTGGAGGTCGCTGTCGTCGACGTCACGACGGTGGCGGCGACCACCGTCGTGTCGGTGGTGCTCGACGCCGGGGCCGAGCTGGACGCGGCGGGCGACGAGGTGCTGTCCGACGCCGACACCGGCGCGGTGCCCGCGTCAGCGTTCGCGTCGACGGCGTCGCGCGGACGCGAGTCGTCAGAGCTCGCGGCCACGAATGCGACGACCCCGATGCTCGCGACCGCGGCGACGGCGACGCCGGCCGCCCATCTCGGGACCTTCCGCCGACGCGTCGCGGTCGACACGACGACGTCCGGATCGGGCATTGCGGCTGCGACCGCCTGCACGACGACCTGGACATCGCCCACCTCGCCGTCGCCTGATGGGCTCGCGTCGGCGACGGTGCCGATGGCAGTGCCTGCAACACCGGCGATGCCGGCCATCCCCGCCGCCTGCAACCATCCCGCCCCGTAGCGATCGCGCGCCGCTTCCTCGAGCTCGGCGAGGAACGCCGCGGCATCCGCAGGCCGCTCCTCCGGACGGACCGACGTCGCGCGTTGGATCAGGTCGTTCAGCCGCGGGCCGATGCCCGACACGTCCGGGACGCGATGCTGCAGCTGCGCGGCGATCACCTCGCTCGGCGAGCCGCCGACGAAGAGCCGGCGGCCGGCAAGGAGCTCGTACAGCAGCACGCCGGCCGAATACACGTCGACCGTCGGGTCGAGCGCCGTGCGGTTGAACAGCGCGGGGTCGATGTATCCCGGTGTGCCGCGGGTGTCGCGCCGATCGGCTCCGGAACCGTCGACGGGTGCGGCCAACCCGAAGTCCACCAGCCGCGACACGCCCTGCTCGTCGACGAGCACGTTGGCGGGGTGGAGATCGCCGTGCACGACGCCGGCGGCATGCGCATGTGCGAGTCCGAGCAACGCCCCGCGCAGCACCCCGAGCGCTTGCTCCGGCGTCAACCGGCCGCGACGGACGATTGCATCGAGTCCCGATCCGTTGACCCACTCCTCGACGAGCCACGCTCGCCCGGGCTCTTCGACGAAGTCGTAGACCCGCACGATGTTCGGATGATCGAACGACGCGAGGAGCTGCGCCTCGCGCCGGAAGCGGGCAAGCGCGGCCTCGTCGTCCACGAACGACCCGTCGAGCTCTTTGATCGCGACGACGCGACCGATGTCGCGCTGGATTGCCTTCCACACGGTGCTCGTGGCACCCGTGCCGACACGTCCCTCGACGTCGTACCTCTCGAACATCACCGCCGTCCTCGCCCTCGCCGGTCCCCGCGCCGCAGACCCGCCACACAACCGTCGCCGCGCTTGCAGCGTAGAGCACGGCGGGCACGAGGCTCTTCGCCCCGTGCCCGCCGCCCGCCGCCCGGTCGACTCGTCGTCGACGTGCTGTCGATGCGTGATCGATCTAGTACGCCCAGTAGCACGACGTGGTGTACCGGGGTGACGTGAAGGCGCCGTTGTCGTAGCTGGTGTACCAGCCGGTCCCGATCACGCGGCCGCCGTAGGCCAGCACCTCGTAGATCGCGTACGACGCACGGTGGTACGGCAGCGGATGGAACGACATCACGTTCCACGTCGTGTTCCAGTTGCCGTTGCCGTAGCTCGTCGCCCACGTGCGCAGCCCCGTCCACACCCACTGGCCGTTGGACGCGACGTAGAGGTACTCGTTCGCGATCACACCGGCGGACGCGACGCCCGGGTGCACGGTGATGGAACCGTCGTAGTAGTTGCCGGAGCACTCGACATAGCCGCGATACGCGGCATCGGCGTGCGGCGTCGTGAGCCCGACCGCACCCATCAGCGCGGCGAGCAACAGCGCGGTGGCAACCCGCAGGCTGCGGCGTGGCGCACGGCGGCGTGCCGGGTCGGTGGCCGGATCGGCGGCCGGGTGGTCGGTGGTCTGATCGGTGGTCGAGTTGGTCATGGTGTGTCCTCCCGTGTTGTGGATGGAGGCGACGATCGCGCCGCGCGCTTCAGGCGCACTTCGCGTTCGCTTCAGGTCGAGGTATGGCAAGGTGGCCGCATGAAGGTTCACCTCGTCGACGGCACCTACGAGCTGTTCCGCCAGCACTTCGGGCAGGCGACCCGCCACGAGGACAGCGGTCCCTACGCCGCCGCGGCGGGCGTCGTGTCGTCGACCCTGCAGCTGGTGGCCGACGGCGCCACGCACGTCGGGATCGCCTCGGATCACGTCATCGAGAGCTTCCGCAACGACCTCTGGCCGGGCTACAAGACGAGCGAAGGCATGCCGCCGGAACTGCTCGCCCAGATCCCGGTGATGGAGGCGTCGCTGATCGCCGCCGGGTTCACCGTGTGGCCGATGGTCGAGCACGAGGCCGACGACGCGCTCGGCGCCGCGGCTGCGGTCGCCGACGCTGATCCACGGGTCGAGCAGGTGCTGATCATCACGCCGGACAAGGACCTCGGCCAGTGCGTCCGCGGCACGCGGGTCGTCCAGTACGACCGCCGCAAGCAGGAGATCATCGACCGGGACGGCGTCGTGGCGAAGTTCGGGATCCCGCCCGAATCGATCGCGGACTACCTCGGCCTTGTCGGCGACACCGCCGACGGGTTCCCCGGCCTGTCGGGGTGGGGCGCGAAGAGTGCGGCCGCGGTGCTCGCGCGGTACGGCAGCCTCGAGGAGATCCCGGACAACCCGGCGCTGTGGGATGTCCCCGGCCTGCGCGGCGCAGCGAAGCTCGCGGCCACGCTCGTGGAGTACCGCGAGCTGGCGCTGCTGTTCCGCAGGATCGCCACGGTGGACGTCACCGTCGAGGTCGGTGCGGTGGACGACTGGGAGTGGCACGGACCGACGGCCGACTTCGTCACCGTCGCCGCGGAGCTGGGCACTCCCGGACTCGCCAACCGTGCGGTCGGCCTGGCGCAGCGCCGAGTGAGGTGACGGCCAGGCGACCTGCGGCACACGAGCGACACCGTTGAAGGCTGCTCCCTCCCGGGCCTGACCTGATTCCCGGCTACCCGTTGCACAGGACCCGACCGTCACCTCACCCGGCGCTCGCCGGCTGACGCGCGGAGCAGGCTATCGGCCCGATCGCCCGTCGCGAGTGCGCAGGTCGCCCGCTAACCTGCCTCCGACTCCGGGAGGGGTGCGAGAGCGGCCGAATCGGCACGCTTGGAAAGCGTGTGAGGTGCAAGCCTCCGTGGGTTCGAATCCCACCCCCTCCGCTCCGTGTTGTCGCCGCGACTCGGCGCGCTACGCGGCGAGGTAGGTGCTGTGCACCCCGAGCGCCAGCGCGATTCGGTGCTGGCGGCCGTCGAGCGTCGCCAGCGGAACGTCCGCGTCCTTGCATGCTTGAGCGATCAGCGCGTCGTGGATGTTGCCACCGAGGTCGAGCTCGACAGTGCGAGCCAACACGGCGGCGGCCGTCTCGGCGGTGGTCGGTAGCAGATGCTTCGCAGCGGACCACGGCCCGAGCAGCTGTGCTGCCGTGCGCGCCGACTGTCCGAAGCTGCGCCGCAACTGCGAGAACGCTTCAGCCATGACGATCACGGGGATGCGTGTCGTGGCGGTCAGGGACGGACGGGCGAGGTGGTGGAACTCATGATCCTCGATCAACGCGGCAATGAACGCTGACGTATCGATCAACGCGCACCCCGCTCGGCGTCAACTGCCGCGACGACCTGCGCGTTCGAGACGGTCCGGCCCAGTCGGAGCACCGGCAACCCATCCTTGCCCGTGCTCACTGCGCCTTGCGACGGAACGGCCGAGATCAACACCCCCTCGTCCGTCTGGGTCAGCACGACTTCACCGGGGGTCGTGGTGAGGTCCTCGCGAAAACCCAGCGGCAGAACGAGTCGGCCTTGGCGGTCGACCTTCACCAGGGCAGAGGATGGTGATGACATGCCATCAGATTACCATCCGCACGCCTTCGCGTGCGCGAAGGTCGTGCCTGGCAGCGGAGCGACGGGCGACGACTGCAAGACTCCGACGATGACCTCCGCGTGGTCCGACAGCCCGGCGGTGGACGACCTCGGCGCGATGCGTCTGGCGCTCGACGAGGCACGCGCGGCGGAGCTCCATGGCGACGTGCCGGTCGGCGCGGTCGTCGTGCGGTCGGGTGTCGTGATCGCGGCGAGGCACAACGAGCGCGAGCTGACGGGTGATCCGACGGCCCACGCCGAAGTGCTGGCGATGCGCGACGCGGCTGCGGTGGTCGGCCACTGGCGGCTCGACGAGTGCACGCTGTTCGTCACGCTCGAGCCGTGCGCGATGTGTGCCGGAGCGATCGTGAACGCTCGTGTGGCGCGACTGGTGTTCGGGGCGACCGATCCGAAGGCGGGCGCGGTCCGCAGCCTCTACGAGCTGGCCGACGACCCGCGGCTCAACCATCGGGCGATCGTCGAGTCTGGGCTCCTCGGGGACGAGGCGGGCGAACTGCTGCGGGCCTTCTTCGCAGCCCGGCGCCGGCCGAGCGCGTCAGCGGGGGAGTGAGATCCGCAGCCCGCTGAACGAATCGTCGGCGGCGGGGTCGTCAGCGGGATGATGCTCGGGCTCGATCGGCAACTCGCTCGTCGCGAGCAGGGCGGCAACGCTCAAGCCGTCGGTGAGCGACGGTCTCGTCGCCGCGGTGATCTCGGCAAGTGCCTGCCGAACCGCCGCCCGGACCTCGTCCGAGATGTCGCTCGGCTCGTCGGCGGTCGGGCCGCCGAAGCTCTCCTCCGCGGCAACCTGCTCGATGATGCGGGTGAGGTCGACGGCGCCCGGTGAGGGTGCTGCGTCGACCACGTCGTGGACCGTGGCCTCGACCGCTGCCTCCACCGTCGCCTGGTCCGATTCGACCATGACGATCGTTGGCTCCTCGATCGTTGGCTCCTCGATGGTCGCCACGTCCTCGATCGTGATCGCATCGTCGACCGCGAGGTGGTTCTCGACCACGTCGTTCTCGAGGGCGCTGTACTCGACGACGCTGTACTCGACGACGCTGGCCTCGGTGAGGTCGAACGTCATCGCGAACAGGTCGTCGGCGTGGCGTGCCGGCGGCACCGGCTCGGCGACGGGAACCGACCGAACCCGCAGGGTCGGCAGCTCGGCCGCGCGAGCCGCCAGCGCGGCCACCTCGTCGATCACGCTGTTCGAGATCGCCGATGGCGCGACCGTCGCTCGCGTCGACTCGATCGCGCCGCGTTGCCACCAGCGGTGAACACCGCTCGGATGGTGCCGGTAGCTCCCGGTCTCCAGCGAGGGCACGACCTGGTCGGCGATCTCGCCGAGCAGCGTCGCGGTGGCGAGCTCGACGGTGAGTTCGATGGTGTCACGATCGAGCCGGGGCACGCGATCGAACAGCCGCCCGAGGTGTTCGATGTCGGCGGCGCGAACGACGCCGGCGGCGAGATCATCCATCGTCACGACGCCGGCGGACACCAACCGCTGCGCGAGCGGCGCGTCTCCGTCCCGCTCGGCGAGGTACACCTCGCCGCCGAGGAACCAGACCCGCACGACGGGGTCGAAGTGCAAGGTGAGCTCCCCGGTGAAGTGTCGAGCGCCCGCAGCGTCGAGAGCCGCCCAGACCGGCCTGGGGTCGGGAAGCTCGAGCTGCAGCAGACGACAGGTCGAACCGGGGACGGAGCAGCGCGACGTGTTCATCGCCTGGTCATCGTCTGGCACGAGCCGTCGCTTGACCGAATTGCGGGGACGGCTCCGCCGGGGCCGCATCGAGCCCGAGGTCAGCGGCGTCATCGCGCTTCGTCAAATTTTCGTCTGCACCGAACGTCCGGCCGCGCCCGCCGTCACGCAAGCAGGTGGATGCCCACCCGCGGGACCGATAACCTCCCGCCCCGGAAGGATGCCAGAGTGGACGAATGGGACAGTCTCGAAAACTGTTGAGGTCTTCTGGGCCTCCGTGGGTTCGAATCCCACTCCTTCCGCCACACGGGATCTTGGCGGGCGCTGCCGTTCACGAGCGTCCGCCAAGAATCTCATGACCAGGCGGTGCCCGACACGGGGACGTTGACGTCCACCACTGTTCGTGGAGCGTTGCGTGACCGGTTGCGTGACTTGGTGGGAATCCGTTGGCTGCGTTCCCGCGCGGGAGGTCATCGATGCCGCGCACACCCACCACGAAGACGGTCACGTTCGCCGACGGTCAAGGACCGGATGCCGTCGATCGTCAGTCTTCGGGTCAACACCAGGCGGCAAGCTGATCTGGCTTTCGAACGGATTTCGGGTGGGCGTGTTGTCAGTCTCTCAAGTTCGTGTCTCACCCGCCGAAGCCTCATTGGTAGTGGTCGGCGACGACACGGGAGGTGGAATGAGCAGGCTTCGCAAGCGCGTGTTGGCACGCGAAGCTGCGCCGACGTCGTCGGCGTCCGTGGATCTCTCGCCCGTTGCCCTGATCGGGTCGGGTCCGCACGGTGAGATCACTTCGTGGAACCGTGCGGCAACGTCGTTGCTTGGTTGGCAGGCCATCGATGTGATCGGCCGGACCCTGCTCGACGTGCTCGGTTCCGACGTGGTGTCTCGACCGAGTGCCGGATCGGTTGTGACTCGAGTTCGAGCTCACGTCGCTGCTGCGAGCGGGGTCAAGCTTGAGGTCGAGTCACTCGTCAATGGCACGGCGTACTCGTACCTGACGTCGGGGGAATACATGGTTGCGTTGCTTCCCGTCGTGGCGAGGCCTTCGTCCTTGGACGCTGGGGCCAGTCCTCGAATAGACAGTTGGGCTGACGCTTCCGAGATCATCGGAGGGATCGGTGGGGTCGTGCAGTGCGTCGCTGTAGGCCTCGTCGGGGTCGGGGCGGTCAATCGCGGCTACAGCCGGTCGACCGGTGACGCGGTGCTCCGAGAGGTCGCCGCGCGTCTCGAAGCCGCGGTCAGCAGCGGTGGGCGTGTGTTGCGCATCGGTGGGAATCAGTTCGTCGTGGTGGCTCCCGCCGACGCTCAACTCGATGGGTCGCGACTCGTTGCGCGCGTCTCGCAGCCGGTCGACACCAGGCTCGGCAGCGTCCGGATCGGGTGCTTCGCGGGCTCGGCCATTGGTGACTCCGCATCGGGGCTGGTCGTGTTGGACCGTGCAGACTTGTCGATGCGGCGTGCCCAAGCACGCGGGATCGGGTCGGTCGAGTGTCTATCGGTCGACGGCCATCCGATCGGTCCACGTCATCCACGGCTCAGCAGCCTGCTGATCGATGCGATCGCCCGACGCGAGATCACTGTGGCGTTCCAACCGGTGGTCGAGCTGACCACCGGCCAGATCGTCGAGTTCGAAGCGCTTGCCCGATGGAGATCGAGCGAGATCGGCGACGTCGACCCGACCGAGTTCATCGAGGCAGCGGAGGACGCCGGTCTCATTCACGAACTCGGCCAGATCGTGCTCGGACGAAGTCTCGACGTTGTTCAAGCCGAGGTTCTGGCCGGTCGGTGGGGCGATCGTCGAGTGTCGGTCAACATCTCCGCGATCCAACTGACGCACCCGGACTTGCCGGCACGGGTGCTCGCAGCTCTGTCGACTCGGTGTCTTCCTGGTGAGGTTCTGCAGTTGGAGCTGACAGAAACCCGGTTGGTACCCGACATCGGGTTCGCTTCGGCACATCTCAGCGAACTTCGCCGAAACGGGGTTCGCATCGCGATCGACGACTTCGGTACTGGCTGCGCCAACATGTCGTACCTTCGTGACCTACCGGTCGACGCCATCAAGATCGACGGACGATTCGTTGCCGGCATGTGCACATCTCGAGCCGACACCGCGGTCATCAGATCGATCGTTTCGTTGGCGGCCGAACTGCGCTTCGAGGTGATTGCCGAGGGCGTCGAGACCGTCGAGCAACATCTGGCGTTGGCTCGGGTCGGATGTGCTGCAGCCCAGGGGTTCCTGTATTCAGGAGACCGGGGACCGGCTCACCTGTACGACAGTGTCGACCTGCCCGAACGCCCGCAGAACTCGACGTTCCCGTACCCGGCCGATGAGACAAGGAGACTCGCTGCGCTGCATCGCGCTGATGTCCTCGACACCCCGGCCGAGGCGGTGTTCGACGAGATCGTGCGCGCCGCGGCCGACCTGTGTGGAACCCCGATCTCGCTGGTCAACCTGGTCGACGAGGATCGGCTGTGGTCCAAAGCCAAGGTCGGCATCGACTCTGATCAGACGCCACGGGATGGGGCGTTCTGCGCGTACGCGATCTGTTCCGACTCGCTCATGGAGGTTCCTGACGCACTCGAGGACGACCGGTTCGCCTCGAATCCCCTGGTGCTCCACGATCCGAACGTGCGGTTCTACGCCGGCAAGCCGCTTCGCGCTGCTGGCGGTGACAGCTACGGCGCGCTCTGTGTGATGGACACGGTTCCGCGGGTCCTCACCGCCGATCAGCGCGACGGGCTCTCTCGGCTGGCTCGTCACGTGACGGTGCTGCTCGAGCTCCGCGAGTCGGTCAACCAACTGAGCCACGCACACGACGAGCTCGATGTCGCTCGTCGTCAACGAGGCGCGGTCGAGGCGCGCTTGCGGCACCAATCGCAACACGACGCGCTCACGGGCTTGCCCAACCGGGCGTTGCTGACGGAACGCATCGAGACGGCGTTCGCCGCAAGCCGGGCCAGCAGCCAGCCCGTTACCATGCTGGTCTGCGACCTCGACGACTTCAACGTTGTCAACGACGGTCTCGGACACCGGGCAGGCGACGAGCTCCTGGTGGAAGTCGCACGTCGGCTTCGCAGCTGCGTCCGCGAGACCGACACGGTCGCACGGCTCGGCGGCGACGAGTTCGTCATCGTGGTCAACGACGCCCATCAGGACACTGTCGCGATGCTTGTCACGCGGATTCTCGACGAAGTGACAGTCCCGGCCCGGATCGGTGGCCGAGGCGACTTCAGACCGTCGATCTCGATCGGGGTCGCCTCCCAAACTCCCGGCGTCACCGGTGACGATCTGCTCAGCAACGCCGACGCCGCCATGTACCAGGCAAAGTCGATGGGCGGAGGACGGATGTGCCTGTTCGATGCGGCACTTCAGCCGACGTCGTGGATCGCCTGACCCTACGCGGCGAGGTAGATGCTGCACACCCCGAGCGATGCGTGTCGTGGCGGTCAAGGACGGACGGGCGAGGTCGTGGAACTCATGATCCTCGATCAACGCGGCAATGATCAACACCCCCCGTCCGTCTGGGTCAGCACGACTTCGCCGGGGGTCGTGGTGAGGTCCTCGCGAAAGCCCAGCGGCAGAACGAGTCGGCCTTGGCTCAACCGTCGGTCATCGGCGGCTCGCCGGCTTCGCTGACCCCGGCAGCAACGAGCCGTTGGCAGGCGCGATCCCAACGTTGGGAGTCTTCGATGATGAGGTCGTCGACGACCTTGCCCCATCGCAGACGGAGGAAGTGTGCGAACTGGTTCTCGTACGGCTCCCCGTCGACGCTGCTCCGAATCCTCACGTGTGCGGCCAGACGCTGGTTCCAGAGCGGACCGCTGATCACGATCGATTCGACGCTGAAGGACGCCTTCGGGAGCAGGCGACGGAATCTCTCGAACCAGCGTCGGATGCCTGCTGGTGTCGAGAGCTTCGCGCCGAGCGCGGTGTCGCCGACGAACGTGAGCGTGCAGTGGTCGTCGAACGCGGCGAGCAGTGCATCGAGATCGGATCGTTCCAGTGCGGCCAGGCCGTTGCGATAGATGTGTCTCGTGATCAGCTTGATCATGCCGGTCCTCGAACTAGATTGACGCTGTCAATCTATGCAAGGAGATAGACAGTGTCAAGGAAGTCGATCGACGAACCGAGAGCTGTCGGCGTGCATTTCGACGGTGATCTCCGCCGGGCTCTCGTCGAGGCCGCGGTGGTGGCCCTCGATGACGTCGGCGCCGACAACCTGAGCCTGCGTGACGTCGCCCGCCGCAGCGGGGTGTCGCACGCCGCGCCGGCTCACCACTTCGGCGACAAGGCCGGACTGCTCACTGCGGTTGCCGTTGAGGGCTTCCACCTGTTCGTCGAGCACCTCGCGCACACTCTCGTTCGAAACGCTCGCCGGGATCCAGTCGATCAGCTCGCGATGCTCGGCGGCGCCTACGCCGAGTTTGCCGATCTGCACCCGGGCCTCTTCGAGGTGATGTTCCGACCGCGGCTCACCCGAGCGAACGACCCCGACTACGAGGCGGCCAGCGCCAACGCGTTCGAGGCGCTGCGAGCCCACATCGAAGCGTGTCAGCGTGCCGGCTGGCGACCAGACGCCGACAATCGTGCCCTGGCCGTCGCGGCCTGGGCACTCGCCCACGGCCTCAGCGTGCTCCGCTCCCAGGGCTCGCTCGCGCGGCACTACACGAACGACTCGCTCCGCAGCGTCGTCAAGATCGGAGCAACCCTGCTCAGAGAACCGGTGTCATCACGCGCGCCGGACGGGTGATCGTGCGGGTCATCGACGGCCGGCCACCCGCCGGGGCTACTGACTCGACTTCCAGCTGGCGAGGTGGAGGATGTCGCGGATGGCGTCGGTCGCTGTGGCCACGGAGACCTCAGCGAGTGCGAGTTGTGCGTCGTCGAGGCCTGCTCGGGCGACGATCCCCTTTTCGTTCAGTGCCCACTGGGCCGCAGCGGCGAGACGCCCGTGCGACGCAGCCAGCACTGCTTGGGTGAGGTTGGCGAGCGCGGCGATGTTGTCCCCCCGCCGCGAGTGCACGTCGGCGTAGTGAAGTGCACCGGCGGCGAGTTGGTTCCACAGCGGCGGTGCGGTGGTGCGGAGACGGTCCGGGAACGATGGTCGGGGCAGCTCTCCGCTCAGCACTTCACCGAGTGCCAGTTCTCCAGCGAGGATGTAGGTCGCGATTCCGGCGACGTAGCCGACCTCGCGGTGGATCTCGAAGCGCCCGTGCTCGGCCTCGTCGGTCCAGTGAACGACGGCATCGAGATCTCGATAGATCAGGTCGACCTTCTCGCCGTCGACCTCGAGCCACGCGCCGCCATTGACGATCCGGCCCCAGTCTCCTGGTGCGAACACCTGGCCGGGCCAACCGAGGGCACGCACGTCGTTCGGATCGATCGTGCCGCGGTAGTAGAGCCCGAAGTCCCAGTCCGAGTCGTCGGTCGCGGTTCCTGTCGCTCTGGAACCGCCCAGGGTGACTGCGACAACGCCTGGGATCTGTGCCAGGTCCTGTGCGAGCTTCCTCACGCTGTCGGCTCGAGGTCGGCGAACCCGTCGCTGCGTAGCCCGATGTGCTGGTCGGCGGCGTGGAGATCGCGGATGGCGCGACCGAGGGGGTGCTCGCTGTAGACGATGGCGGCGCCGGCGAGGCCGCTGACGAGGTCGGCTGCTCGTCGCGCGGCGGCCATCGCCTGACGAAGGGCGAGGTCGATCCGAGCAGCTTGATCGGCGCTGATCGGGTCGCCGAGCTCGATGGTGGCCCAGGCGTCGCCGAAGACGTTGATCACGAACGCTCTCGCGGCGTGCAGTGCACCTTCGGCTTGACCGATGAGCATGTGGGCGTGCAGGTCCGGCGCAGCGGCTGGGAGTCGTGGGTTGCGTCGGTGGGTACGGGCGAGCGCGATCACCTCGTCAAGCACAGAGCGGGCGACGCCGAGAGGAAACCCGACGAGCAGTGTCGCTGTCAGCGGGCCGAAGCCGAGCCGCATGAGCGGGCCGGCATGGCGGGGCGAGTCGAACTTGGGGGAAGCGATGCGTTCGGCGGGGACAACGACTCCGTCGAGCGTCACGTCGTGGCTGCCGGTTCCGCGCAGGCCCGACGCGTTCCAGGTGTCGATCACCTGTGCGTCGCGTGCGGGCAGGTAGGCGAAGCGCCAGTCGGGGTGTCCATCGGGACGGGTCGCAGGCCGGTCGCCGTCCATGACGAAGAAGCCGTGCTGGTACCAGTCGGCGTGGAGGCAGCCGCTGCTGAACGGCCAACGTCCGGACACGACGAAACCGCCATCGCCGGTGGGCTCGGCGCGCCCGAGCGGACCCCAGACTCCGGTGGAGATCAGCCGTGGGCTGGCCGCGACGATCGGCGCGGTGACGGTTGGGTCGAGCCATCCCATGAAGGCGGCCGAGTTGCCGATCAGCACGGTCCAGCCGGCTGAGCCGTCGGCCCTGCTGAGGCGTTCGATGATCTGGATGATCGAGACCGGGTCGAGTTCGAGACCGCCCATGGAGCGGGGCACCGCAAGATGGAACAGGCCGGCGCTGCGAAGCCGTGCGACGAGGTCGGCGGGCATCGTCCGCAAACGATCGGCTTCCCCGGCACGAGCGACGAGCTGGCCGACGATCTCGCCGGTGACGTCGCCCATCGCTCGGCTCGGCTCGGCGCATTCGTCGCCGTGCCCGGGCTGTGCGGATCGTTCGGCGTAGACGTTGGTCGTCATGGGGCAGAGCTCCCTGGGATCGTGGAGAACGGGACGACCCGAGCATGCGAGCCGGCGTGCGCGATCGAGCTGCGATCGAGCTGCGATCTGGCTCACACTTCGCCAACCGAGGCGATGAAGCGGTCGATGGCGTCGATGACGAGATCGGTCGTGCCGACCCACCATGGCTCGTTGATGTCGTCGTGCTCCTCGAACGTCGCATTGGGTAGGTGGCGCGCGAGGTAGGTGCTGTGGGCCGGGTCGTAGATCGGGCAGCGGTTGCGGACGATGACGAGCGCCGGCGCCGCGACCAGCGGGACCAGCTCTCGCACATCGGCCCGAATCATTCGCTCCACGAACGTCGCGGCCGTCGCAGGACTCGCCGCCCGGCGTCCCGCGGTGTCCCACCACTGCCGGTACACCGGATCGGCCGCGACGCTCGGGGAGATCAGCGTCAGCGCGTCGGCCTTCGGCCCGGACGCTGCTCGCATGCTCGACGCGAGCGCTTCGTGCATCGCCGGATCGATCCCATGGGGGTAGTCCGGCGCTCGGGTGGCGCGGGCGAACGCGTTCATCAAGGTGATCGATCGCACCCGTTGGCCATGCCGGCCGGCGAGCGCCAGGCCGATCAGCCCGCCGTGCCCCGACGCGAACACGTCCACGCGATCGAGGGCCGATGCGTCGAGCACCGCCACGGCGTCGTCCACCCAGTCATCGAGAGTGATCGTGTCCGGTGGCTGGGTGCGGTCCGACAGCCCGATGCCACGCGGGTCGAATGCCACGACGCGGCGGTTGGCGGCGAGGCGCGCGATTGCTTCGGCGGGATGTGGATCGTCGACCAGAGCGTCGATCGAGATCATGCCCGGGCTGATCATCAGCATCGCCGGTTCACCGCTGCCGAACGATCGATGGGCGATGTGCGTGCCCGCCGAGCGGGCGTACCCGATGTCACCGAACAGCCGAGGCTGCGGGGATCGGCGACGACCGACGTCGGGCACCGCCAGCGCGTCGTGGGCGAGCACCCGCGCCTCCAGCTCGCGGAGTGCCGGTCCCGGCGCTACCCCGATCTCGTCGGCGAGCCGTCGCGTCGCGTCCTGGTAGGCGCGCAACGCGTCGGTCGGTCGCCCGCTTCGGTAGAGCGCGACGATGCGCAACTCCCAGACCCGCTCGTTGTACGGCTCCGCCTCCACGAGCTCACCCAACTCCGGCAGCGCCTGGTCATGCACGCCGGCGTCGATCATCGCCGCGAGCGCGGCGATCGTCAGCTCGAGCCGCTCG
>Ga0105249_10003159_pt1 | contig 14253 bp, 12 predicted proteins | sample KBSS44metaG_FD_81522 | JGI IMG/M metagenome (GOLD analysis project Ga0105249, IMG submission 81522) | Switchgrass rhizosphere microbial communities from Kellogg Biological Station, Michigan, USA - KBS S4-4 metaG | ecosystem: Host-associated > Plants > Roots > Rhizosphere > Soil | place... | reverse complement strand
TTTGAAATCTTGACGAAGATTGCGCCGGCTTCCTCGGCGCCGCGGCGGCGGACGACGGCAGATGCACCCTCGATGTAGCAGCGCCGCACATAGGCAGCCACCCAGATTGCGCTCTTCAATCGCACAGCGGGATGGCCCTTGGCGGCCTAATCGAGAGAGGCTCCGCTAAACGCGGCCAACTCGCGGACAAGCCGCTCGGAAATCTCGCCGGTTGCCGGCAGATTGCGGTCGCGCTCAAAACGTTCGACTGCAGCGCGCGTATCCTTGTCCATTTCCCCATTGAGACGAACCGGTCCATAACCGTAACGGGCTAGCGCACGTTGTACACTGACAATACTCGAGCCGGATGTCGCTTTCGAAGTCGGCTGGATCGAACCGGTAATATCGGATCTCGCAGACGCTTTGCGAATTTTTTCGAGCAGCGCATCGCTCGGCTCCCCGGTCGCTTTCAAGCCGTTTGTCTGCTCGAAGCCGCGAATGGCCTGGCTGATACGCGGGCCAGACTGACCATCCACGGCCCCATCATAGTAGCCGCGACTCGCAAGCTCGCGCTGCACGTCGAGCATCATATCCGAGCGCGTGCGTCGGTTCCCGGTATCGGGACGTGCGGGCGGGATCGGCGCCGTCATCGCTGGCGCAGGCGATGTCGCGCGCTTGGCGGCTGTTTCTGTCGAAGTCTGGGCCGGAACGGGGCCCTGATGCGGAGCACGCTGCACGCTGAGCGCATTCACAAATACAAGCAGCGCCGCGGCAACGGCGACGGAAGCAGCAAGAATATCGGCGATTCTGCGACCGCCAATGCGCTGCAACAGACCGCCCCGGCGAGCTTTGCGCCTGCGTTTGGCTGCAACGAAGAGATCATCGAAATCGGGCTCGCGCCTTGCGGCGGGTCCGCGATTATTACGCATGGTGTCACGCACGACGCTTCATCCTCTCGCGTTCTGAGTTTTTGACGGGTACCGGCAGGTGCTCAACAGCCGGTTTCAACGGCCTTACAGATTCATTCTTGCGATCAAGCGGCAGGCGCACGATGACTTTTGTGCCTTCGCGTTCGCGACTTTCAATCTGAACGCGTCCGCCATGCAACTCAACCAGCCCCTTCACGACGGATAAGCCGAGTCCTGTGCCTTCATAGGGCCGAGCGTAAGACGAGCGCACCTGGAAGAATGGGCTGCCGAGATGCGGCAGATCGGATTCGGCAATGCCGATGCCGTTATCGGCAACGCTCAGAATTAACTCATCGCGCTCGGACCGGCCCGTAACGACAACCTTACCGCCGCGGCCGGTGAATTTGATCGCATTGGATAGAAGATTGATCAGTATCTGCCGGATTGCACGTTTGTCCGCGACGACCTCGGGCAAGCCTGCTGCAAGATCGACGGAAAGCGACACGCCTGATTGCTCGGCATGCAACGTCATCATTTCCCGGCAACTCTCAATCAGTTCACCGATGGCAAAAGACACAGGCAAAACGGCAAAATTGCCCGACTCAATCTGCGATACGTCGAGGATCCCGTTGACGAGAGCGAGCAAATGCTCGCCACTGTCCCGGATCAATCGCGCATAGTCCTGACGCCGCTTCGTATCGATCGCCATCGCGCTTTCGCGCGAGAGCATTTCGGAAAACCCGATGATGGCGTTCAGCGGCGTGCGCAGCTCGTGGCTTACGGTTGCGAGAAACCGGCCTTTTGCGTCGCTTGCACATTCTGCCGCGACGCGCGCCTGGTCGAGCGCAATTTTATCCATTTTACGCTGCGAAATATCGCTCGTCGTAGCGATCACCTGCGGTGCGCCAGAGTCTGCCGTGCCGATACGACAGCGCGTCTCCACCCAAATGAACGAGGCCGCCAGCGGCAAGCCGTTCGGATCTTCAAGCGGCCCGTGACGAAGACGATATTCGACTGTCGTGGGCTGAACCTTGGCTGCCGTCTCTGCAATCGCGGTCAGAAAAACGGGTCGGTCGGCTACATGAACTCGTTCAAAAAACTTGTGACCTAAAAGATGCGCGGCCGGCACCCCCAGAAGCTGCTCGGCTGCAGGGGAAATGAAGGTTGCTGCGCCGTTGCGACCGTGGGAGGTGACTAGTTCTCGCGTGTTTTCTGCGATCACTCGATAGCGTGCTTCGTAGGTGGGGCCGAGACCTTCCCTGTTGTCCGGAAGCTTGTCGACGCTGAGCACAAGGAACGCGGAATAAAGCGCCGCTGATAGCGAGCTAAAAAGAAGGGGGTTGACCGGCGCGAAGGTCAAAGCAGGAGCGGGTGGAAATAGACCGAGCATATCGCCTGCACCAATCGCCACAGCCGCCACCGCTGCAAATACAGTCGCAACGGCGGTGATGCGCCGGGTGGAATAGAGTGCGGCTTCGAGCGGAACGACCACGAGCCAAGGCAAAGCAAAAGAATAACCGCCGCCGGTCAGGGCTGCGATCAGCCCGACAATGCCCGCAAACGTAACTGCGGATAGGATATGCGCTCGTTCAAAATTCCCGCATCTCGAGAGATACCAGGCGATCGCCAGCGGCAATAAAAACCATGCATAGCCGATGGTTTGTAACAATGTCGGCGCACCCAACACGGCGAGATGGACCGGCAATACGGCAATTGCACCAAGCCCGCCCAGAAGACGGGTGGCGATAAAGCCGCGATGCCGCATCAAGGCGAGCTGATCCGCTCGCGCCGACGGGTGCACGAGGGCCGTGAGATAGTCGCCGATCGGGTTCAGAATGCTGGTGCTACGCAATACAATGCGGCGCGGTTCGAAGCCTCGCCGTCCCCTCTCCTGCTTCGGTTAATCGTGACAAAGGCGGCTTAAACGAACCCTAAGCACGCACCACTTATCCGCTTGAAATCTTGATCCCGGCGGCAACTTTATCGCTCCGAGGCCGGAACCAGCCCGCATGGTGAACAATTGGTTTCGGTTTTTGCCCGATTGCGGCGAAAGGCCGACTGGATTCCCGCAAAGCCTCCCGAATCAACGGCTCAGTTGCCGTAAGGGTCCTGAAACCAATGGATCAAATTTTATGAAAATTCACAGCGAATACGTCGCGAAGGCCGAACGTTTCTTTCAATGGGCGCGGGCTAAGGTCTGTTCTAGCGCGGCGAACTATAAGCCGCGTCGAGAAAAACCAAGGCAGGCGTCATGTTTTTTCTGCTGCGTGTCGCATTCTGGCTTTCGGTCGTGGTGGTCCTACTTCCGTCGGATCCTGCGAGTAAGAAGGATTCGACTCGCGTTCAAGTGAGCCCGTTCGAGGCAATCGGCGCCGCGCAAGCTGCGGTCCAAGACGCACGCGGCTTCTGTGCGCGTCGACCGGAAGCGTGTGAGATCGGCTCGCAGGCCTTTCATACATTCGGCCAAAAGGCTCAGCACGGCACTAAAATGCTCTACGAATTCCTCGCGGATCGTTTCGGCGAAGCGCCGGCCGCACGCAAAGCAGAGGGCGATGTTCCCAACGCCGAGCGGCCCGGGCGCCACACACTGACGCCTGCCGATACGGCACCCAATTGGAATAACCCCGAATCACGGCCTATTCCCCTGCCGCCGCGCCGCCCTGCCTGACGTCTGCTTGCGCTCTGTGTCTTTCCGTTCCTATATAATTTGAACGGCGAGCTACACAGGCAGACATGAAAATCGATCAGATCATAGAAGATTTCGACGTGCTCGATAGTTGGGACGACCGCTATCGTTATGTCATCGAACTCGGCCGGAAGCTCGCGCCACTGCCGGAAGCAGCGCGTATCGACAGTAATAAAGTGCAAGGCTGCGCGAGCCAGGTTTGGCTGATCAGCGACACACGTCCGGCAAAAAATGGCAACGCGCCCGTGCTCGAATTTAGCGGTGACAGCGATGCACATATTGTGAAAGGGCTGATCGCTATTCTGTTCGCATTGTACTCGGGACAGTCAGCGCGGAAGATTTTGGATACAGATGCGATCTCGCTTTTCGAGCGGCTCGGTCTTAAGGAGCATCTTACCCCGCAACGCTCGAACGGCTTCCGTTCGATGGTCAATCGCATCAAGGCGGATGCCCAAGCCGCGCTCGCCCACGCAGCTTGATCAAACGCCATCGATTGTCGGTCGCGCACCCTCGACTTGCCAAGCGTGGGTTGTGACCTTGCACTTTGGTCAAGTGTGTTGTGCGCGCTCTGGCGATCTTCTAATCTCGAAATTCGGATCGGAATTTGGACCAATCACGCACTACCTCGCGTGGTTGTGTACCGGTTTCGTCTTGTAGCGGTTTCTTGAAATGCTTATTTGAGCGGCACACCGCTTATAGGAGTGAAATGCATGGCCGAGACCACCCGACCAAAGATCGCGAAGACCGACGCCGAATGGCGCGCGCAACTTACACCCGAGCAATATCACGTAACCCGTGAACACGGCACGGAGCGCCCATTCACGGGGCCTTATTTGAACGAGAAGCGTAAGGGCATGTATGTCTGCGTGAGCTGCGGCAATCCGTTGTTCGAGTCCGACACCAAATATGATTCCGGAAGCGGCTGGCCGAGCTTTTATGCTCCTGCTTCCAAAGCTGCCGTAAGCGAGCACGAAGATAGCTCGATGTTCATGCGCCGTACCGAGGTTCGTTGCGCGGCCTGCGAAGCTCATCTCGGTCACGTCTTTAATGACGGACCCAAGGAAACCGGCCTTCGTTACTGCATGAACGGTTGCGCGCTGAAACTAATGCCCAAAGAGGGCAAGGATGGCGCGTAAGCCGGCGTCCAAGCGTAAAAAATCGAAGCGTATTCAATCGAGAAAAGTTTCGGCGAGGTGCGGTTTGCAAAAACGCGCCAGTCGAAAGGTTCGTCATTTAACAGGCGCGCCGCGAGCAGCAAGGCATCCTGTCAAGCGGCTCATCCACGGCGTGCAGTTGGTGGACGATTACGCGTGGCTGCGCGATCAGAATTGGCGCGAAGCGATGCGGGACCCAAAGCGGCTCGAGCGCAAGATCAGGGCCTATCTCGAAGCAGAAAATCGATATTCAAAAGCCGCTTTTGCAAAAACAGCAAAGCTCCGAAAAAAACTCATCACTGAGATGCGCGGACGCATTAAGGAGGATGATTCGACGGTGCCAACTCGTCATGGGATTTACTCCTACTTCACACGGTACCGCGAAGGCGGGCAGCATCCACTTGTCTGCCGCATACCGGCCACAGGAGGCGACGAACAGCTGCTGCTCGACGGAGATGCTCTCGCAAAGGGGCATGCCTATTTTCAGCTCGGATCAGCAGATCATTCTCCGGACCACAGTCTACTCGCGTGGTCGTCCGACGACGCAGGTTCGGAGTTCAACAAGATCCGTGTACGCGACCTTTCATCGGGGAAGAATATCGCCGACGTCATCCAGGATACGACCGGCGGAGTGGTTTGGTCCACGGACAACAGCGGCTTCTTTTATGTCCGGTTGAATTCCGATCACCGCCCTTCACATGTTTATTTTCACAAGATGGGAACGGAGCAGAAAGAAGACGCGGTTATCTATGAGGAGTTGGACAAAGGATTTTTTGTAAGCGTTGGCAGGCTCCAGGCCGGCGTTTACGGCGCTATCGCTTGCGGAGACAGCGAGACCTCGGAAGTAAGACTGATCGACCTCGCCAATCCACTTTCTAAACCTCGTTTGATTGAAGCACGCGAATTCGGCGTCCGCTATGATGTCGAGCATCATCCCTCGCTCAACGGCAAAGAAACGCTCGTCATTCAAACCAATGCGGACGACTGCGAGGATTTCAAAATTGCGCTTGCGCCACTTGCCGCACCTCAGCGAGTGAATTGGCGTGATCTTATTCCTCATCGTCCCGGCACGATTATTCTCGATGTCAGCGTATTGCGCGACTGGCTTATGCGGCTCGAGCGCAACGATGGGCTCCCGCGCATCATTGTTCGCCGGCTCACGGACGGCGAAGAGCACAGCATCGCCTTTTCCGAAGAAGCTTACGCCCTGGGTGTCAGCGGGGGCTACGAATTCGTCACCGATGAACTTCGCTTCAATTACGCTTCCATGACCACGCCGGCCGAGGTGTGGGATTACGACATGCGTTCCCAACAGAGGAAGTTGCGCAAGCGCCAGGAAATTCCCTCAGGCCACAATCCTGATCGCTATGTCACACGGCGAATTCAGGCGCCAACATCCGGTGGTGAGACGGTTCCGATATCGCTTCTTCACCTTCGAGATCTACCCATCGATGGGAAGGCGCCTTGCTTGCTCTACGGTTACGGCGCCTACGGTATAGCGATGCCGGCCTCGTTCAACACGAACCGGTTATCGCTCGTTGATCGCGGATTTGTGGTTGCGATCGCCCACGTCCGCGGAGGGACGGAAAAAGGCTGGCGTTGGTATCGCGAGGGAAAGCTCACTAAAAAGCAAAATACATTTTCGGATTTCATCGCTTCGGCGGAGTATCTCATTAAACAAAAGTTCACGTCGGCGAAGCGGATTGTCGCACAGGGAGGCTCTGCAGGCGGCCTGCTCATGGGCACGGTCGCAAACCAGCGGCCGGATCTCTTTGCCGGCGTCATCGCGGAAGTGCCTTTCGTCGATGCACTCAATACAATGCTCGACGACACGCTGCCCCTTACGCCACCGGAATGGTTCGAGTGGGGAAATCCAATCAAGGATGTCGAAGCTTTTCGCTGCATCCGAAGCTATTCGCCTTATGACAATGTGCGCACGCAGGATTATCCCGCCATATTGGTGCTCGCTGGTCTGACGGACCCACGCGTGACCTACTGGGAACCGGCGAAGTGGGTCGCAAAACTGCGTGCCTTGAAGACGGACCGAAACCCGCTTTTGTTGCGTACCAATATGGATGCGGGTCACGGCGGTGCCGCTGGTCGCTTCGATCGTCTTGACGAGGTCGCTCTTGTTCAGGGTTTCGCGCTCGAAACAGCCGGGCTCGCTTAGAATGAACCGGCGCGATCGGCTCGATCCACTGGCGATGGCGGCCACAACAACCCTGTGCGCGCTCTGGGGCTTTCAACAGGTCGCCATCAAAGTAACAAATGCCGGCATATCCCCCGCGTTTCAAAGCGGATTGCGCTCCATCGGAGCGCTTGCGTTGCTCGTTGCATGGTGCCGGTTTCGCGGCGTTAGTTTGCTCGCGCGCGATGGAACGCTGCAAGTTGGTGTGCTCGCTGGTCTATTGTTTGCCGCCGAATTCGCGTTGATTTACTGGAGCCTCGAATTCACCGAGGTCGCCCGCAGCATTATTTTTCTCTACACGGCGCCGTTCTTCGTCGCATTCGGTGCGCATTATTTCGTGCAGGGCGAAAAGTTGCACCCAACGCAAATCGTCGGATTGCTCTGCGCATTCGCAGGCGTATTGCTCGCGCTTTGGGACGGCCTGTCCTTGCCTTCTTCGCGCGCCGTTATTGGCGATTGCATGATGCTCGGAGCGGCAATCCTTTGGGCTGCAACAACTGTGTTGATCAAAGGAAGCAAACTCGCCCGCATCGATCCGGCACGTACCCTTGGATATCAACTCGCGGTTTCCGGAGTGGCGCTCACGGTACTTGCGCCCCTTTTCGGCGAGGCCGGGATTATTTCACTGACGCCTTTGGTCATCGCATCGCTCGCTTATCAGACCGTAATCGTCGCCTTCGCGTCCTATCTCAGCTGGTTTGCCTTGATGCGAATTTATCCGGCTTCGACTCTTTCGGCCTTCACATTCCTTACGCCGATTTTCGCGATGTTTTTTGGGGCGGCGCTGCTCGGCGAAAGATTGAGCATTGCGCTAGGGATAGCACTCGCTTTCGTTGCGTTCGGCATTTGGCTGGTGAACCGGCCGCGCTCGACCTGAGCAAAGCGGCGTTTAGTTCGCGCGTGACTTCGGATCGTTGAAGTCTACGTCGGCATCTTCGCCGGTGTGGCTGACATGATCTTGCAATTCTTCGACGGACGCGAAACGCACGGTACCGATGGGTAATTCGGCTTCGATCGAACCGTCGGTATAGAGCGTGTAGGCCATGCCACCGATAATACCGGAGCGAACGATAGTCGTTGAAGCATCCGGTCCTCCGCTTCTCATTGCTGGCTTTGACCCACGTCCATCGAACGGATCTGGCGGGACCGGGCGATCCAGAGGCAAGCGTGAACGTTCGCGTCGCTGATCTGCATTAGCCGGATAATTCCGATCGGGATTCTTTGTCTCCGTCGACGGCGGCCAGGCGCGAGCGCGGCGCTCCTCTGGTTCGGCGTAGTCATCGCGATCCCGTTCGTCCGCAGGAGGCAAGTCGTCCAATTCATCGCGCGGCGGATATTCTTCGCGTTGGGGAAAATGGGGAGGCTCGCGGCGTACGGCAGCGGGCGGCGGTTCACGTTTCGGGAGGGGCCGCGCCGCGACCGCCGGATTAGAGGGGTTCGGGTTAGCGGTGCGAATGCCTGCCGCGGCATTCGGTGCAAGCATGTCGATCCGGCGTGTAAGATCCTGCAAAGCACGCAATACAAAACCGATGCCGACTAGCAAAAACCCGCCGACCAGGCCCATTGCACCGCTTTGAATGAGCGCACTGCCTAGACCAAGACCGAGCGCCCACGATGGTGCACCGGCAGCGATGGCGCCGAGCCCGACTAGGGCGAGAAAGACGCCGAGAAAAATCAATGCATACGGCATGACAATACGCTGGCCTCGTTACCAACTATATTCCCCTGCGAAAGGTTCCTTTGCAATGGATTAGAATCGAAGGAAATCGGAAGTTGGGTTGTACGAAGGCGTTGGTAGGCCTATTTTCCGGTAATGCCTTTCATAGACGGTCGGGGCATGTGAGAAGTCATCGCCTTCCGGACCGCTTATTTTCGACACACAGGAGCCGCTGCCATGTCTTTCACTTTGCCCGATTTGCCCTATTCGCACGACGCGCTTGCACCTTACATGTCGCGCGAAACGCTCGAATATCATCACGACAAGCATCATTTGGCCTATGTCAATAACGGCAACAATCTCCTCAAAGGCAGCGGATTTGAAGACAAGCCGCTCGAGGAAGTCGTCAAAGGCTCGTTCGGCAAGAACGCCGGCCTCTTCAACAATGCGGGGCAACACTACAATCACCTGCATTTCTGGAAATGGATGAAGCCAAAGGGCGGCGGCAAGCTTCCGGGCGAACTGGAAAAGCGGATCACCGCCGATCTTGGCTCGGTCGACAAGATGAAAGAGGAATTCATCCAGGCTGGCGTTACCCAATTCGGCTCGGGCTGGTCCTGGCTTGCGGTAAAGGGCGGTAAAATCGTGGTGATGAAAACCGCGAACGGGGAAAGCCCCCTGGTCCAAGGCGCGGCCCCCATTCTGGGCTGTGACGTCTGGGAGCACTCGTACTACATTGACTATCGCAACCGACGGCCTGACTACCTGAAGGCTTTTGTCGATAACCTGGTAAATTGGGACTATGTCGCCGAGCTTTTGGCGAAGGCGAAATAACAGGCCAATCGAGCGCCGGACTACTTAAAAGCCTGCGAATTCACCTCCTTTTAGGGGTAGCCGGGTAATGCTGCGGCGCAATTGGCTTATTGCGCCGCACTTCCGACCCCTTGCGAAGACTGTAAAAATCCGGCCACAAACCTTATCTAGATAACGTCTAACGATGTGCAGCGAACCGTGTCTTGCGTAACCCAAACCGCACATCATTTTCGGGGCCACTGACTCCGGTACTCATGCGCATTCCAGCTACTCTCGCGCGTATCCGTTTCGCGCCCGCTGACATTGTGGCCATCGCCGTGCTGACGGCGCTCGTGGTCGTCGCGTTTTTTACGTTCGACGATTACGGCCTCGGCTGGGACGACTACACGCACCGGCAATATGGCGAGATGCTCTACGCCTATTACGCCTCCGGCTTCACGGATGTACGCGCGTTCTCCTTCGTGAATCTGTTTTACTACGGCGGCGGCTTCGATCTAGCAGCGACCATTCTCGGCAAACTGCTTCCGTTCGATATTTTCGATACGCGCCGTCTGCTGGGCGCGATAGTCGGCATTGCCGGTCTCGTCATCGTGTGGCGCACCGCGCGCCGCGTCGGCGGACCGGCCGCGGGCATCGCCGCGCTCGTGCTGCTCGCCACCACTCCACTCTATTACGGGCACATGTTCATCAACGCGAAGGACACGCCGTTTGCCGTTGCGATGGTGTTCCTGCTCTACGCGTTCATCCGCGCATTCGACGAGTATCCGAAGCCGCGGCCTTCGACGATCGTTTTGTTCGGCCTTGCGCTCGGTTGCACCATCGGCACGCGCGTGATCGGCGGCATCGCGCTCGTTTTCGCAGGTGTCGGCGCGCTTTTCCTGCTGACCGCCGAGATTCGCGCGCTTGGCCTGCGTGAAGCGGCCGGTCGGATGGCGACGCACGCCGGAAGATTGGCGCTGAGTTTGCCGTTGGCTTACGTCGTGATGGGTTTGATCTGGCCCTGGTCCGTGCAGGCGCCGCTCAACCCGATCCGCGCCATCGAATATTATTCGCACTTCTGGGAGACACCGTGGAAGGAAATGTTCGACGGCGTCGCCGTGCTCATTCCCAATATGCCGCGTTCCTATGTTCCGAAGCTTTGCCTGCTGAAATTTCCCGAGATCTTTATCGGACTTTCGATCGCCGGCATTGCGGGCGCAATCGTCGCTTCGCTCACCGGTGGCGTCGAGCCGAAGAAGCGCGCTTCGCTCATGCTTCTCGTCGCAGCCGCCGTGCTGCCGGTCGTCATGACCGTCATCACCAAACCGGTGATGTACAACGGCATCCGCCACTTCCTGTTCGTAACTCCGCCGCTTGCGATCCTCGGCGGATTGGCCGCGGCCTTCATTTACCAGCGCGCCACGGCTTATCGTCACGCCTACGCGGTTGGCGCCGTCGCGGTTTTTGCGCTTTTGATTGGCTGGACCACGGTCGATCTTGTCCGCATCCATCCCTATCAATACGCGCTGTTCAATCATGCGGCCGGCGGCGTCCGCGGAGCGGCAAACCGTTATATGACCGACTATTGGGGCCTTGCCATTAAAGAGACGGCCGAAGCCATGATCGAAAGCATCGCCGACGCGCATCTCAGCCCGCCGGACGGACGCAAGTGGAAGGTCGCGGTCTGCGGCCCGGCGCATTCGGCTTCGGTCGAACTCGGGCCAAACTTCGAAGCGACCTATACCGCTAAGGGCGCCGATTTCGCTCTTTCGCTCGGCACGTTCTACTGCGCTCAGCTTGATGCGCCAGTCATTGCGCAATCCGAGCGCGAGGGTGTCGTGTTCGCGCGCGCTTACGATCTGCGCGGGCGCAATTACGTGACGACCTACGCCTATCCGCCAATCAACCCAAAAAAGAAGAAGGACGTTTCGAGCGCCGAGGTTCACACCTTCTGGCAATAGGACGTGTTCGCGTCGGACGCTCTTCAGTTTCCTCGAAACAAGCACACTTTGGGCTTGCCCAATTCGCGGTCCACCCCGATCTCCTCTTTATCGGTTATTAAACCGCCGCATCAGAAAGATCGTTGGGGAAAGGCCCGAATGTTTCGAGCATTTTCTCTGCGTGTCGGCCGCCGTCCACAGCCTCAATCATCTCGTAGTAGAGGCTCTTGTACGTCAGGAAAATAGCGCCTTCGGCTTTCATTCTCGCAATCGCCATGCCGACATTGCGCGATGAGGAAAACAGCAGCTCCTCCACCACGTAGACCTCATAGCCAAGACTCAGAAGGCCAAGGCAGGACTGAAGGACGCACACATCGGTTTCGCAACCGGCTACGATAACTTGCTTCTTCTTCAGGCGCCCAAGGTAATCCCTAATTTTCTTCTCTTTCGTCAAGTCAAAGAAATCTTTTTCGAAAGTTTGCGCCCGATCGCCCAAGCGATTGTTGATCTCTTGCGGCAAGGTGCCCTTTTGACCGACTGGCCTCTCAAGGGTTACGACAATCGGAATTCTGAAATAGCCGAGCAGGCGAGCGAAGTTCTTTGTATTCGTCCTGATCTTGGAACGAAGACGCTTGTCCAGCTGCGATAAGAAAAATTTTTGGACGTCGATTATCACGCCGCAGCAACGATCGGGGACAATCCGTTTTACCATCGTCTCCGCTTTCTCGTCTTGGCGATCTGCGTGGCGAGCTACTTGGTCAGGCCGTCAATCCTTTATATCAACTACCGAAGCTTTCCGAACAATCGCGGCTATTTCTGAAAATGCTTTGAAAACCGGAGAGAGAATACTGTGAAACGGGTTCTTTGTGATCAACGTGTCGTGCAAAACCAAAAGGTCCATGCCAGTGGTAAGGAAACATCTGACAGCATCCTCCGGCGTTTCGACGATAGGTTCACCCTTCACGTTGAATGAAGTATTGATCAAGACCGGAACACCTGTAATGGCATCAAATTCCTTGAGCAGCCTGTACAGCGTCTCATTGGTTTCCCGGCGAACCGTTTGCACCCGCGCTGTACCATCGACGTGAACAATTCCCGGAATCTTGTCGATCCATTCCGGACGAACGCGCTTGGCCAGCAGCATGAAGGGGGAGTCTTCCTCACCCTCAAAAATCTCGTTCGCCCTTTCGGCAAGAACGATCGGGGCAAACGGGCGGAATGCCTGCCTGAACTTGACCCGCTTGTTTAGAATATCCTTCATTTCGGCGGTGCGGGGGTCCGCTAGGATGCTGCGATTGCCGAGCGCACGCGGCCCAAATTCAGAGCGACCCTGAAACCAACCGACCACCTTGCCCTCAGAAAGTGCTTTTGCCGTATCGGCGCAAACGTCCTTGCTCTGCGTCCTCTTTGTCGCAAGACGAACGAGCCATTTGTCCATGGCGCCTTGCACATCCGCATCCTTATATTCCTTGCCGAAATATGCGTGATTGATGACGAATGAGCGCGGTTTCTTCTGAATCGCGAGATGACCGTAGTAGGCGCATCCAATCGCAATTCCGTCGTCGCCAGACGCCGGCTGAATCCAAACATTTTCGAATCCCGCCTCTCGCGCGATCCGGCCGTTGGCCACGCAATTTAATGCGACGCCACCCGCCATGCACAGGTTCTTGGCGCCCGTCGTTTCGCGGAGCCAATTGGCCCGGCCAAGAAGCACCTTTTCCGTGTCATCTTGAATCCGCCAAGTGAGGTCTTGCCAATTTTGCATAAACGAACTCGCTTCCCAGTTTGGGTCACGGTCCGCTAACCAAGGTTTGTTGAATTCCACGCCCCACTCAGGAATGCTCAACTCTCCATCCCTGAACTCGAGCAGCGGTTTCACTGCATCGGGACGGCCATAAGGAGCCAGGCCCATCACCTCGCCGCACTTATTCCAGTCGGCAAACACATAGCTCGAAACGCGGCTGTAGAGCGCCCCAAGGCCGGGCATGTTGTAAAATTCGTCGCTCAAGAATCCGCGAACTGGATTCAGCCAGACCTTCTTCAGTGTTTCTAGCTTGGAACCGGTGAACCGGTAGTAGCTCTCCGACTCGCGAGCAAGCGGATCAACATTGGCCGTGGGCTGCCCCGGTTCGGTGACGTCAGCGCAATAGTTGCCGACGCCGTCCACCACCATGATCACCCCTTCGTCAAAGGGGCAGGCGCCGAAGGCGCTGTAGGCATGGGCCAGATGATGCGACAGCGTTACAACTTTATTCGACTTCGAAAGGTACAAAGGGTGTTTTTCCGCCTGACTTCGCTCTTTGTCCCGCATGTCGTCTTGGAACACCAAGCGCGTTTCTAATTCCTCAACCGGCAGCACGTAACAGTTGCGGACGACCAGATCGACATCTTCCAGCGTGATGCCTTCGGCCTTGAGACAGTAGTCGATGACCTCTTGATAAAATCCAGTATCGTGTTTTTTGCGGGTAATCCGCTCCTTATTGATCGCAAAGGCAATCTCACCATCACGAAGGAGGCATGCGCTAACGTCATGATCGTACGCATTTATTCCAAGTACATAGGCGTGCTTTTTGGACATAGATTCTTTGTGAAAAGGAACTCGTGTCTAGTCGGATGTTCATGCAGATAAACGCATGGTCAGCCTTGACCGCAACTCACCATACGACCTAGCCTTGGCCTGTTTAGCATAACAGGTGAAAAGCATGACAAGCGATGTCGTAGCTAGAGCAAGATCCTTCTTGATTCGTAGCCTGGCCGTGGTGGTCGTGGTCCTGACCTATGCTTGGGGCAGTCTCACATCCAGCGTTCTCAGTGTCCCTGGGGTAACCAGTCTCCTCAGTGCCGCTGGAATCTCCAGTTTCGTACTGACCACGACGTCTACGCCCGCCGATGCACAACGCCGCAGGCGCCGTCGCCGTCGTCGTCGTGGTGGCAGGTGGTATTGGGATT
>Ga0105249_10003154_pt1 | contig 14257 bp, 10 predicted proteins | sample KBSS44metaG_FD_81522 | JGI IMG/M metagenome (GOLD analysis project Ga0105249, IMG submission 81522) | Switchgrass rhizosphere microbial communities from Kellogg Biological Station, Michigan, USA - KBS S4-4 metaG | ecosystem: Host-associated > Plants > Roots > Rhizosphere > Soil | place... | reverse complement strand
CACCTCGAGCGCGATGACAAGCCCGAAGAGCACGAAGACCGCGAGTGGGAGCTTGCCGATCACGGGAACGTCGATGACCTTGGTCAGGAAGGCGAAGTCGGTGTTGCCCGGCGGCGGCACGATGGTCGCCCCGTGCGTGCGCCAGAGGAAGATTCCCTCCTGCAGGCCGCCGGCGGCGATGCTGACGATGATCGGGTTGGCGCCGAACGCGCCGATCAGGAACCCCTGGGCGGCGAAGATCGCCGCGCCGAGCAGGACGGTCCCCACGATCGCGACGAACGCGCCGTGCGGCAACAGCGCGAGCGCCGAGGTCGCGGTCACGGCCCCGGTCACGCTCAGCGAGAGCGAGAAGAGGTTGCCGCTGATCATGATGATCGCCGTGGCGACCGCGAAGATCCCGACGTACGCGCTCTGCGTCAGGATCGCGCGGTAGTTGTCCATCGTGAAGAAGCCGTCCGTTCCGGCGGCGAAGATCGCCAGGGCGGCGAGGATCGCCGCCATGACGATGTACGCCACCAGGAGCACAGGGTCGATCCGAGGCTCGGCCCGTGGTACCGCCACGGCGGGCTGGGCGCTCATGCGCGTAGTGCTCCTTCCTCGTCGGCCGCCGCCGTGGCGACGCGCTCCCGGCTCATCGTCATGTCCGCCGAGAGCTTCTCCGTCGTGACCTCCGCGCGCGAGCGCGTTGCCACGACGCGCCCGCCGAACATCGTGACCACGACGTGCGACAGGTCGAGGATCTCGTCGACCTCCGTCGAGGCGAAGATCACCGCCACGCCCGCCTGCGAGGCCGTGCGCAGGAGGTCGTGGATATCCGCGCGGCCCGCGACGTCGACGCCGCGCGTCGGCTCGTCGAGCAGCAGCAGCTTGATGTCGCCGCGGTCCAGGCACCGGCCCAGGAAGACCTTCTGCTGGTTGCCACCGCTGAGCGCGTCGACCGGCGAGGACACCCGGCGCTCGTCGAGCCCGACGAACCGCGCGAGCTCGTCGGCCTGCCGGCGCGCTGCCCGCCGGCGGAACAGACCTGCGCGGCTCAGGGCCTTCAACCGCGTCGCGATGAGATTCAACCGCGAGGTCTGCGACAGGAACAGGCCCTCGGACTTGCGGTCGTTGGACGCGAATCCGACCCCGGCCCGCAGCGCCCGGACCGGCGAGCCGAGCGGCAGGCGCACGCCGTCGACCTCGACGCTGCCGTGCGCCTCTGGCTCCAGGCCTGCCAGGCCCCGCAGGACCTCGCTGGTCCCGGAGCCGACCTGCCCGGTGAGGCCGACGATCTCGCCCGCGCCGACGCTCAGCTCGAACCCCTCGACGACCGGTGGGACGGCGAGGCTCGTGATGCGGATCTGGTCCTGACGCGCGGCGGCGTCCGCCGGCAGCGGCGGCGGGCCTGCGAGGTCGGCCCCGAGCATCATCCGGATGAGCTCGTCGCGGTGGGCGATATCGGCGGACTCGCGGGACGCGACGGCCCGGCCGTCGCGCATCACGGTGACCCGATCGCAGAGCTCGAGCACCTCCCCGAGGCGGTGCGAAATGTAGATGACGCTCTTGCCGGCGCTGGCGACGTCGCGGGTCACCGCGAAGACGCGCTCGATCTCGGCGTCGCTGAGGGTCGCGGTGGGCTCGTCGAGGATCAGCAACTTGGCGTCGCGGCCGAGCATGCGGGCGATCTCCACGAGCTGGCGCTCGCCGATCGATAGCCGGCCCACCATCGTGCGCGGGTCGAGGTGCGCGAGGCCGACGCTCTGCAGGAGTGCGCGGGCGCGGCGCCGCCGCGGTGCCGGGTGGGCGACCAGGCCGGTGCCGATCGACCCGAGGAAGATGTTCTCGTCGACGGAGAGGTCGGGCGCCAGGCTGAGCTCCTGGTCGACGATGGCGACTCCCGCGGCCTGGGCGGCGTGGGGCGAGCGGAAGCTGTGCTCCGCGCCGTCGATCGTGATCGTCCCGGCGTCGGGCTGCACGAGACCGGTGAGGATCTTGACGAAGGTCGACTTCCCCGCGCCGTTGTGTCCGCACAGGCCGTGGATCTCCCCGTGCCCGAGCTCGAAGGACACGTCGTCGAGCGCCTGCAGCGCGCCGTAGTGCTTGGAAATGTGCTGCGCAGTGAGAAGCGGTGTGGTGGCCATGACCTCGTGAGGGGAAGGGTGGCCCGGCCCGGGCCGGGCCACCCGTGTGGTGCTCATCGGATCAGGAGGGCCAGTTCGAGCACAGGTCCTTGAAGGACTGGAAGTTGCCCTGGGTGAACCGCTGCTCCTTGTCGGTGATGGTGTGCGGCTGCTTCTTGCCGTTGAGGAACGCGATGATCGCGTTCGACGCTGTCGTGGACTCGTGGATCGGCGACTGCGTCGCGTTGCCCCAGAGCTTGCCGGGCGCCATCAGGGCGTAGCCGCCGGGCGTGCAGTTGCTCCCGGTGACGACCGTCGCCTGCGGCTGCCCCACGCGCGTGTTGATGCTCAGCTGGTCGGCGGCCTGGATGATGCCCGCCGCCTGGTAGTCGGCCATCCCGTAGGCGCCCTGGATGCCCCCCTGGCTGCGGTACTTGGTCAGCAGCTGCGAGGCAATCTGCGACGACTTGACCTGGTCCCAGTTGCAGTCCTGGGTGGCCACGACCTGGTACTGGGGGAACTTCTTGATGTACGCGTTGAACGCGTCGACGCGGTCCTGGACGATGAGGGTGCCCTGCGTTCCGGTGACGAGGATGACCTTGCCCTTCTGGTGGCCGGCCTTCTGCATGCCCTCGACGAGGTTCTGCGCGGCCGACGTGCCCAGCGCGGCGTTGTCGGCGATGACCTCGAACGTCACGTACTTCTCGCCCGCCGGCTTGAGCCGGGCGTCGACGTTGACGGTCGGGATCCCCGCGGCCTGCGCGCGGCGCAGCCCGGGCACGATCGCATCGGCGTTGGAAGCGAAGACGACGATCGCGTCGGGCTTCTGCGCGATCGCCTGGTTCATGTGCTGGTTCTGCAGCGCCGGGTCGAAGTTGTCCGACAGCTGCGTGACGCTCACGCCGGCGGCCTTCAGGTTCTTCGTCAGGTTGACGTTGTAGGCATGGCAGAAGACGTTCGGCTCGCACGTGACGAGAAACACCTTCTTCTTGCCGCTCACCTTCTCGGCGGTGACCTCTGACGCGTCCGCGGCCAGCGCCTTGGCGCTCGTACTCGTCGAGCCGGACGCGGACGACGACGTCGACGACCCCGAGCCGCCCGACGAGCTTCCGCAGGCTGTGATCGCCAGCGTCAGACACGCGGCGAGCAACAGCCCGCCGAAGGGCCGCGATGCGGCCTTTGCTTGACCTGTCATCTCTATCTCTCTCCTCCAGTTGGACGATGCGCGACGCCCGATGCCGTCTCCCCAATGCAACGTCGCGCGTAATGAGACTACAAGAACGACAGCAACACTACAAGTTTTGGTTTAGAATTCGCTTATTCGGACAATGGTGGTGCCATCACACGAACCTCGGTAGCGTGGATTAACCGGCGTGCAGAGTGTCTCTACCGACCAGGGCCGGCTCTCGCTCGACCGCGTTGCGGAGGACGCCGACGCCGTCGATCTCCACCTCAACGACGTCGCCGTCGTCCAGCAGCAGCGGCGGCTCCCGCGTGAAGCCCACGCCCGACGGTGTCCCGGTGGCGATCACGTCGCCCACCTCCAGCGTCAGGAAAGACGACAGGAACTCGACGATGCGTGGGATGTCGAAGATCATCTGCGCGGTGCTCGCGTCCTGCACCACCTCGCCGTTGACGCGCGTACGCAGCCGCAGGTCTTCGAGGTCGCCGAGTTCGTCGACGAGCACCAGCTCGGGCCCGCACGGGGCGAAGGTGTCCACCGCCTTGCCTGCGGTCCACTGCGAGTCCTGGAACTGCAGGTCGCGAGCGCTGACGTCGTTGAGCGGCATGACGCCGGCGACTCGCGCCAGCGCCTCGTCGCGCGTGACGCGCCGGGTGCGCCGGCCGATCACGATTGCCACCTCGCCCTCGAAGTCCACCTGCTCGGTCGCTGCGGGCGCCACGATCGGCGCGTCGCTGCCCACCAGCGAGTTGCGGAACTTCGCGAACACCGTCGGCACCGCGGACGGGTCGAGGTTCGTCTCCTTCGCGTGCTCGGTGTAGTTGAGGCCGATGCAGAGGATCTTGTCCGGATCGGGAACCGGCGGGCCGAGCACGACGTCGGCGCGCCGCGGGCTGTCACCGGCCGCGGCCGCGGCCGCGGCCGCCAGGGCGCGGCGCTGCTGCTCGTCCAGGCCGAGGATCCCGCGCACGGTCGCCACGTCGCCGATCACCGTCGGGCTACAGTCCTCAGCGTCGACGATCGCCTCGCCGACGACGATGCCCGCGCGCCACGTCGTGTCGTCGGCCCCCGCGAGCCGGTAGCTGACGAGCCGCATCAGACCGTAACCGCGGCGAACAGCCCGCGAGGCGCGTTGGTCAGGACCTCGCAACCGTCTTCCTGAACCACGACGACGTCCTCGATGCGAGTGCCGGCCACGCCCGGCTTGAGCAGGCACGGCTCGATCGTGAACACCTCGTTGGCGCGCAGCGGACGGTCGTCGTAGTAGTAGTCGGGGACGTCATGGATGTCGAGCCCGACGCCGTGGCCGACGAGATCGATCTTGTACTCCGCCACGCCCTCCTGCTCGGCGACGTCCGTCGCGACCCGGTTGAGCTCCTTGGCGGTCACCCCGGCGCGGACCGCGTTGGTCACCTCGGCGTTCATGAGGACCGTCGCGGCGTGGAGATGCTCGAGCTCGGGTGTCAGGTCGTCCGGATCTCCGGCCATCCGCATGCGGGCGATGTCACCGGCGTAGCCGTCGAACTTGGGCAGGACGTCGAAGAGCACCCACTCGCCGCGCTCGATCGTCTTGTCGCGCACGGGGAGGGACGATCCCGTCGCGCTGTTGGGCCCCGCGCTGATGATGCAGCCGCCGGCGGTCTCCAGGTCGCCGTACTGGCGCAGGGCGACCTCGGCGGCGAGCCCGACCTCGTACTCGTTGGCGCCGGGAACCACCGCGTCCATGCCCGCCATCGCGGCGGCGTCGGCGATCATCTCGGCCCGACGGTGGCGCTCGAGCTCGGCGGGGCTCTTGACCGCCCGCACATGCGAGATCGCCAGAGTGGGAACGAACTCGACGCCGGGCGCCGCCTCGATCATCGCCAGGTAGTCGGCTGCGGGGAAGAGGAACCAGTTGTCCACGCCGACGCGCGTGAGGCCGCGCGCGGCGATGACTCGCCCGATGTCACCGCCGAGCGAGGTCGAGGCGGCGACGTCGGCGTACTTGGACATCTCCGTCGCGCGGATCGCGTCCCACAGCGCGTCGGTCCGAAGCAGCGGCTCACCGTCGACGGGTACGAGCGCCGCGCAGGCGCCGAACATGTAATACCCGGCCTCGCGCGTGTGCTGGTGCCCGGCGAACCTCGTGTAGTACGAGGTCAGGTACCGCACGTTGGCGGTGATCTTCGAGGTCGAGTAGGCGACGATCGCGTCCAACGACTCCGCGACGGCGGCCTTGCGGACGGCGTCGGTCCGGACGCGGTACTCCTCGTCCGTGATCGGGTCGATGGGCCACAGCTGCTGCAGGTCTGTCATGGGGTTCCCTTCGTTCGGTCTCGTGTGCAGCGCGCGCCGGGCATGTCAGAGCATCGCCCGGCCACCGGCGACGTCGAGCGTCACGCCGGTCATCCATGCCGAGGACTCGGAGGCCAGGAAGGCCGCCGCGGCCGCGCAGTCCTCGGGCGTGCCGAGTCGGCCGAGCGGGGACAGAGCCGCGGTGCGGGACAGCGCCTCGTCGTCCATGATCTGCTCGATGCGCTCCGAGGTGACGGTCCCCGGAGCGATCGCGTTGAGCCTGACGTTGTGCGGCCCAGCCTCGATGGCGGCGTGGCGCATGAGCATGAGCACGCCGGCTTTGGCCGCCGCGTAGGAGGCGGTTGTCAGCTTGTCGAGCGAGCGCGCGGAGATCGACGACATCAGCACGAACGCTCCGCGCCGGCGCTGAATCATCGCCGGCATGAATTCGCGCAGCGCGAGGAAGCTCGCGGTCAGGTTGTCGCGCAGCACCGCGTCCCACTCATCGAGGGCCGTCTCCCACGCGATCGAGAACGACTGGAAGCCGCCGGCAAACGGGCAGACCACGTCGACCGGCCCCAGCTGATCGACGACGTCGTGATGCACGGCGGCGAGCGCGCCACCGTCGGCGACGTCGGCCGTGACGCCGAGCGCCTCGCCGCCCGCGTCCGCGATGCCGGCGACGGCCGTGTCGATGGCCGGCCGGGACCGCGCAACGATCGCGACGCGGCAGCCGTTCGCGGCAAGCAGCTCACAAGTGGCGCGCCCGATGCCCTTGGATCCGCCGGTCACCACCGCGACCTTTCCGGCCAGGTCGGGGAAGATCGGCGCCGGCCCCACGTTCATCGGGCGAGAACCTCACGGTTGACGGGGCGAGCCGGCTCGAGGCCCGTCAGCGCGCGCAGCACCTCGGTTGCCGCGCGCCGCTGCAACTCCTCCGTGGCCTCCACCGAGTGGAAGGCCATGTGCGGGGTGATGATCGCGCGCGGATGGCGACGCAGCGGGTGGCCGGGCGGCAGCGGCTCGGGCTCCGTGACATCGAGCGCGAGCCCTGACAGCCGGCCGTCATCGAGCGCGGCGACGGCCGCGTCGAGGTCGACCAGGCTGCCGCGCGCCGTGTTGATGAGGACCGGGCGACGACCCATCTGCGCGATCGCGTCCCCGTCGATCAAGTGATGGTTCTCGACGGTGGCGGGCGCGTGCAGCGACACGAAGTCAGCCGCGGCGAGCGCATCGGCCATCGTGGCCGCCAGCGCGACGCCCTCGACGCCAGGGTCGTCGACGAAGGGGTCGAACGCTGTGACGTTCAATCCGAACGCCAGCGCGCGCGCCGCTACCCGCCGGCCGATGCCGCCCAGGCCGACGAGCGCGAGCGTGCGCCCGGCGATCCGGTGCACGCCCGCGTGGTCGATCGCCCACCCATCGTTCGCCACCTCGCGGACCGCGGGTACGAGGCCGCGCGCGGCCGCCAGCAGGAGCGTCATGGTGTGGTCGGCGACCTCGTCCAGGCAGTAGTCCGGGACGTTGGTCACGACCATGCCGTGGCGGGTCGCGGCCGCGACGTCGACGTTGTCGTAGCCGATGCCGTAGCGAGCGATGACGCCACATCCCGCCGCGGCGGCTGCGTCGACGACGCGCTCGGTGACCGGCGCGAAGCACACGAGGATGCCCTGGGCGCTCGCCGCCAGCTCGGCCAGCGTGTCCTCGTCCGCTGTCGGCGCCAGCACGATCTCCGCGTCCAGCGGTGCGAGCACCTCGTGCTCGATGGCCAGGTCCGGGAAGACGTGGTCGGTGATCAGGATGCGCGTCACGCGATCGCTCCGCCCGGCCTAGGCCAGGGCCTCGTCGTAGAACGGGTGCTTGGTGAAGACCACCGGGCCGTCCTTGGTCACGAGCAGGTTCTCCTCGAGCCGGACCGTCTGCTCCAGCCCCGGATGCCCGGCGAAGGTCTCGGCGGCGAAGTACATGCCCTCCTCGAGGACGACCGGGTAGTCCAGGGAGTAGGCGCGAGAGATCCACATGCCCTCGTAGAGCGAGAGACCGATCGAGTGCGCGAACTGCTGGAGGGTGACGGTGCCGTACTCGTCGTCGGCGTACTTGGGGAGCTTGGCGGCGACGTCGGCGGTCGTGTTGCCCGCCTTCATCATGTCGATCGCCGCGTACATGGACTCGTGACACTCCTTGTACAAGTCCTTCTCCTTGGGCGTCAGCGGCGCGTCGACCTTGAAGCAGCGCACGAAGTCGACGAAGTACCCGCCCGGGCCCACTGCGTTCTGGTCGACGATGACGAGGTCGCCCTGGCGGATGACCTTGTCGGTGTGCCAGCGGCGATATGGGCTCGTGTTGCCCCCCGACGCGACGATGATGTCGTAGACGAAGTCGAAGCCGTTCTCGTAGAGATACTCGTTCACCTTGGCGGTGATCGTGCTCTCCTTGACGCCCGGCTTCAGCCACTCGTGCTCGATCTTCCAGAACGACGTGTCGCCCCAGGCGCTTGAGATCTTGAGGCACTCGAGCTCGTCGGGCGTCTTGACGATGCGCGCGCCCGACATGACCGGCCACGCGCTGACCATGTTCAGGCCGGCGCGCTCGAAAGCCGCCATCGCGGACGGGTCGGCGACGTCGATGCCGATCTTCTCATCCTCGACGCCGTTCTCGACGAGGACGTCCCTGACCGACTGCACCATCTTGTCGGCCATCATCTGCTCGGCGGTCTCCGCCCACTTCCAGGTGATCGCGGGGCGGATGTTGCCGTCCAGCCAGGGCGCGTCGATCTTCGCGCACTCGAGGTCCGAGCCGGCCGTCTCGAACAGCACCGGCTCGCCACCGCGCGGCAGGACGCAGTAGCGGATGAAGATGTTGTTCTTCCAGTTGCCCTGGAAGACGCTCGTGATGTAGCGGACGTTCTCGCCGACGAAGCACACGACGGCACCGAGATCGTGCTCCTCCATCTTCATTCGAGCGCGCTCGAGGCGGTCGCGGCGCAGGCGGTCGAAGTCCACGCGCGCCTGCCAGTCGGTCGCCGTGGTGCTGAACACCCGCCGCGCATCGTGCTCGTGCGGCTTGCCGAGGAACGACAGGTCCATGCCCTTCCCCGTCTGGGTGAGGTCATGTTCAGTGATGCTCATGGTGTCGCGGTTCCTCCAGTGGGTGTGTTGACCAGCAAGTCGTGCGGCGTGACGAAGGGCTCGAGCCAGCTGCGCCGCGGCACGTCGAAGAGCCCGCGGTGGCCCAACTTCAGGAACGGCAGCTCGCCGCAGACGGCGGTGAACGCCAGGTTGTGAAACGGCGACGGCATCGTGCACCCGAGCTCGACGGCCTTCGCGTAGAGCCGCTGCATCGCGGCGAGGAATTCGTCGGCCGGGCGGTCGGACATCAGACCGCACAGCTCCAGCGGCACGGCGACGACCTCATCGCCCTCTACGGCGACGAAGCCTCCTCCCATCTCGGCCAGAGCGTTGGCGGCGCGAGCCATCGCGGCGTCGTCCACGCCGGCCACGAGGACGTTGTGGTACATCGGGTTGTACGTCGTGCCGAGCGCGCCGCGCTGGAGCCCATAGCCCTGGACGAAGCCGATCGCCGGCGCCTCGGGCTTGCCGTAGCGATCGAGCATCGCGAGCTTGATCACGTCTTGCCCGGGGTCGGCCGAGACCGCGCCGTCGACGACCGGCAGCGCGAGATGGCGCTCGTCGGACACCAGGTTGTCACCGCCGATGACCCGAGTGGTCACGAATTCGGCGGCGCCCTCGGGCGCGAACAGCTGCAGATCCTCCGCGCGTGTCGCGCGGGCGAGCCTGACCGTATTCTTGAGGAACGCGGGGTACGTCGGCCGGACCAGGCGCCCGACAACGGCCCCGTCGCGGACGACAAGCTCGCCCTTGGCCAGCACCGATCGCACGGTGAAGCGCTCGAGGTCCTCGACGAGCAGGACGTCAGCCTGCCGCCCCGGCGCCAGGCTGCCGATCGCATGGTCGACGCGGTAGTAGCGAGCCGCGTTGATGGTGGCCATCTGCACGGCCGCGACCGGGTCGACGCCGCCCTCGATCGCGACCCGCACGTTCTGGTCGATGTGGCCGACGTCGTGCGCCTCGACAGGATCGAGGACGTCGGCGCAGAAGACGAAGTTGTGGGTGCCGGCCCCATGCTCGGTGATCGCCCGCTGCAGCTCGCGCTGGTTGCGGGCCACGCACGACTCACGCATCGACACCACCATCCCCGCCCGGATGCGCGCGAGGGCCTCCTCGGCAGTGACGCCCTCGTGGTCGGCGGTGATGCCCATCGCCGCGTAGGCCCGCAGCTCGGCCTCGGGCAGGCCGGCGCCGTGGCCCATGACGACTTGGCCGCTGCGCAGCGTGCGCTCCATGAGGTCGCGCACGACCGGGTCCTTCTCGGCCATCGGGATGAACGGCGGCTCCTCCATCCCGACGCACCCTTCCCACATGAGGATCTCGCGCAGGTCGTTGCCGTCCAGGCTGTTCGGACCGCTCGGCAGGCCGAGCTCGAGGTTCTGCAGATAGCCCAGGGCCGGTACCTGGTGCAGGACGGTGATCGGCGTTCGCCGCAGTTCCTCGAGGAAGAAGCGCACCGCCTCGATCCCGCCGATCTGCCCGGCGCCGTACATGGCCTCCGGCAGCGCTGTCGTGCCGTGAGGCAGCAGGACGCGCGCCAGCTCGGTCGGATTGAGGTTGGACTCGTAGACGTGGAGGTGGGTCTCGATGAGCCCGGGGGTCAGGTACGCTCCGCCCGCGTCGATGATCCTCGTCGCGTCGTCCACCATGCCGGTGACATCGCCGGCGGCCACGATCGTTCCACCGGTGATCGCCACGCCGCCATCGCGGATCTCGCCGCTCCAGACGTCGACGATCCTGCCGTTCACGACCGCGGTATCGGCGGCGCGAGCGCCTATGAGCACTTCGAGCGCATCAACGCGCTCGGTGTATGACCGGTTCATCGCAGCATCGGCTCCCTCCTGGAAGCGCCGCCGGAGCGCGTGGACAGTCGGACGGCCAAACGAGTGATACTCACGCGGCCGTTAGTGACAATAAACATCTTGCTGCGACACTGTCAAGTGCGATGTTCGATCCGGCCGTATCGCTCGTCCTTCTACCCTTGCCACCGTGACCTGGTAGTTTCACTACGCAATGGCACGCCCTACGCGTGAAGAACTGGATGCCGCAACCGCTGCGGCGACCGCTGGCATCGGCGTCCGCCTGGCCAAGGTCCGCGATGCCCGGCGGATGCGCGTCTCCGAGCTCGCGCGCCAGGCCGGCGTTTCGCCCAGCCTGGTCAGCCAGATAGAGCGCGGTGGCTCGAAGCCGTCGGTCGGCACGCTCTTCGCTTTCGCGAAGGTGCTCGACGTGCCCGTGGACGTGTTCTTCTCCGAGGCAGACCCGGACGCCGCGCTCGCCACCGAGGCTGCGCCGCAGGCCGCCGCCGCACCCGCGGGGCCGTCGGCGGACCCCAGCGTCCTGAGCGAGCCGGCGACGGACGGCTCCGGGCCCTACAGGCCGGTGCCGTGGCGCCAGGACACCGGCCCCTCGCGTGCGGTCGTGCGGCGCGAGCAGCGGTCGTCCCTCGAGATCCGCGGCGGCGTGCGCTGGGAGCGCCTGACGCCGACGCCGCTGGATGGCATCGAGTTCCTCGAGCTTGTCTACGGCCCCGGCGCCGAATCCGACTGCCAGCCCTACCGCCACCCGGGCGTCGAGCTCGTCCTCGTGACGCAGGGCGTGATGACGATCTTCCTCGGCTTCGACCGCCTCGAGCTGCGCCCCGGCGACTCCATCGCATTCCCGTCCTCGACGCCCCATCGCTACGTGAACCTCACCGACGGTGAGACACGCGCCACCACGGTGATCCTGCGCGACGACCTGTCGCACCTGCAGATCCGCGAGCGCCCTGAAGTCGCCGACGTCTTCGCCGAGCGACGCGCGGCCGGCGACGCGACCGGCGACTAGGCTTCAGCCGCTGGCCGTGAGCTTGATGCGGCAACGGCGGGGGCGGCGCACACCCGGCTTGGCCACCGAGCGATCGCGAGCGCGCAGCTGACCGGCACCGCGGTCGGTTTGATCCCGCGCGGGCGCCCCTCGGCTGCGGCGCTGCAGGTCCGGCTCTACTGGACCCGATATCGGGGCAGACTGCGACCGCCGGCCCCAAGAATGAACGGTGCGCACACAGTCTCTCGCGAAGCGGTTGACTAGGCTCGATCGCGTGACGGACGTCGGCGCAATTGTCGTCGGTAGCGGTCCCGCTGGGATCGCGACGGCGGGTGAGCTTCGGCGGCGGGGCATCGAGGTCGTGGTGATGGAGCGTGGGCCCGCCCTCGGCGCCCGCTGGCGCTCACGCTATGACGGGTTGCGGCTCAACACGTTCCGCGGGCTCTCGCACCTTCCCCGCCGGCGACTTCCTCGCGCGGCCGGCCGGTACGCCTCTCGGGATGCGTTCGTGGACTATCTCGTCGCGTACGCACGCGCCTACCGACTCGATGTGCGCCTCGGTGTTGAGGCACTTCGCGTCGAGCCTGGCGAACGCAACGCCTGGACCGTGGTGACGTCCGACGGTCCGTGGAGCGCGCCGCATGTCATCGTGGCAACCGGTTGGGACGCCGAGCCGAAGCGGCCGGCATGGGCGGCCGGGTCGCGCTTCACCGGACCGCTTCTGCACACGTCCGAGTTGACCGACCTGACCGGATTTCGGGGTCGGCACGTGCTCGTCGTGGGCGCGGGAAGCAGCGGCATCGACATCGCCGGCGTCCTCCTCCGTGCCGGCGCAGCCGTGACCGTGTCGATGCGGACCCCGCCGAACATCTTCCCGCGTGACTGGCTCGGCGCCCCGCTCGGGCCATCCGCCCTGCTCGGCGAGCACCTCCCCGCCGCGCCGGTCGATGCCATCGGACGCTTCATTCAATGGCAGGTCTATGGCGACCTGTCGGCCTACGGGATTCCGCGCGCACCCGAAGGCTACGCGACACGCTTTCGTCAGACGGGGGTCAACCCGGCGGTCGACGACGGATTCGTCAACGCGCTCAAAGCCGGTCGGGCCGCCGTCGTGGCAGAGGTGCAGCGCCTCGAATCCGACGCCGCCCTCCTCGTCACCGGCGAGCGCGTCGCAGCTGACGCGATCGTCCTCGCCACCGGGTATCGCCGGGGCCTGGAACGCCTCGTCGGGCATCTCAACGTCCTCGACGACCGCGGAGCGCCGCGCCATTGGCGCGGGGCACCTGGCGACCCGACCACCCCCGGCCTGTACTTCGCCGGATTCGAGGTCCGCCTCAGCGGCTCCATCCGCGCTTCAGCAAAACACGCGCGCCGCATCGCCAAGGCCGTCACGCACAACACGCGCGAACCTGGATAGCGCGTCGCTCCTCGCCTCCGCCCCGCGCAGCGCGCGCCGACCGTCCAAGCGTCAGGAGGTCCATCGGAACGGACCGCTCCTCGTCGCGCAGGGCGCCAGTGTGCGAGCCGCGTCGCGGACGGGTCCTGCTCGTCCGACGCGGCCGGATTGCGTGCTGTTCGCGCCTCAGAAGGCGCCGCCCGGCCACGTCATCGAGTCGTACAGACACAAAGCCCAGGGATCATGAATCGAGCGACGCTCAAGGTGTGTCCGCTCGAGCTGAACGATCCTTTGCCATCGCTGCATGTCCGCTGATCGCCCCACGCCGGGTCGAGACAGCGAGCTACGAGCGACTTCCGGCAGCCTACGTACGCCCCATGATCAGAGACATCGCAGACCGCGACGTGATGGGCCGTTACGTGACCGCCGTCCGCCGCGAGATCGCGACCGGGGCGGTCGATGACGACGCCGCGGAGGCCGCCCACACCATCCGGCCGCAAACGGGCGCCAGACCGGCCGACGAGATCCTGAACCACCTGCCCGACGACGGCGCCGGCCCGGACGAGGACGGGCCCTTCCTCGCCCGCGACCCGATCGTCAGCCTTATGCAGACGTCGCTCGACGAGCGGCTTCGGGAGGAAGCCCGGATCGAGCCCGAGGACGCCGAACGCGACGGCATCTTCGAGCGCGTCCTCGACCGCGCGGACGACCTCCTCCACCCGGAGCGCTACGGCCCCGACGACCCGAGATGGGTCACCCAGATCGTCAAGGCGACGCTCCGGCGCCTCGCCGAGGGGAACCACCCGTTCAACCCGAAGCCCGCAGACTACGAGATCGCGGACGACGCGCGAGTCGTGGTCGTCGGGGACTGGGGCACCGGGCTCGAGCGGGCGCGGCATGTCGCGCGCCGTATGGCCGAAGCCGTCACGGAAGCACAAGCCGCGGGGCGCGAGGCGCACGTCGTCCACCTCGGCGACGTCTACTACTCCGGCGTCCCGGCGGAGTACGACCGCAACGTCCTCGCCGACGGCTGGTGGCCGGTGACGACGAGCCAATCCGAGGAAGGCGTCACGTCGTGGTCGCTCGTCGGCAACCACGACATGTACTCCGGCGGCTGGGGCTTCTTCGACCACCTTCTCGCCGACCCCCGCTTCGCGCGCCAGCGCAGCAGCGACGGGACGCCGACGAGCTGGTTTCGCCTGAAGTCGCCGTCATGGACGATCGCCGGCCTCGACACGTCGTGGAACGGAGACGTGGTGAGCCGGGGGAACACGGGCGTCCTCGAGGAGCCGCAGGCCGCGCGCCTGCAGCAGTGGGCCGCCGAGCCCGGCGCCGGCAAGCTCATGCTCCTCAGCCACCACCAGTACGT
>Ga0105249_10003149_pt1 | contig 14273 bp, 13 predicted proteins | sample KBSS44metaG_FD_81522 | JGI IMG/M metagenome (GOLD analysis project Ga0105249, IMG submission 81522) | Switchgrass rhizosphere microbial communities from Kellogg Biological Station, Michigan, USA - KBS S4-4 metaG | ecosystem: Host-associated > Plants > Roots > Rhizosphere > Soil | place... | reverse complement strand
TGTTCGCTATAGTTTTTCGAGGGGCGCGAAGGCGATGTTCAGTTTTTTGGCGCCTTTGCCTTTAAAGAAGATTGTGGCGTTGTCGCCGTCGAGTTCGACGACGGTGCCAATGCCGAATACGGCGTGGCGCACGCTGTCGCCTTCGTTGAGCTCGGGAACCATACGCGGCTCGCCGTCGTCGTGGAATGAGGCCGTCTCAGCGGTGCTCCCGAAGCCGGTAGGCCGAAAATCAATTGGGCTATCGGACAGGTAACTGTCGGCTGGCTGGAACTGGGCATCGATTTCGCTCAAAAAGCGTGACGGTGGATTGTGCTGCGAGCCGCCGTACAGGGTGCGTGACGTGGCAAACAGCATGTACAGCTCCTCGCGGGCCCGGGTCATGCCGACGTAGCACAAGCGACGTTCCTCTTCCATCTCGAACTGGTCGTACAGGGCGCGGGAGTGCGGGAACACCGTCTCTTCCATGCCGACCATAAAGACGACCGGGAACTCCAGGCCTTTGGCGGCGTGCAGCGTCATGAGCGTCACGGCGTTGCCGTCGAAATCGGCTTGGTCAATGTCACTCACCAGCGCCACTTCTTCGAGAAAGCCAGCCAAGCCGACGTCCTGGTACTCGTGCGCTACGCCGATTAACTCTTTGACGTTCTCTTGGCGCGACTCGGCTTGGGGCGTGCCATCGTCCAAAAAATGCAGGTAGTCGAGGCGACGAACGAGCGAATCCAGCACCGCCGCCGGCGTTGTCGTCTCCACTAATTCGCGCAGCACCGTAAACATATCGCCGAGTTCGGCCAAGCCGGCCTTAGCCTTGCCCGTTACCAGGCCGCACGTTTGCACCTCGGTCAGGGCTTCAAACAGCGTTTTGCCGGTGGCTTGCTGCCAGGCAAAAAAATTCTGCAGGCTTTTGGCGCCGATGCCGCGAGTCGGCACATTGGCGATGCGCGTAAAACTGATGCGATCCTCGGGCTGGTAAATCAGCCGCAGGTAGGCCATAAGATCTTTGATTTCTTTGCGGTCGTAAAAACGCTGGCCGCCGACAATCCGGTACGGAACGCCGTAGTGGATCAGCGTTTCCTCGATGGAACGGCTCTGGGCATTGGTTCGATACAGCACTGCAAAATGGTTGTAACGCCGCAGTCCAGCGTCCACGGCATTGCGGATCCGGCGCACAATCGCCTCACCCTCGGCCCGCTCACTGCCGACTTGCACCATTTGGACTTCCATGCCGCGCGGCGCGTCGGTCCACAGCTCTTTGTCGGAGCGCTGCAAATTCTTGGTGATAATCTTGTGCGCCGCTTGCAGAATAGCGCCAGTGCTGCGGTAATTTTGCTCCAGCTTAATGACCGCGCACTGTGGGTAATCATGCTCAAAGTTAAGGATGTTCCGGAAATCCGCACCCCTCCAGGAGTAAATCGAGTTATGCACGGCGATGCCTTGAGCGAGATAATTGTGCACTTTCTCAACTTCCAAATCGTACACGGGACCAGTGTAGGTTTCTCTAGTGACTGACGTTACCAGTTCTTCTACCAGGCGATCACCTTCCAAAACAGGCAAGAGCATGCCCGTATGGATGTGGGCAGCGGGCATAAAGGCGAACTTTTTGTCGGTCAGAAAACCGTAGCGGTTGACCGACATTCCGGCTGCGTTCGTTTCTAGAACGCGTTCAAGCACTTGCTCTATCTGACCATAGTCAAGCTTGTGAATTTCCGTCCGATAGCCCCCGGCTTTGGCGGCCCTCACTGTGTAGCCTGCGTCCGCAAACGGCTGCAACACTGCTTGATCTGCAGTGTTAACGGAGATGCGACTCGCCGACCAGGCACTCGCCAATGAATTTCGCTTATCTCCGAACAATACGACGTTAATAGCAGCCCGCTTCATGCCGTTGCGCGTCGTAGCCTGCGGCATGAAATGCGGGTAGTCGAACGCCAGACCGAGGTCGGCCATGAGTATTTTAGCTCGTTCCTCGGTATCGATTTGTTTGTAAAGGTCGTCGATATATTCCTGGCGTAATAGCATGGAACGATTGGCAAAGGCGTAAAAAACCAACATTGGAATGCCGTATTTGTAGGCGTATAGCGATTCAAAATACAACGCTTCTTGACGCGTTTCGCACACCCGGAGCACCCACATCCGCTCGGCCCGCTCCTGATTAGCTCGTACGCGTAGACCAGTATCATCCTTTTTACCATCAAAACGTGTGCCTTTAGCTACGCCAACTCGATAACCCTTCCCAGCTGCATACATGAGGTATACAAAATGAGCGACCGTCTTGTCCCAACGAGCAAACAGCAAGTGGTTGGGGGTGCATGCCAGCGCTTTTCCAGAGGCAGCGGTGATGTGGACAAGCTCGCCCTTGTGGGCGAATTTCTTGCGGGCCAGCACTTTAAAATAATTCGTTTTGCTATAGCCAGCTGCCGATCGGACCAGTTCGCCAGGACGAATAGTCTCGATTTTTTTGGCGCCATTTGGCGTGTCGACCAGGCTACCAGGCACTAGGCACTGCCAGTCGTCGCCCACAACAGCAATATTTTTGTTGGCATTAGTGAGCAGTTTGACCAACTTGTACTGCGCGGCGTTGGTGTCCTGGTATTCGTCGATCATGACGTATTTGAACTGTTGTTGCCATTTTTGGCGGATTTCTGGCTTGGTTTGCAGCAGTTGGACGGTGCGGCTAATGAGGTCGTCAAAATCGAGAGCAGCGGCCTCTTTGAGCGCTTTTTCGTACATGGGATAGACCTGCGCAGCAGCCCGCTGTGCCGGCGAAGAACCGGGCATGTCGGCGTAGTCGCCGGGCGTGGACATCTCGTTTTTGGCGCTACTGATCAAGCCGGAAATAACGCGCGGCGGAAAACTCTTTTCATCGATCATTAGCTGTTTGCAGGCTTGTTTGACGGCGGCCACGCGGTCGGATTCGTCAAAAATGACAAAAGTCCGCGGTATGCCGATGTGCTCGCCGTCCTGCCGCAGCAACCGGACGCAAATGGAGTGGAAAGTCCCCATGTACGGCATAAATCCGCGGTTATCGGCACTTTGCCCGAGCAGCGTTGCGACCCGGCTGCGCATTTCTTTGGCGGCCTTATTCGTAAAAGTGACTGCCAAAATGTTGAAGGCCGTGGCCTTGCCACTGGCGATGATGTACGCGATCCGGTGTGTTAACGTTTTGGTCTTGCCCGAACCCGCCCCAGCCTGAATCAACAGCGGGCCCTCGGTGGTTTCGACGGCACGGCGCTGCTCGGGATTTAAACCAACGAGTAGATCCTCTTGCACTAGAGGATATTGTAGCAAACCGTGAGCAGTAACGGTGTTGTAACTTACTCGATTTTCAGTTCGGTGGCGATCAGGCGACACGCGCGCTGCCGCATGCCAGACAAATATTATCTCTAGATTATCTTTTCCTTTTTAACAACGACTACCTCTGTTAGCGGGGGCTAGCTTTTTGATCTATTCAGCCGTAGGATCGAGGGCGGCTAAAACGAAAGGATGTGCCATGCAACACAGATCGCTCAGCGCCAGCAAATCAACGACTCAAACACCAGTTCCGACCTATGTCGCCGTCTTCCTCACCGTGCTTATTTTTGGGCTGGCTGGATGGTATGTGTGGAGCAAAAATTATTGAGCGGCGCGGGCCACATTGAGGATGGCGCTGGCCAATGCCTCGGGCGTGTCACCAGACACGACGCTATTAATGGGCATAGCAAGCTGTTCGGAGGCGATAATGGCCGTGGAAGGCATAGCTTCGCTGTTAAAATGGACTCGCTGGGCGAGTTCGTTCCGCGCAATTAACTCCTCGACCTCGTCCACTAGCTGCTGGTCAAAGGGTTGGGTATCGGTGAAAATAAGCTGATAATTTTCTGGAAGATAGTAGAGCGCGTGGATTGCCTCCAGTACGCGGTTACCGCGCACCATGGCCGGCCCGAGGATAAAGAAGTCACTTGTTGTTGATGCTTGTGTCATATCGCCCCCTGGGATTATTCCCTTGTTATTACACTGATCTAACTTTCTTGTATCATCCAACGTGCGTAGATTCTGTTCGCTTATTTCCACAGCGAGAGATCTCTAGTCTCTCTCATGATACGTATACTATTCGGAACATGTCAATATACTTTTTATGAGTTTTGGTTTATACTGACGGGCATAAAGGGATTACTGTGAAATATTTTAAGAACACTGAGCTTGCTAAGCTCTATCATATTTCCGAAAAATCAGTGCGCAACTGGATTGAATCCGCCGAGGCCGGCAAGCTAGAACTGGAATTGTACCGTGAGGGCGAGCGTCTGTGTATTGCTAATACCTCTAAGAATACCTTCCAAATTGAACAGCTTGTCCAAAAAGGTAAAAAATACAAAAATCACCGCGGATTTAAAACAACTCGTCCAACTACCCAGTTTTACAAGCTGTATGGCTCCAAAGAAATTGCCGATATTGTTTCAAATATCGACATCCATCGAGAGATTCCCCATCAGTACAGTTACTTTAATGGTGGTGCCGAACACTGGGATTTGTATAGCAAGAAACTTCTTGAAGATCCAGCAGGCAACCCTCTTACTAAAACTATAGAACTGCTCTCCCTGACCACTCCGTATATCGACACACTAATTAGTGAATATAAAACAGTTAACGTAATCGATCTGGGCATTGGAAATTCGATGCCCGTTCGACCCCTCCTGCAGCACCTCTTGGATAAGAACGTACTTGGTCGCTATGTCGGCATAGACACTAGTAAAGACATGTTAACCATTGCGGATCGTAACGTACACGATTGGTTCGGAGACAGAGTGGCGTATGAAGGTCACGTTCGTGATATCGTATACGATCGCTTCGACGACCTACTGTTAAGTGATTCGCTCGGCGGTCCCGCCCCCTCTGCCGTCAACCTTGTATTGTTCTTAGGTGCCACGATCCTCAACTTCCGAGATCCTAGCTATGCGTTACGGACTATCAACAGTAGTCTTGGCAAGAACGACCTCATGTTTCTGTCGCTCAAATTAGATTCTGAACGTGCCCGCCGTTATTTCGATTTCAGTGCCAAGGGAGGGGGCGGTAAATCGCTTGACCTCAAGGAAAAAGCAATTCTCGACCTGCTAAATATCGACGAATCACTCTATGATGTCGAACAGTTATTTGACCAGGAGAAGATGGAACGAGAAATACTCGTGCGGTTCAAGGTGGCACTTTCAATGGAGTTTCAAGTTGGTGATGGCCAAAGAGTAATTGACCTACATAAGGGCGAAAGTATTGTTTTGTGGCGAGCCAAACATCAAAGTGGTCTTGAGACCATTGAACAGTTAAACCGTACGGGTTTCGACTTGATGCAGGCAACCAAATCGCGCGATCAAGAGCATTTATTGATTATTTCGAAAATCAAAAGCGGCCTGTAGCGCTACCGCAACAACTCAGTATGCGGCACCCCAGAAAGATGGAGGATGTTGGCGTCCAGGAGGATGTCGACTGCGACAAGGGCCAGAACGATCATGACGATAAACAGCACTATGGTCGTTATGGTCTGCGAGCTACGTTTCTGAGGGGTGTCGTGATGCGAAACAACGAATCCCGGCTCGTCGCTTTGGTCGATCGGGCCGGCTGGCGCTGGTACGGTATTGGGCGGCGGAGTGGCAGGAGCGGCGGTTGGCTCTTCCACCCCTGTTGTTCCTCCAAGTGAAAACACTTCGTTGCCGTGCAGTTCACCCGGCGGAGTGGCAGGAAAAGCCTGTGCAGGAGTTATAGGGACGGCCTCTGGTTCGGCTCGATTGACTCGGATACGAGCAGCTGCCGGTGTACCTTCGACCGCAGCACCTTTCCCGACGCTCGGAGAGACGGGTTTGACATCTTCGTCAGCAGGCGCAATGTTGATCTTTTGACGCGAATCCAAAAGTTCACGCGACTCACCAATGCCGTTCATGGTCACTGCTGGATCTTTAATGACCGGCTGGTAGCCAATCACCGGCTTGCTTGTCGACGAGGCCAAGGCACGACCCGGGCGCCGCACGTCAAAAACCTTGCCGCCTGATTTCTTGGCGGCACGCTTAGCTGGAGGTGGGTCAGTCTTCATGGTTCATGCTCAGTTGTAAACGGTATGCTGCCTCTATGATATCAGCAAAATGGTAGGGATTAATGCTTTCATGCCCGACGAGTGCGCCGTCACACTCAGCAAGTTCTAAGTAGCCGCGCACCACCGAGCTGTCGACACTGCCGCCATAGAGCACGCGCGTCGCCTGCGCCACTTTGTCGCCGTACAGACCGGCGATCTGGTCACGAATGGAGCGCATGGCTTCGGCCACGTCGGTTGGTTTGGCAAACTCGCCCTGGAAGGTGCTAATCGCCCACACCGGTTCGTAGGCAATCACTAGTTCGGACACTTCCCGCGCTGTGAGATTGCTGAGTGCGGTGGTGACTTGGTCGTGCAAGACGCGCTTAGTAAAGCCCTCTTTGCGCTCGTGCTGCGTCTCGCCGACGCATAAAATAGGCGTTAATTCGTTACGAATGGCGGCCTGGACTTTGTCGCGGACCATTGGCAAGTCCTCGTGAAAATAGGCGCGCCGCTCGGAGTGGCCAATAATCACATAGTGGACCAGCTCGCGGAGCATGGTCATCGAGACTTCGCCGGTGAAGGCGCCCTCATCTTTGTGGTAAGCGTTCTGGGCCGCCAAGCGGAACTTACGGCGGTCAATCTGGACACTGAGCGGTTGCAGGGCGAGCATGGTGGGCGCCAGCACGACCTCAATGTCACGATGGATGCGCGTCCGTTCCTCAAGACGATGCACGAACAAGCTCGCCTGCGAGACGTTCAGGTGCATTTTCCAGTTGCCAACTAATAGTATTTTTTTCGACATCCGAATCACGCTTACGTTTATCCTTAGCTTACCACACGACGCATGAAGATTAAACGACAACAGGCGCCGGCTGTGCGCAGACTATGCCGCGTCTTGGAGCGCTTCGACACCGGGCAGTTTGCGGCCGGCCATCAGCTCCAAGCTTGCGCCACCACCAGTGGAAACGTGGTTAAAGGCACCAGTCAGCTTGCGCTGTTCAATGTAGCCAACGGTATCGCCACCGCCCACCAGACTGAAGGGCCGATGACCATACTGGCCGACCAAAGCGTCGATGATCAGATCGGTGCCGTGCGAGAACGGGCCAACCGGACCATGCAGCGCCGGTACCTCGGTAATGCCGAGCGTGCCGTTCCAGACCACGGTGCCGGCCAACTGTATGGTGCCTGCAATAAACGCGCCAGAAAACGGGCCAAGATCCAGAATCATTTCGTTGGCGGCGACTTCTCGGCTGTGAATTGACGGCTTTTTTGGATAGCTTTCAACTTCGGCCACAATGTGGGCGTCCCAGTCGACAATCCGGGTGGTAGCCGTTTTGTCGATGCTTGTGGCAACAACGGCGTCCTGCGGCAGGTAGAGCACAAACGTGCCATCCTTGGCCTTTTTGGCGGCAGCGGCCAGGAGCTCCTTGGCGAGCGGTATGTCGTCGGCGTCGTACTTGCTTTTGGCGATGTCGATGCCCTTGGCTTTCAGAAAGGTGTTAGCCATTGCGCCGCCAATCGCCAGCACGTCGGCGATCTCTATAAAACGCTGCATGATCTCGATTTTGTCAGCAATTTTAGCGCCGCCGATAATCGCCACCAGCGGCCGCTGGGGCAGGCTCATAACCTTGGTAATAGTGTCAACTTCTTTCTCAAGGAGCAGGCCCGCAACACTCGGCAGGTGGCGCGTAATGGCATCGGTACTAGCATGCGCCCGGTGCACTACGCCAAAGCCGTCCTGCACAAACACGTCGGCCAGGGTGGCGAGCTCGGCAGCAAAGCCGTCGTCGTTTTTTTCTTCCTCGGGATGGAACCGCAAATTCTCGAGGAGCAGTATCTGGCCGGGCTGCAACGCATCGGCTGCTTGCTTAACGTCAGGGCCAATACAATCGTGCACAAACTGCACTTCTTGGCCGAGCAACTGGCTCAGGCGTTTGGCCACCGGCGCAAGGCTGCTTTTAGGATCAGGCTTGCCATCCGGCCGGCCAAGATGCGAACAAATAACCAGCCGCACGCCCTGCTGCAACAGCGTCTGAATGGTCGGCACCGACTGCGTGATCCGGTAGTCGTCGCGGATCGTACCATCATCGGCGACCGGCACGTTGTAGTCGGCGCGCAACAGCACACGTTTGCCGGTCAAATCAATATCACGAATCGTTTTCTTGGTAAACATACGGCTAACCTCTTATGCTTCCCATTATAGCGATGAATCAATCTAATATCGAGATCGCAAATGCCAAACCAAAACCGAGCGTCGTCACCAGCCCCACCCACTTGCCACTATCTTTGTAGGCCTCGGGCATCATACTGTCGGCGAGCATGGTCAATAACGCACCGCCGGCAAAAGATAGCGTAAAGGCGGTCGTGCCATGCTGCGCCGCATCAAATAAGGCATAGCCAGCTAGCGCCGCGAGCGCCGAGATCAGCACAACGACACTCCATAGTCCAAGTATGCGCCACGATTTCCAGCCGGTGGCTTTGAGGCCGGCCGTTGCGGCAATCGCCTCTGGCAAGTTCGAGATAAACACAGCAACCACCATAGCGGCACTGACAACGCCGCCGTTCAGAATCGTCAATCCAATGACCATCGACTCGGGGATGCCATCCAAAACAGTCCCGAGTAGAATCGCCAAGCCAGAGTTATCCGGATAGGTTTTGTTTTTGCGCCGGCCGCCCAAGCGATCAATAATCTCATCGCCGATAAAAAACACCGACGCGCCGGCTGCAAGTCCCAAAGCAATGGCTAGGCCGCCTGATTTGCCACCGTAGTTATTGAAGGCTTCTTCGATCAACTCATACGCCACGGCGCTGATCAACACGCCAACACCAAACGCCATAATGAGCCCAAGGACTCGTCGAGGTATTCGTAACCGCAGCGCCAATCCGGCACCAACCAGTAATGACGATGCCCCTAGCAACCCCCACAAAAATGATGCTTCCATGCTGGCATTATAGCGCGCGCAGACCATATAAAACACCGCCGAACATTACGTTACCCGGCGGTGTTGTTGAGCTGACTCAAGTCCGCATGCTAAACGTATGTGGCGTACGCCATCAGTGCGAAGAGCACGGACAAGCCCGTAAAGATGACAGTCAGCCACATAATGCGCATGGTTTCTACGCTCGGCCCTTGCGGCTTGGGCTTGGGTCTCGCTTTTATTGCCGCCTTCCTAGATGCTGCCATGGCTGAGCCTTACTTCGTTACCGAAATAGTCTTACCCTGTTCTGGGTTCATGGCACTTACAATTAAACGGCCGTTGGCGTCTTTCGCAATTTTATATCCAGTTCCGTTGGCGCCACAGCCGGTTGGGCAGCTGTTTGGCGCTTGCGGATCTGTGGGGATTGCAACAATATACTTGCCGGCAGTCGTTAACACGGCAAGGTCTACTAAACCTGTACACGTAGCGGTAGCCGTGTTGCATATCTCTGTCGGTGTAGTACTAATAACGACGGCACCGGTTCGTGCGCCGACGGCTGGTAGCGTACCATTGTTGTCTAGAAGATACTGATATGTGCCGTTTATGATGGTATTCACATCAGCCGAACGCTGCGCGTTACGAGAATCGCCTAAGTTTTTGCCAGGATTAATGGCAATAATGACAATACCCGCCAAAATAGCGATAATTGCCACGACCAACAGGACTTCAAGCAGCGTGAAGCCTTTTGCACCTTGACCTTTTATTTTTTGGAACAATTTCATGTACCCACCCTTTCTTATAATGTATTATTTTAAGCTTTATGCTTACGCTTAACAAGCCTAGTGTAGCATATTCTATTGCCCAGCGGCCTTGAAAGCCGCGGCCTGCATCACATACGGGCCGGTCACGTTCGCCGTAGCTGCATAGGTGCCCGTCGCATTCACTACGCGGTCTTCAGCGATATCTGAGTCTTGGGTCAGCAGACGCAGCGTGTAATTACTACCAGCAGCCGTAAATGAATTAAGCGTCGAGCCGCCACCCACGATTAACTCCACCGGAAAATTGGTCGTCAAGTTACCACTGGTGGCCGTGCCGCTGCCTCCGATGCCTGAAGCTGCAACGTCAAAGGGAGTGCTCGTATCCAGTCCGCTATACTCCATAATCCGCATATCAATAAAGGCGGTTGAGGCACTCATAGTCACGGTTACCGTTGGTGCGCCGCCAGTGATATTTTTTGCGTAATAAATGGCTTGGCTGTGACTGCTGCCTCTCGTCATTGGGGCTGCGATTTGGTAGGTGTTGCCGGCATTGTCAACTAACGAGGTGATGCTCGTCGTAATGCTGTTCCATCCGACAATGACGATATTGGTGTTACCGACAACTTCAGTAGCATACGTGGCCGTGGTTGACGTTTGGCTCGTCTGCGGGGTAGCTGCGGCAATCTGCACGAACGCCGGCGTACTAGGACCGCTTGAGCCGGTACTCAAGACCGTCACTTCCTTCCAGGAACTAACAGTCTCGGTCGTGGCGCCAATCGTGACGGTAGCATTGACTTTCTTGACAACACCACCGACCGTGCCTGTAGCACCAATGGTGCGCGTTGTGCTGTTGTTAGCGGTCACCGTGTAGGTGCAGGTGCCTTGACCCAAACTCAGGCTACCACTGCTGCCGATGTAAGACATGGTATCGTGGATCTGCTGCAAGGCCTCCTCGCCGCACGCCACCGCCAGGCCGCGTGCCTGCTTAGACTGCTGCGCCACCAAGGCTGAACGCTGGCTGTCGGTGCCGGTGAGCAGCAGCGTGACTGCAATAGCGGTCGCCGCTACTCCGACAACCAACACGGAAAGCAAGGCTACATACCCGGCCTGCGCCGTCCGTCGCTTCATAATCCGATCTCCGCCGAAGAGACAAAGGTCTTCTGGTAGTCATATTCGTTGCGACTGGAGGCGTTCACCCGCGACAATGTAAAACTCACCTGCACTTGCCCCGTCGTGCCGGTCTTGGTCAGATTGCGAAATGTCAGACTCGTGACCTGCACATTGTCGTTGGAGAGCGCTACCACTGCGCCCGCGCCTTCTTTGATACGTATAATTGAACTGCTCAGGTCAAAGACTGTCGGGCTCAGACTACCCGTAGGCACCACCAAAGTGAGTGATGCGCCGCTCGCACCGGCGGCTGGCGAGCTGACTGATGTGGCATTGTGGATTGTCTGGACGATCGTTTGCATAATAATCGCTCCCTGGTCATTGACCTCGCTAATACTTTGGTTTTTAGCCCGTGCATCCAGCGTAATACTAAAGAAAAACACCACTCCGGTCAGCAGCGCGCCAATCAGCGCTATATACAAGAGTAGCTCAATGAGCGTGTAGCCGCCTTGGCGAAGCTGCCGGATCATCTAGTTTTTCCCCACTATCTGCACTTCTTGCGTATCGGCGGCACTGGCTGCGATCACCACGTCGTAAGCGCTGCTGTAGGCCACGCCATTCAAAGTGCTGGTGGTGCCGGTAATATCCAAAATTTTCGTACTGGTCATGGCCGTTGGCGTCGTAATCTTCACCACCTGGAACTCACCTGTGGTGCTGCTCGTCCCCAGAAATGCATAGGTGAGCGTGTAGTCAACCGCTATATCGGTAATGCTACCGGCGGCCGTAAACGAGCTGTATAACGCCGGGGCCGTTGGGGTAGTGACATTGAGTGCGCTCAAGGTTGTTCCCATACCCAGCAGCACGACATTATTGTAGCTGGTGATCGCCAAGGCTGCCACGGCCGTCGGCGCGTTGTATGTAGCCGACAGCGTTGGCGAGGCGGGCGTCGCAGCATTGATAACCAGCATCTCCTGCGTGGTTGAGCTGGTCGCCACAAAGGCATTCGTGCCGATCACCGTCACCTCATTCATTGAAATATCATTGTTGTACCCACCCAAAACAGTGGGTGTGGTCGGGGTCGTGACATTGACCAATGTCAGTTCAAACGCGTTAGTCGTGACATCAGCGGCGCGCACCACGTAGGCGATATTATTGGCAACATAGACACCTTGACCATTGCCGGTTCCAGTCATATTCACACTTGCCACAACTGATGGTGCCGCGGGGTTAGAAATGTTAACCACTTGCAATTCTGCAGTATCCAATTGGTTTGTCACGTAAGCGTAGTTACCTACCACCGCGATATTGGTGGGCGTGCCGGCGATCGAAAACACTGCGCTGGTAGGGGACGACGGATTAGATATGTTAGTCACGACAAAATTATTAGTAGTGGCAATATTAAGCACGGTATACGCATAATTACCCGACGTAGCCGTCTTGAGGCCGTCGTTGGTGCCGGTTATGTCATTGGTGGCGTAGACCGCAGCATTGCTCCACAGTTTAAAGACTGCTTGCCAGTCCACAATTTGAGTCGTGAGCGTCACACTGCCCGTGCCACCGGTTTCCGGCCAGGTCACCGTACTAGTGACTGTTTTACGGTTAGTTGCTGCGCTGGCAATGGTAATTTGACGGGTATAGATGCCCGTTGTATCAGTTGTACCGCTTCCCAAAAAAGCCCAACTGAGCGGACTACCGCTTTGCGTCAACCCATACGAGCCGTCCACCAAACTGGCGTACGAGGCATCGGCGATGCTGCGCACGGCGTCCAAGCCCTCCTCGGCTAAAAGATGTGCCCGGACCGTGTCCCCGGCTGCAGCCGTACTAGCACGACCATACACAATGCCACCAATTAAGCCCGTGGTCAGCATCCCAAAAACGGTGACCGCCAGCAAAAGCTCAACGATCGAAAAACCGCCCTGTCTGCCGGCTGTGCGCCGGTGTCTAGAAATCAACCGTACCCTTGGCATTGATCGAAATCGTCCTTGTATCATTAGTAGTACTGGTGAGCGTCACACTACCCGTAGTGTTGGGTGTTGCTGTTTGCTGCGTAAACTGCACTTCACTGAGGCCGCTGACCGTTACGGAGCCGGGCACGGTATAAGCTTCGTCGTAACTGGTGGTACGTCCAGCAAAGCTTGCTCCTTTGAACAGAGTGACTGTCGATGATTGGAATTCCACACTCCAACCGCTGTCGCCGCTCATAGTCTGGGCGTAATTTTCGGCTCGTCGAATGAGGGCAGCGACAATTGTCGTGGTATTGTCCAAGTCGCTGCGGCGCACCGACGACTCGTATACTGGTAAGGCAATGGCAGCGATCATGCTCAAAATAATTACCGAGAGGAGCACTTCCAGCAGCGTAAAACCAGCTGCTCGTCTGCCCTGATTCATCGGCCCAATCCTCCGACCAAACTATAAATCGGTACGATAACGGCGACAGCCACTATCATCACCCCAGCGCCGACAACCACTAAAAGAATGGGCTCAAGGATCACTTCCAGGTTGGCTGTCGTTGAATCCGCCTTCTGCTCATAGGTGCGGCCGATGGTCTGTAATACATCGGGCAGGGCCCCAGAATTCTCGCCGGCAATGACCATTTGCTGGACTGGAGGCGGAATGAGCTTGCCGCTCTTTTTGTAGCGTTTGAGGCTATCCTTAAACGTAAATCCATCATCCAACGAGTCTGCTAAATAGGCATAGAAACGTTGGTAGCGAGCAGCGGTAGAGGCGCCAGCCAACAGGCGCACCGCCTTGGTAACTGGCAGGCCGGCGTCCAGCAGCGTACCGAGCAGATAGCCAAACTGCGCGATTTCGATTTCGCGCATTAAGCGACCGATGCCCGGAAACGTAAATAACAGGCGACTCCCAATATGCTTCGTAGGCTTCGCGAAAAATAGTACATACACAACGATAAGCAACCCGAGCACGGCCAGTGGCACGGCTACAATACCGTGCGCTTTCAAAAAAATACCGAACCCCATCAACACGCGAGAAATGAGCGGCAGCTTGACGTGCAACTGGGTAAAGGTACCCGCTAGGCGCGGCAACAAGAACCACGCAACGCCCAATCCCACCACGGCCGTCAAGCCGATGACGAACAACGGATAGATGAGTGCCGAACGCACCTTAGATGCAAAAATGTGCCGCTTCTCCTCCTGTTGTGCTGCCAGCTGTAGGTTCTCTACCAAATGGCCGGAATCTTCGCCGAGCCGGATCAACGCCAAGGTCTGGCTACTGACCAACCCGGCGTGCTCCATGGCGTTTGCCAGGCTGTATCCCGCCTCAACATCGGCGTACATGCCCGCCAGCGCTCTCTGGAGCGGCTTACTGTTGGTAGAAACTGATAACGATGCGAGGGCATCGCCAACAGGCACGGCTGATTTCAGCAACAGAGCTAAATTTTGGCTAAAATACTCGCGGTCTTTGTAGGCAAAGTGGGTTCTGTGTAACGTGCCCTGTTTTTGGGTG
>Ga0105249_10003145_pt1 | contig 14279 bp, 12 predicted proteins | sample KBSS44metaG_FD_81522 | JGI IMG/M metagenome (GOLD analysis project Ga0105249, IMG submission 81522) | Switchgrass rhizosphere microbial communities from Kellogg Biological Station, Michigan, USA - KBS S4-4 metaG | ecosystem: Host-associated > Plants > Roots > Rhizosphere > Soil | place... | reverse complement strand
GCCGTCGACGCTGACATAGGTGCGCAGCCCTGGCAGCTCCTTGACGGTGCCTACCCGGTACAAGGTGATCGTCGTCGGCCCGACCAGCGCCCGGCCGGGCTCCACCGCCAGCCGCGGCACGGCGAGCCCCGCGCCGGCGCATTCCTTGCCGACGATGGTGTGCAGCCGCTCGGCGACGTCCGGGACGGCCAGCGGCGCGTCCTCGCCGGTGTAGGCGATACCGAGGCCGCCGCCGAGATCCAGCTCGGGCAGCTCGACGCCGTGCTCGTCCCGCACGGCCGCGAGCAGCCCGACCATCCGGTGCGCGGCCAGCCCGAAGCCCGCCGTGTCGAAGATCTGCGAGCCGATGTGGGCGTGCAGGCCTACCAGCTCCAGCACGTCGGCGCACTGGCGGACCCGGCCGACCGCCGCCATGGCGGCGCCGCTGGCCAGCGAGAACCCGAACTTCTGGTCCTCCTGGCCGGTGGAGACGTACTCGTGGGTGTGTGCCTCGACGCCGGGGGTGACACGGATCAGCACCCGCTGGCCGACGCCCGCGGCCCGCGCGACCTCGGCGAGCCGGTCGATCTCGGCGAACGAGTCGACGACGACCCGGCCGACGCCGTACGCGACGGCCCGGCGCAGCTCCTCCACAGACTTGTTGTTGCCATGGAAGAGCAGCCGCGACGGCGGGAAGGCGACCGAGGCCGCGACCGCCAGCTCTCCGCCGGTGCAGACGTCGAGGCTCAGGCCCTCGTCGGCCACCCAGCGGGCGACGGCCCGGCACAGGAACGCCTTTCCGGCGTAGTACACGTCCCCGTCGGGGAAACCCGCCTGCCAGGCCCGGGCACGGGCACGGAAGTCGTCCTCGTCGAGGAAGAACGCCGGCGTGCCGAACCGTTCGGCGAGCTCGTCGGCCCGTAGCCCGCCGACCCGCAGCACGCCGTCCTCGTCGAGCGCGGCCGTCGCCGGCCACACCTGTTCCTCCAGCGGTGCCCGCCCGGGCGCGGACGCGGCCCCGCCTGAAGGTCGCGACATCACATTCACATCCGTTCCGGGGCGAAGATGCCGAGCATCCACAGCCCGTTCGCGAGGACGACCCTCGTCGCCTCGACCAGCAGCAGCCGGGCGCCAGTCAGCGGCGTCGGCTCCTCGTCCCCCTGCGGGAGTACCCGGCAGGTGTCATAGAAACGGTGGTAGGCCACCGCCAGCTCCTCCAGGTAGCTGGCTAGCCGGTGCGGCGCGCGCAGCGTAGCCGCCGCGGTGACGACACTCGGCAGCTCCCCCAGCGCCCGCAGCAGCTCGCCCTCCCGCGGGCCGCTCAACAGCGCGACATCCACGCCCTCGAGCACCGCGGCGTCGCCGCCCGCCGCCGGAATGCCCAGCTCGGCCGCGTTGCGCAGCAACCGACAGGTCTCGGCATGGGCGTATCGAACGTCGAAGGCCGGGTTCTCCGGTACCTGCCGGGCGGCCAGATCCAGGTTCAGCGTGCGGGGCGCGTCCGGCGGCAGGCGCACCAGCAGATACCGCGCGGCATCCGCGCCGACGGCGGCGGCCAGCAGGTCCGCGACCTCGCGCGGCGGCCGCCCGGCCACGCCGGCGAGCTCCAGCGCCGCGGCCGAGGCATAGTCGCCGTAGCGCGGATCCTTCGGACGCCGCACCGAAACCGTCGCCGGGACCGCCACGTCGATCGCGCCATCCGCGACCGCATCGCGGACGGCCGACACGATCGCGTCGGCGACATCGGCGGAGGTCATGCCGCGATGCTATCGGCGCGTCCAGACAGCCGGCGTCGACAAGGAAGCCGACAAGATCACAGCAGGACTGCCGCACGCCCGCGAGGACCGTTCACCCAGGCCAGATTGTCAGCCCGACGCAGTCGCTCAGCGAGCCGCCGCCCCCGGCTCTCCAGCCTTGCGGCCAGGGCTCGCGAGGCTCGACGTGTTCGGTGGTCAGACCGGCTGGCCGGCCGCGAGCCGCTGAACGACACCAATCAGATCGTCCGGGTCGAAGGGCTTCGTCAGATAGCAGTCGACGCCGAGGCGGGCACCGCGGCGCAGATCCGCCTCCTGAGCGCGCGCAGTGAGCACGACCACTTTGATGTGCGCCGTCGCCGGGTCATCCCGCAGCCGGCTCGCGACCTCCCAGCCGTCCACCCTGGGCATCATGAGATCCAGGGTGATCACCGCCGGTCCGATCTCGTGGATCCGCTCCAGGCAGTCCTGGCCGTCCACCGCGGTGTGGACCTCGAATCCCTCCAGCTCCAAGTTGACGACCACAAGCTGGCGGATCACCGGGTCGTCGTCGACGACCAGGACACGCGGAGGTTCGAAGTGCACGCCGGAAGCTTACGGCGCGGCCGCTTCCCGGTCTGGCGTTCAGACCTGGTACGGTATGCCTCGTTGCCCAGGCGATCCGGACAACCGCGCGCGGGGCACCATCCCGCCCCAGATGACCGGTACGCCCCCGTAGCTCAGGGGATAGAGCACTGCCCTCCGGAGGCAGGTGCGCAGGTTCGAATCCTGCCGGGGGCACACGAGAACGATCTTTGTTGCGCTATTTGCGCTGGTCAAACCGGGTAAGCGATATCGCGGCCGGCGTCACCACCTCAACCCCTGGCGGGCCGCCCGGTCGCCAACAGCGGTTTTGCGTGTACGCCCAAGCGTAGGTTCGCGCCCTACGGGGGCAGTCCCAGCAAGCACATCGACGGCCGCCGACTGATCGAACCGACGCCCGCCTTCAGCAATCACAGGTAGGGCCGCCCACGGCGGAGCCCTGTTGCTCGACTCATCGAGGAACAGCACACCCGGTACGCCCTGGTAGAGAATGTGATCAATCTCGGCTGCCATGGCTGATCAGGAGCGCGGTTTGTCGGCAGGTCCTGCTATACGTGTGCACCATGAGCCACACTGTCCTGGTCAGCGAGGTCGTCGATGATCAAGCATCGGCCAGCGTCGCGCCTGCGATCAGTATGCCCTTGGGAGCTGCCCGATGAGTGAGGGGAGCAGTGCCCCGCGACCGCAGCAGTTGGTCACGAACCTGCTGAAGGAAATTCTGGACGCCGAGGTGCAGACCGAGGTCTGCCCACCGTGGCTGATGCGACCGGGCCGGGCGGAATGCGGGCAGGTCTGGGTTCCGATCGCAGCGATCTACCATGCTCTGACCGGCCAGGCACTACCGGAGGTCGCACCACCCCGCGAGCGTCGGCGCATCGATATCGTCGCACGCTACCCCGACGGACGTACGCAAGCCTTCGAGGTTGACGAGCGGCAGCACTTCACCGGAGCTCGCGCCACGACCTTCCCGCTCTACCCTCCCGAGGTCGCACTCGGTTATGACAAGCAGGTCTGGTGGACACGCTCAAGGGACCTCACGGGCCGGGAGCCCGGCGGCGGCTTTGCCAGGGCATGCCCGCCGCTGTTCCCGCAGCGTGGAGGCCGTCATCAGCAGCGCGCCTTCCGCGACGCCCTCGCCGACCTTGTGCCACCGCAATACGGATGGCTGCCCGCGGTCCGTATCGGCGACTTCCAAATACCGGCCGGCACGGCCACCGAGCAGGCGACATCTCTACGATCCCTGCTCCAACGCAAGGACGGCCCACCTCCTCAGTTCCTACGGTCCACCTGACTGGATTGCGGGCCGTGAGCTTGATCCGCGAGCGCAGACTGCTTGTGCCTGTCGCCGACCCCCGGAAAGGGGGACATCCCGCCAGCGGGACGCCGCGAACGCCTCGATGTCGGCCTTGCACCGAAGGCTGGCGCCTGTTGGTTACATGATCAGCGCGGTGTGCGGTGAACGGCCCAGATCTCCGGCCAGATCAGCAGCAGCGGCCCAACGCGAGACGCCGTCTTCGCCGTCATCTACCACCTCGAAGGTCATGCTGAAGGTCCTGCGGACGCCGCGAGCGTCGCAACATGGTTACGTGGCGTTGCGGGCGTTTCGCGCGGATCCGTTCACTCGTTCCGAGTTGGGGCGATCCGGGTTGGAGGAGCTGTCTCGCAATCTGTGGCCAGGGCTGTGTCAGACCTGCGGGTCGAGCCTTGGCCGCGGCATGCCCTCGGTGGTGCTGAGGGACGCAGTGTTGTCCGTGACGGCGAGCTTGCATCACGAGCATTGTCAAGAGCCGCAGTGGACTCGGGTGCTTCCGCGTGGGGTCGACCGGCACCTGACGACCGCGGTCGCACTCGCGTGGGTGCCGTTCGGCGACCCTGCGCGGGATCCGTTCGTGCCGACGCTGGTGGCCAACCCGGGCCTGGAAGCGGTCAGTCTCGCGGCCGAGGATGGCACCTACCGTGCCACGACGGTCGCGGAGTACCGGCCTTTGGGGTTCTCGTCGGACGGTGCGGCGATCCCACGCGGTGACGGCGTGAGGGTGGCCTGCTGGCTCGGCGAGGACAGGCTGGTTGTTTGCTGCGGGCGCCGGTTGTGGTCCGTACCCGTGGATCCGGACGGTCCGGTAGTGGCCGAGGTACGCCGACGGGGGGATATGGCGTCGGGGTCTCGACCGCGTTGGACCCGAGCAAGTTGGACAACCCCGAGCCGTTGAAACGGGTATTGCAGGCCGGCGACATCGCTTTGATCCGCGCACCGCTGTCCACCGTGGAGCCGCCGGTCATGGCAGGGCCGGCGGCCGTCCTGGTCGAGTCGGATCTCTCCTTTGCCCAGGAGTCCCACGAGGAGGACTGGTTCGCTGAGACGCTGCCGTATCCGGGACCGAGCTACGACCCATCGACGGGCCGGTTCGCGCTGGGCATGACGATGGACGGGCGTGCCTACTGGCAGCTGAACACCCCAGGCGTCGGTGTGAACAACGGTCTGATCGTCCAACCCGCCGGTCAGGGCAAGACCTCGAACCTGCGGCTTGTCCTCGTCGAGGCGCTGGCCTCCGATCTGTTCGATGTTGCGGTGGCAGACCCACAGGACCGCAACGGACTCACCGATCTCGTCAAAGAGATCGCCGTCGGCGTCGCGCGGACGGTCCCCGCGACGCTCGACCTCATGGCGAAGATCCTCACGATCATCGAAAGCCGTTCCGACGACGAAGATCGCTTCCGCGATCCGAGTCGGGAGCGCCGGGGGTTGGTCCTGCTCCTCGACGACGCCCACCATGTCCTGGCCGAACGGGCCGCCGCGGCGCTGGCCGAACGGATCGCGACGACAGGGCCACCAGTCGGCGTCGGCCTGGTGGCTGCCAGCTCGTCGATGTCGCTAACCACGTTCGCAGGCAACGAGACGTTGCTACGGGCGCTGGCACGCGTCAACGCCTTTGTCCGCAGCGCGGACGACGCAGCCTGGGTCAGACGCGGGATCCGCGGGTCTGGCCTGGTGGGCGCTGCGGGGGGCATGGATGCGGGAGCGTCTGCTCGGTCAGGTGCGGGCACGGCTGGAGCGGTTTGAGGCCGGTCGGGATCCGGCCGTGGTGCTGGATCCTTCGGCGGTCGCCGAGGTGCGGGCGCTGCTTGCCACAATGCCGGACCCGGCGGTTGATCTGGAGATCGCCCATGTGGCCGGGTGGCTGCACTGGACGCGTTACCTGGTGCTTGAGGCTGGTGAGGACCGGCAGGATCTCGACGCCGCGCTGGCGTTGTTCGCACCGGTGTACCAGGCCAGCCCAGACGCGGTTCCCGACGAGGTACGGGCCTTCTTCGCGAAGCAGCCGTCCGGTACGGCTGACACTCCCGGGGCGTGGCATGACCGCGGCGTTGCTCTTCTGCGCGAAACGCTGCGGACCGGTGATCCGGCCGCGTTGAACGACGCCATCGACCTGCTGCAACAGGCGGGGGACGCCACCCCCACCGACCACCTCAACCGCGCCCGGATGCTGTCCAACCTCGGCATAGCCCTGAGCGTCCGGTTCGAGCGGACCGGGGTACTCGCCGACCTGGCCGGCGCGATCGACGCAGGCCGGGCCGCGGTGGAGGCCACTCCCTCCGACCATCCCGACCTCGCCCGGATGCTGTCCAACCTCGGAGGCGCCCTGCGGACCCGGTTTGAGCGGACCGGGGCACGCGCCGATCTGGACGGCGCGATCGACGCGGTCCGGGCCGCGGTGCACGCCACTCCCGCCGGCCACCCCGACCACGCTGGCCGGCAGTCCAACCTCGGCGCCGCCCTGCAGACCCGGTTTGGGCGGACCGGGGAGCTCGCCGACCTGGACGCCGCGCACACCCCGGCAGGCAGACCGGCCAGAGCCCGGGCCAGCAGGTCGACGCAGCGGGGGCGGACGTCCTGATCTTCCGCGAGCAGCTCGGCGGCCAGGACCAGCCCGGTCTGCGCCCAGTTCGCCAGCAGCGGCCGCCCGGCCAGTTTCCCCTCGTAGGTCCGGGCCACGCCCCGCTTCGCCCGGCCGTAGACCTCGACATCGGAGGAGTCCAGATCGATGGTCGGCCGGCGGCGGACCAGCTCGGAGCGGCGCTGGGCGGGCAGCCGGTCAAGCCAGCGGCCGACCAGCGCCGCGACCGCCCGCTCGATCCCGGCACGACGCCGAAGGTCGAACCGCGAAGCCAACCTCGCGGCCGTCCGCGAGGGAGCGAACGGCACCGGCGCGAGCAGGCCACCCGCCTCGTCCAGGCGCAGCCGGTCCAGTCCGGACAGCGTCGCCTGCCCGGTCAACCGCGCCGTGGCCATCCCTACCAGCAGCTGTCCCCCGCTCAGATCCCGCGCCCGCTGTTTGACCGGGCCGACCTGATCGTCCAGCATCTCGACGACCCCGAGCCGATCGACCAGCTCGGCAACGGCGACCAGCCCCGCCGACCCGTCAACGACCCGTCCGGCCGGCCGAACCGCACCCGCCGCCGCGCCCGGCCGCGCTTCCCACCCGCCCTGCTCCCGAGTACTGTCGTCACCCGGCAGATGGTTCGTGACAGAGTGTGGTGGACGTGGGTGACCACAATGCGAACCGCTACCCGATCCTGCGCGGACCGGTCATCGCCCTGGCTGATTGCTTTCCCAGCAGCGCGGCATCGGCCGGCCGGACAGGCGATGACCCGGCGCGACCGCGGCCCGCGATCGGGCGGGCCGGTGGGAGGTGGCGTGCGGGCGGCGGTTGTCGGGACCCGGTCTACAGCCAGGATTTGCGTTTGAAGATCAGATAGAGTCCTGCGCCGATTCCGATCATGATGGCGAGGGAGGCGTAGAAACCGGACTCCTTCGCGAAGCCGGGGTAGGGCACGTTCTGACCGAAGAAGCCGGTGACAGCGGTGGGTACGGCGATGATCGCCGCCCAGCCGGTGAGCTTCTTCATGATTTCGTTCAGCCGGTTGCCCTGGATGGTGAGGTTGGTTTCCAGGATGGTCGTGACGAGGTCGCGCAGGCTTTCCGTCCATTCGGTGGCGCGCAGGACGTGGTCGTAGACGTCTTGGTAGTAGGGGGCTGTGGTGTCGTCGATGACGTGCAGGTCGCGGCGCATCAGCGTGTTGACGACCTCGCGCATGGGCAGCACGACCCGGCGCAGGATGACCAGGCTCTTGCGGAGTTGGAAGGTGCGCCGCTGCAGGTCGGTGCTGCGCGACCGGGCGTCGAAGAGGTGATCCTCGAGGTTTTCGATCTCGTCGTCGAGTGCCTCCACGGCCGCGAAGTGCCCGTCGACGATGTAGTCGAGCAGGCCGTGCAGGAGGAAGGCGACGCTGTGCCCGGCCAGGTCAGGGTTTGCGTCCCAGACGCCGGTGAGGTGCTCGGGGTCGAACCGGTCGTCCTTCCGCACGGTGATCAGTGCCTGGGCGGTGACGAACGCCGCGACCTCTCCGGTCGCCAGTTCGCCGGTGTGGACGTCGAGGTAGGCGGCGTAGGTGTTGAGGAACAGGTGGCTGGGGTAGCGGTCGAGCTTGGGTCGTTCCCGGGCCTGGATGGCGTCTTCGACGGCGAGCGGCTCGAGGGCGAACTCCTCGGAGATCACCGCGAGGTCGGCGCGGTCGGGGGCGCACAGGTCCAGCCAGACCACGGTGCCCGGTTCGGCGAGGTGATCGCTGATGTCGGCGACCGGAAACCCCTGCGCGACGAGGCGCCCGGCCCGGTAGAGCCGGGTGCGGGCCTGCGCCCGGGTGGGCGTGTCCTCGCAGACGCTGGACGCGGTCGGCGGGGCGCCGGTCTCGAGGCCGCCGAGGCGGCCAGCCGTTGCCAGTTCGTTGATGGCCGCTTTCGCGCTGTTGGCCGTCACGGCACCTCCATGTGATTGGACCCGACCCGAACGCCTGAGGTGCCCGGCGTCGTCCCCTTCCTGGAGGATGCATCGACAGATGCCCGTCGTGCGTCGGTGACAACGGTGGTGTCCATCGTGCCTCCGTCGCGGGCGATCCATGGTTAACCCGGACCTACCGAGTCAGGACGCCGCGGAGCCCGGCTACGGCCGTGGTACGTCGCAACGGTGTCGAGGGTTCCCGCGCAGTCCGATTGATGCGCGTCAACGAAGCTGCGTCGCTGAACAGTGGCCTCTCGTCCGGTGACCTACCCCGATACGGCACGGGAAGTCGCTGTCCAGGGCGCCGGTCCGCGGGGGCGTAGCCTCAACAGTGGGGTGTGGGTGGCAGCCGCCGCTGACAATCCCCAAATTCCTGGGCCGCTATTCCCAGGAGAAGGAGCCGTCATGGCTACCAACTCCGTCGGGTACGACGCCACCGACAGGCCGACGCCAGACCACCAGATTTCGCTGGGTCAAGGGGAAGCGTCATGAACCCGATCCCGGTGCAGGATGAACTGCCCGAGCGGATCACAAACCTGGTCCGGCTCCTCCAAGCCGCCTACGGCGAGACGGTGTCGGGCGCGACCGTCGAGGCCGTCGTGCGCGACTGCTACGCACCGTTCACGGACACGACGATCACGCACTTCGTGCCGAACCTCGTCGAGCATGCCAGCCGTGACCGGTTGCGACAGCTCGCTGCCTCCTAACCCGATCGGCCGGTTCACCGGCGAACCGGCTCCGGTGGCGGGCCGCCCGCCGCCGCGCGGATCCCCGGGCTACGACCTCGCCGACGGCTGACCTGGGCGACCCAGGCCGGCAGTGGTGGACCGGCGGCCACCTTTGGGCGTCGGACCTGCTCGTCCTGCGGGTAGGTCATGCGCTGACGGCCGTCGGGCAGGTCGTTGAGGCAAGCGAGGACCCGGAACCGCACCCAGCTGAGGGCTTCGTCCCCGCGTAGCGCGCCGTGCCCCGGTTTCGGGCTGGAAGGCCCGCGCGATGGAAATCGCACCGTACCAGCGGAAGACCACCCCCACGATCCCGGTGGTCGCTCTGACCCTGATCGATCCCTCTACCGAAGTACTACGCGGGCGAGGCGGAGGACGCCGCCGAGATCGTCATGCCGCCGTAACCTCCACTAGCCGCGACGTGGCCGGCACGGGCTTGCTGGAAGGGGTGGGACATTCGGTTGTCTGTCGCCGACCGTGAATCGTCGTGAAACCCGCGATGAGCGCGAGCACGCACACGAACGGGGTGACGAGGGCCCACCAGGTCACCGCCGCGAACGGTATCGCCCCTAGAACGAGCACCACCCACGCCGCTCGGCCCGAGCGGTTGGCGATCCACGGCACCGCGGCGACCACGAGCCCGGCGGCCAGGCCGAACCCTCGCAGTGCGCCGTCGGTACCGGCCGCGGCCAGCGCGTAGCAAAGACCGGCAGCCACGGTGAGTACCCCAGGCCACGCCGCGCCGATCGCCCGGACGATCGCGACGGGAGCGACCGCGACGGTAAGTGCCGTGGCAGCCAGCAGCAGCGCGCCAGGTACCAGCCACAGCCGCCCGACAGTGGAGAAGCACACGAGCGCCGGAAGAAGCTGGCCGGCGACCACCGCCGCCCGTCGGCCCGCCGTCGGGTGCGGGCGCGTCCGCAGTATCAGGGTGGCGACGAGTGTGCCCGCGGACAGGACGACGGTGAGCACGCCCAGCGCGACGGGCTCGGCCTTGTCGCCCGACCGGGCGCCGAGCTCGTCGCCGGCTACCCGGGTGCTGGCCGGCGCTTTGGCCGGCCTGCGGCGTCATGGCTCACCGCGCCACGAACGCAGCCGGCGCATCAGGGAGACCTTCTTGCGCTGATGGGCCTCCATCCGACCCAGGACGTCGGCCAGCAGGGTGACGGCGTCGGCGATGAACGGACCCTTGTTGAGCATGACGCACTCGGCCCGCTCCGACATGGCCACGTCGGTGATCTCGGCCCTCGAGGGCCGCCCGGTCCGGGCGAGCTGGTCGAGCACCTGGGTGGCCCAGACGACCGGGACGTGGGCGGCCTCGCACAGCCAGAGGATCTCCTCCTGCAGCTCCGCTAGCCGGTCGTAGCCGCACTCGACCGCAAGGTCACCCCGGGCGATCATGACACCGGTCCGGCCACTGCGCATCCCGGCGAGCAGGAGCCGGGGCAGGTTCTCGAACCCCCGCAGAGTCTCGATCTTCAAGATGATCCCGATGTCCGGACGGCCCAGCGCGACGAGAAGTGACTGCAGCCGTTCGAGGTCCTGCCGACGCCGGACGAACGACAGCGACACGATGTCGGCGTGGGCGGCGACGAACCGCAGGTCGGTCTCGTCCTTGGTAGTCAGCGCCGGGATCGGTAGCCGCGTGTCCGGCAGGTTAACGCTCTTCCCGCCACGCAGCCGCTTTCCGCCGGATGGGGCGGCGGTAATCCGTACCGTCACCTCGTCGGGTCCGGCGGCGGTCACCACGGCGCCGATCTTCCCGTCGTCGAACCACACGCGGTGTCCGGCCCGCACCGCGCCGAAGACGTCGGGCGGGGTGCAGCCGATGCGCGCGGTCCCGCCGTCCGACGGTACCGGGGCGGGGGACAGGCTCGGGACCAGCACGAGGTGGTCACCGACGCGCAGTCGCAGCGACTGCTCGACCGCGGGTAGCCGGCCGGCCGCCGCGGACAGGACCTGCTCCCCCCGGCTGACGTGCAGCGTCGAACCGGTCGCCAGGTAGGTGGTCTGATCGGTCTCGGCGCGGGCGCTGCCCGGCGTCGTCCGGGTGACCCGGAGCAGGCGGTGGGCGCCCCGCGCGTCGCACACCCGGATCCGGTCGCCCGCCCGCAACGCGCCGAGGAATGCGCCGGGAACAGGCACCGTCGGCACGCCCGCCCCGTCGCCGACACGGTCACGGCCGCCGCCGGCGGTCGCAGCGGCCGTGGCGGTGACGTCGGTGGTCGCAAACCAGCAGGCCGCCGGCTGTGTGACCTGTCCGCTCACGTCCCGGGTCGGGCGCAGGCGCACGACCTCCGGTCCAGGCGCCAAGGGCCCGGTTCGCAGCTTGGGACCGGCCAGGTCCATGGCCACCAGGCACGGACGGCCGACGTCCGCGGCGGCCTTCCGGACGTTGGCGATCATCTTTGCCCAGGTGGCCTCGTCGTCGTGGGCACAGTTGACTCGAGCGCAGTCCATGCCCCGTTCGGCGAGGATTCGCACCAGTGGGTAGTCGACGGCGGCGGCGCTCGGGAGCGTCACCATGATCCTGGTCGTGCGCCCGGGCGGCGGCGGGCCGAGCAGCGCGTCGGTATGCGCCGTCAACAGCCGCTGGCCCTCGGCGAAAGTGAGCCAACCACCGTCGGACTCCGTACTCCTGGCCCGCGGCTCGTCGCCGGCCAGCGCGTGCAACGCCCCCAGCACCGCCTCCACGCTGGCCCGGACGTGGGCCTCGGAGCGGCCCAGCGAGGACAGGCCCTCGCTGGCAAGCAGGACCTGTAGCTCGCGAACGTCGTCCTCACGCAGGGCCAGGTAATGCAGCAGGTTTTCCGCGCTACGCCGGTTCGCGGGGTGTACGTGTGCGATGTCCTCCCCGTGCTGGCGGGAGTAATTCAGCAGGTTGTCACGAAGTGCCGATACGGCCGTTACCAAACTCGTCACGCCGCGCTCGTCGTCCCTTTCGTCGCAGGTCGCCTTGCCCATCTCGAATAGCCCGCCAATCGATTTTCCGCGCGGCCGGAGCCCGGCAAGCGGCGAAGCAAAGCGCCGGTCATGAAGGTGCCGTGCCCATGGCCCGCTTGGCATGGGCGTTGCTATGCGAGCCAGGGCAGGCGTCGGACCAGTGGAGTGGCTGCCCAGGGGCGGCCGAGTCCGAGGGTGCGGCCGGCGCCCAGGCAGGCGAGCAGGACCAGGACGGCGGCGTAGATGAGGTGCTCGTCCATGAACGGGTTGCTGGCCGGTGGGAGGACGGCGCTCCACATCATGACGGTCAGGACGGCCCCGGCGGCCGCGGTTGGCGACCGGATGGATTGCCGATGTCAGGCGGGGTGCGATTCTCCGGCGGCCCTTGCCTTGTCGATCCAGGTTTGAATCTGTAGCTCGGTGAGCCCGATGACCGGCCCGTGCCGGTCCTCGATCGTCACCTTCAGGTTCGCGGCGTTGCGGTGACGCAGTTCCTTGATCGAGGCGACCCCGACTTCCTCCAGGATCGCTCGATACTTGACACCGATTCCCTTGATCTTGTCGAGATCGCCTTTGTGAGCCTGGCGGCCATCGATGTCGGTCGTGCTCATGAGACTCCCTTTCCTGGGAGTTCAGCGTGCGGGAAGGACATCGAGCATCGCGACCAGGCCGGCGGCGACGAACTCCTCGAAGACCGCGGGCCGGGCGCGGCGGACAGTGATCCGGCTCCCTCGGCGAGCTGCCAAGGAAACGGCGCCGACCAGCACGTCCAGGCTCGCCGCGCCAAGGAACGGCACCTCGCTGAGGTCAACGACCAGCAGCGGTTCCCCCGCGTGCATTCCATGGTCGAGGGCGTCATGAAACGTGGCGGCGGCCACGCCGGCCGGGCCGTGGATGTGGATGGTCGTGACCCGGTCACGGTGCGAGGTGAAGATTCCCACCGCGGCCCCGGACAGAGCAGCCTCGTGATGCATGATCTTGAAGCGTTGAGTGGCATTGTTCGCCCCGAGCTGGGCGAGGGCGCGGGGCCGGTCGGTATCGGGCAGGTGCCCCAGGAGAACGTCGATGAGGTCGCGCCGGTACTCCACTTACGCCCGCCCGATCCCGACGAATGGCCGGTGATCTGGACTCGCCTGGACCACCGGCGGTGAGCCGTTCGACGGGCCCCATTTGGGCAACGAGGAAACCCCGGCGTAAAGGTGAGCAAGAAATTCGGACAATGTCACAGACGACGTCCCATGGACGATCACTGGCGGCGCTCGAGCGTGAGTCACACACTCGCGGTCTCGCAGCAGCTACGCGGCGTTTCCGACCCCGAGCCGGCTATTCCCTAACCAGTTCAGGATACCCCGAAGAACGCCTAGCTGTCGACCGTTGCGAAACGCCCGGTAAATTCTGCTGGCTGTACCTCGCCGGAATTCGGTTTCGGATCGGCGAGGGATGCGGCCATCGCTCAGGTGCCCGTGGCGGCTGTCGCCGGCCAGGTCCATCCGGAGATGTGTGGGTCGTCTTCGCCGTGTGTGCGGGTGTAGGCGCGGGCGGCGATGCGGGCGTCGGACATCCGCTGGCGTGGCATCGCGGCGTGGCTGCCGAGCGCGGGGACCCGGTCGATGACGTCCATGACGAGGTGGTATCGGTCGAGGTCGTTGAGCATGACCATGTCGAACGGGGTGGTCGTGGTGCCTTCTTCTTTGTAGCCGCGTACGTGCAGGCTGTGGTGGTTGTTGCGGCGGTAGGTGAGCTGGTGGATGACCGACGGGTAGCCGTGGAAGGCGAAGATGGTCGGGGTGTCCGGGGGGAACAGCGCGTCGAAGTCGCGGTCGGGCAGCCCGTGGGGGTGTTCGGTCTCGGGCACGAGGCGCATGAGGTCGACGATGTTGACGACGCGGACGTTCAGCGCGGGCAGGTGGGTGCGCAGCAGGTCCGCGGCGGCCAGGGTTTCGAGGGTGGGGATGTCGCCCGCGCAGGCGAGCACGACGTCGGGGTTGTCGGCCCCGGTGCTGGCCCACGGCCAGATCCCGAGTCCGCGGGTGCAGTGCGCGACGGCCTCGTCCATGGTCAGGTAGGTCAGCGCGGGTTGTTTGCCGGCGATGATGAGGTTGATGTAGTCGCGGCTGCGTAGGCAGTGGTCGGCCACCGAGAGCAGGGTGTTGGCGTCCGGCGGCAGGTAGACGCGGACGATCTCGGCCTTCTTGTTGACGACGTGGTCGACGAACCCCGGGTCCTGGTGGCTGAAGCCGTTGTGGTCCTGCCGCCACACGTGGCTCGACAGGAGGTAGTTCAGGCTCGCGATCGGCCGCCGCCACGGGATGTGCCCGCAGACCTTGAGCCACTTGGCGTGCTGGTTGACCATGGAGTCGACGATGTGGACGAACGCTTCGTAGCAGTTGAACAGCCCGTGTCGGCCGGTGAGCAGATAGCCCTCCAGCCAGCCCTGGCACAGGTGCTCGGAGAGG
>Ga0105249_10003142_pt1 | contig 14284 bp, 11 predicted proteins | sample KBSS44metaG_FD_81522 | JGI IMG/M metagenome (GOLD analysis project Ga0105249, IMG submission 81522) | Switchgrass rhizosphere microbial communities from Kellogg Biological Station, Michigan, USA - KBS S4-4 metaG | ecosystem: Host-associated > Plants > Roots > Rhizosphere > Soil | place... | reverse complement strand
TTATTCACCATTGGCGATTTAAGGAATGTGTGGGTGCTGGCAAACGTATTTGAAGCTGATATCTCGAAGATAAAGGAAGGCCAGGCAGCCAGGGTTACAACCTTGGCCTATCCCGACAAGGTATTCAATGGAAAGATCGATAAAGTGAGTGAAGTGTTGGACCCCTCCAACAAAGCCCTTCGCGTTCGGGTAAAAATCGATAACCCCCAAATGTTATTGAAGCCCGAGATGTTTACCAATGTAATTGTTACAAACACCGAAAACAAAACGGCTGTATGCGTGCCATCCTCAGCGGTAGTGGAAGAGAGCGGCAAACAATTCCTGGTGATGTACAATGACAATTGCGATTTGAAAGTTCTTCCCGTGGATATCCTGAAGATTGTGGGCGACAAAACTTATTTAAGAGGCGATATCCCTTCCGGTCAAAAACTAATTACACATAACGCACTGATGATTTATGATGAGTTCACCGATAACCAATAGGTGCACAAATCTGTAACGGCAATTAATTGAAAAGCGATGGTGAAACTGATCAAACGAATCATTCATTTTTCTCTCAGGCATAGGTATTTTGTGTTCTTCCTCACAGCTATTGTAGCCGTGTTGGGTTTCGTAAGTTATAAGAATACGCCTATTGAAACCTTTCCGGATGTAACGAATACACAAATCATCATCATTGCCCAATGGCCTGGACGAAGCGCCGAAGAGGTGGAGAAGTTCATTTCTATTCCTTTGGAAACAACACTGAACTCGGTACAGGACAAAGTAAACCTGCGATCCACTTCAACATTCGGTCTCTGCTATATCAGGATCATTTTCGAAGACCATGTTGATGACGCCTTTGCACGCCAACAAGTAATGAGTCGCCTGGGCAATGCCGACCTGCCCGAAGGTGTAAAGCCGGAGGTACAGCCTCCCTATGGTCCCACGGGCGAGATCTATCGATATACACTTCGTAGCAACACCTATTCCATCCGCGAACTGTTTACCATTCAGCAGTGGGTGCTGGACCGGCAGTTTAAGTCAGTGCCCGGCGTTGCCGACGTGAATAGTTTCGGAGGCGAAGAGCTCAGCTACGAGATCAGTGTAAATCCCAATTACCTGACCAAATACGGACTTTCTTCCCTTGATGTGTACAATGCCGTTGCGAAAAGCAATGTGAACGTTGGCGGTGATGTGATAGAGCGAAATGGGCAGGCCTATGTAGTGCGGGGTATTGGGCTTTTGAACGACATATCGGAAATAGAGAATATCATCGTCACCAAAATCAATGGCGTACCCATACTGGTAAGAAACGTGGCCGAGGTCCGGGAAGCCGGTAAACCCCGGCTGGGACAGGTATCGCGCGATAAGAACGAAGACGTTATAGAGGGTATTATTGTGATGCGAAAGGGAGAGAATCCCAGCGAGGTGCTGAAGCACGTGGAGGAGAAAGTGAAAGACCTGAATGAAAACGTGTTGCCTGCCGGCGTTAAGATCGACACTTTTTACGACAGAACGGTGTTGATGAAATATGCCACCAATACCGTTATCCACAACCTCATTGAGGGTATCATATTTGTAACGGTGGTGGTACTGCTGTTCATGGCCGACTGGCGTACAACCCTTACCGTTAGTATCATCATTCCCCTGTCGCTACTGTTTGCATTTATATGTATGCGTCTAAAGGGGATGACGGCCAACCTGCTTTCCATGGGTGCTGTTGACTTCGGTATTATTATTGACGGCGCGGTTGTGATGGTGGAGGGTTTATTTGTTGCCCTCGATCACAAGGCCAAGGAAGTGGGCATGGAAAAATTCAACAAGCTCGCCAAATTGGGATTGTTCAAACAGGTAGGCACCGAAATGGGCAAGGCCATCTTCTTTTCAAAGGTTATTATTCTAACCTGTCTCGTTCCCATTTTCGCTTTTCAGAAAGTGGAGGGAAAAATGTTCTCGCCACTGGCATACACCCTGGGCTTCGCCCTGCTGGGCGCGCTATTGTTTACGCTCACTTTCGTACCGGCGCTCAGCAGTGTGCTGTTAAGAAAGAACGTACGCGAAAAGCACAACCCGATTGTAATATTTTTTGAAAAGGGCGTCCGCAAATTGTTTGGCTTTACTTATAAATACCAAAAGACAAGTCTGCTGGTGGCGCTCGCCTTCATGGTCATTTCTTTCTTCTCCGCCAAATTCCTGGGTACCGAGTTCCTCCCCGAGCTGGACGAGGGTGCCTTATGGGTGGAAAGTGAATTGCCCATGAGCGCTTCGCTGCCACAGGCCGTTGAGATATCAAATAAAATGATCGACATCATCCGGGAATTTCCGGAAGTGAAACAAACCCTTTCGCAAATCGGGCGAACCAATGACGGAACCGATCCCAAAGGATTTTTCAACGTGCAGATACAGGTTGACCTCAAAGACAAAAAAGAATGGCGAAAGGGGCTCAGCGAAGAGGCCCTGATTGATGCGATGGACAAACAGCTGAAAAAAATTCCGGGTTGTGTATTCAACTATTCACAACCCATTCGCGATAACGTGGAGGAGGCCGTGGCGGGCGTAAACGCGGCGATGGCGGTGAAAATATTCGGTCCGGATTTTAACGTCCTGGATTCCCTGGCAGATCGTGTAAAGGAAACCATCAGGAATGTGCAGGGGATTGAAGACCTGGGTGTTTTAAGAAATTTGGGCCAACCCGAATTCAGAATTGAATTGAACCAAAGGAAGATGGCGCTGTACGGGGTGAACACGGCCGATGCGCAAGCCGTCATTGAAATGGCCATCGGTGGTAAGGCAGCTACGATCCTTTATCAGAATGAACGGCGATTCGATATTCGTGTACGCTACCAAAAGGAATTCCGCGATACCGAAGACAAGATCAACCGGCTGATGGTGCCAACACAAGACAGTGCCAAAGTGCCTATCAGCGAAATTGCGAGCATCAGGACGCTAACCGGACCCGCGTTTATTTTCCGGGATAACAATATGCGTCACATTGCCGTGAAGTTTTCGGTGCGTGGCCGTGACCTGGGAAGCACCATTGCCGAAGCGCAGGAGCGGGTAACCGATAGCATTCAATTGGCCAAAGGCTATAAGATTAGTTGGAACGGGGAATTTGAGAACCAGACCAGGGCGACCAAAACATTGTCGCGCGTGGTGCCGCTTTGTATACTGGCCATCTTCCTCATTCTCTTTATCACTTTCGGAAACGCCAAAGACGCGGTGCTGACCATTTTGAATGTGCCCTTCGCATTGATCGGAGGTATCCTTGCATTGCATATCACGGGCATGAACTTCAGTATATCGGCGGGAATTGGATTCATAGCGCTCTTCGGTATTTGTATACAGAATGGTGTGATCCTGATTTCAGTCTTCAGAAAAAATCTTGAACAGGAGAAATTACCGTTGGACGCCGCTATTTTCAATGGCGTGATGTCGAGGGTGAGGCCAGTGGTGATGACAGCTCTAATGGCGGCGATTGGATTAACCCCTGCCGCATTATCGCATGGCATCGGCAGTGAATCACAACGTCCACTAGCCGTGGTGGTTATTGGTGGATTGGTGACGGCTACTTTTCTTACGCTGTTAATATTACCGGTTATCTATTCAATCACCTACCGCTTTATTCACGACCGCCGAAACAGAAAGTTGTTGCATAAAGTGAGTGGGTATTAAGGTCTCACGCAGAGGCGCAAAACTTTGCGTCTTTGCGTGAACACAATTATCTTCATACCCATGAAAAGCATACTGCACCTAACCTGGCTGTTTTTTTCCTGCCAGCTGTTGCTGGCCCAGGAAGCCAATGATTCCGTTCGCAACAAGAACTGGAACCTGCATGCGCAAGCCACCGTCATCCCACAATATCATTTTCCCTTTTCTGCCGCTTATACCGGCATGAACAGTTTACTTACGGAAGAAAACGCCCAAACCTCTTTTACCGCGACCGCTTACATTGGCCGGCGTTTGTGGAAGGGCGCCGCCATTTATTTCAATCCCGAAGTGGCAGGAGGAAGTGGCCTCAGTAAGGCACTCGGTGTGGCAGGATTTGTAAATGGCGAAACCTTCAGAATCGGAAGTCCGCAATTGAAATTATACCTGGCCAGGTTATTTATTGAACAACGTTTCGCGTTGGATAAGTCAGTAACATACGAGGAAGATGAACTGAATCAGTTGCAGGGTAAAACGCCCGCGAAATATATTTCCGTGCGGGTGGGTAAATACAGTCTGGCCGATTTTTTCGACGACAATGCCTACAGTCATGACCCCCGGACGCAATTTTTCAACTGGTCGCTCATGAGCAATGGCGCCTGGGACTACCCGGCCAATACCCGCGGTTACACGGAAGGTGTGGTGGCAGAGTACCATACTCCGTTATTCGCGGTGCGTGCTTCAGCGAGCGCATTGCCAACAACGGCAAATGGTCCCGACCTTGATTTGGATTTCAGCCGGTCACTCGGATTGGTGGTTGAGTTGGAGAAAAGTTATTTCGTAAAAAAGCGCAAGGCCACTGTCCGCCTCTTATTGGTTCATAACACGACCAAGATGGGCAACTACCGGGAGGCAGTCGCACAGGCTCCCGCAGATCCCGACATCACTTCGGTACGCGAATACGGACACACCAAATCAGGAATTTGTCTTTCGTGGGAACAGGAATTAACGAATACCATGGGTGCATTTTTGCGCGGCGGCTTCAATGACGGCAAAAATGAAACCTGGGTATTCACCGAAATCGATCAAACCCTTTCCGGCGGCGTGGTGTTTAAGGGAGAAGCATGGAAAAGAAAGGCGGATGTGTTGGGCGTTGCATTTTCACTTAATGGCATTTCAGAACCACATCGCGATTATCTAAAAGCCGGTGGATATGGATTTATTATTGGTGACGGTGCGCTGACATATGGCCAGGAATTGATCCTGGAAACCTACTACCAGCTGGCCTTTCCAAAATGGCATTTCTCACTGAGCCCCGATTACCAGTTTGTTCTAAATCCGGCCTACAACAAAGACAGAGGACCTGTGCATGTTGTTGGTTTGCGGCTGCATGCCGAATTTTAAAAGCCATGGCGATTAAGGCTGTGTAGTCCGTTGCGATTGCAAGGCGGCCATTTCCTTATCAATTGTGGAGGGGTTCATATAACGTTCAATCTTACTTTCCGGCTTGTCTACAAAATCAGAGCCACGCCAGTTTTCCACCTTCATGGTTTCCCTGATAAAGCTGCTCCAGGTTTTCAGCTGCGGACCCAGTCCGTGGTGAATGCAAAGTCTGTCGGTGTGGTATTCCAGGCTGTCGAGATAGGATTGGGAAAGATGACCCAGTCCAACACCCATGCATTGAAAAAATGACTTTTTAGAGAAGTCGGATACATGGCTCAACTCATGTCCCAGGATGCCAATCCTGGCCTGTTCTGGCAGGTTCTTAAAAAGCAGGGGCTCCAGCTTCGGTTCACTTTGCGTACTGATGACCACCGTGTATTTTCGCCGGTCTCTTCGGTTCAGGATTGACCAGAAATTAATCTTTGTTTTTAAAGTAGAATGCGAATGCTGCAACTTAAAAGTAACATTCGTTTTTTTCAGTTCTGGAAAATGTGCCAAGGCGGCGAGCACTTCCTTTTCACAAACTGCCGGAATAGTTTTGTTTTGACCGTACAAATTGCGCTGTTGTTCAATGGAGAGAGACGAAGCCGGATGTGTACTGTCAGCCATCGACTGAGCGGTTGCTGTTCGCCAAATCGCGGCGGCCAGCAGCAGCAATATGTAAGCTTTTTTATGCAGGAGATGCGGGATTTGCAGGACCGTAGGCCATTGATGCGAATGTAAATTAAGAATTATGCAGTTTGGCGAATAAAGCGTTAAATAATGGTGCGTATACGCTTGATTTAAGTTGAGACTGGCGCCATAAATACATTAATTTCCGATATGATTGTTCGGATTCCACTTCGCTTGTCGAATGCTTACCTGATCAAAGGTCAGCAACCCGTGTTGATCGATACTGGCTGTCCGGGTGAAGAGCAGAACATCATTCGAGCCCTTGAAGCACACCGGTATTCGCTCCGCGATCTGCGGCTCATCATCCACACCCACGCGCATATGGATCATGCCGGCAGCACGGCCGCACTAACGGCCCTCGGAGGTACTCCTTCGCTTATCCATTCACGTGATTATGACCATCTGCTGCATGGCCAAAACGGTATTGTGAAATACAATTCGCTTGCAGGGTGGTTCATTTACCGGTTTCTTTTACACGGCTATCCCGGCGCAAAGGCCGACATTATTTTTGAAAAGAAAATCGATTTGCAGGATTTTGGTATCGAAGCCAAGCTGGTGCACACACCCGGGCACACTGCCGGCTCCTGTTCGGTGGTGATGAGCAATGGCGAAGCCCTGGTGGGTGATTTGTTTATCGGGGGATGGCTGGGCGGCTGGATCGATCCCAACTGGCCTACCTATCATTTTTTTACTGAAGACAAGGAGCTCGTACACCGCAGCATCAGAAAACTATTGGATATGGGGGTGGAAAAATTCCACACCGGCCATGGCGGACCAATTAATCGAAAGGAAGTGGAAAAATTTCTGGAGAAAGCCTCACGCAAGGATGCAAAGTCTTAGCGCTTCTCGTAAAACCTGGATCACTTTAGTTTCCTCACCTTCACCATATCAATCCTGGTATCACTTACATTCAGGATGTCGAATTCGTAATCATCAATAATGATGCGTTCCTTCAACTTGGGAATGGTTTCGTGCTGGTGAATAATTAAACCGCTGAGTGTTTCGGATTCATTGTCGGGGAAATCGAATCCGTATTTTTCGTTGAGATAATCAATTTCAAGGCGGCCGGAAAAAATATATTCATCCGTTGCAATCTGTTTTTCCACGAATTCTTCGGTGTCGTATTCGTCGCGGATATCGCCGAAAATTTCTTCCAGTAAATCTTCCATGGTTATGATGCCGGCGGTACCGCCGAATTCATCTACCACCCATGCGATGCTTTTTCTTTCTTTCGAAAATTTACTCATTAACCCAGTCACGCTCATGCTTTCAGGCACGGCTGGAATAGGCAGCAAAATGGAGCGGATATCGGTCGGTTTCTTAAAGAGGTCAAGCTGGTGTATGTAACCCTGGATGGTATCGATATTGGCATCGTACACCACCAGTTTGCTCAACTGCGAATCAATGAATTTCTGTTTCACCTGGTCCATGCCCGTGCGAATGTCAATGGCCTCAATTTCTTTCCTGGGCACCAGGCATTGCCTGATCTTAATATTTGGAAGCGAAAGCGCCGCTTCGAACAATTCAGTATTCAATTCATTGTTATCCTCGCTTTGCTCTTTGGTTTGCTGAATGAAATGTTCCAGGTCAACACGGTTCAGAAAATCTTTCTTCTCATACAATCTTACGTTGAACAAGTATTTCAAAATCCACTCGGCAAAGCCAACGAAAAAGGATGCGATGGGATAGAAAATGTTATAGAAGAATTTCAGGAGTGGGGCGAAGATGCGCAATACAGAATCGTTCTTGGAACGGAAAAAAGCCTTGAAGAAAAATTCCACCACCAGTATCACCAGCGTGGAAACGATGGTCTCCACTACCATTCGCAGGTAGGGGTTTACGATGGAAGAGGGGAACAGCGCCCAAATGGGTGCACTGAATTCACTTACCAGTAAACCGTATACCACCACCATCACATTAATGCCGATGAGGGTAGTGCCGATGAACTTTGCGGGCGACTCCATGAACTGGCTCAGGATGCGTCCGCTGCGGAGACCCTGCTTCTTCTTTAATTCAATAGACAACTTGTTCGCCGAAACGAAAGCGATTTCGATGCCTGCGAAAAATCCTACAAATAGCAGCGTTGCCGCGATGCCAATAAGTTTGTTAATATCGATCACGTTTCAAAAATAATCAATTCGATCCATTCCGGGTTGGGACTTATACGCCGTTTAAATACGCGCTGACGATGGTTTCTGCGCGGGCACAGGCATTGGGCAGGTTGTCGTTTACGATGATATGGTTAAAATGGCTGCTGAATGAAATTTCGTAGCTCGCTTTATTAACCCGATCAGCCAGGGTTTCGGTGGTCTCGGTTCCGCGGCTTTCCAATCTCTTCTTCAATTCGTTCACCGATGGTGGCTGAATGAAAATACTCAGGCAATCGCCCGGAAATTGTTGCTGCACATGAATGGCGCCTTTTACATCAATATCCAAAATGGGTGTTTTGTTCAGCGCCCAAATGCGATGCAATTCACTTTTCAGCGTACCATAATATTTTCCTTCATATACCATCTCCCATTCTACAAAAGCGTTCTCCTGAATTTTTTGTTGAAATTTTTCGGGGCTTAGAAAATAATAATCCCTGCCATCCACTTCATTTTCGCGTGCCGGGCGCGTGGTGGCTGAAATAGAAAACAGGAGTGAAGGAAAACGCTCGAGGAGGTAACGCGTAATAGACGTTTTGCCCGCGCCGGATGGCGCGGTTAAGATGATGATATGATTACGCGGTGCCTGTTTCAATGATTTGATTTCATCCGTTAATGCGCCTGATATCGGCGCCCAAGCTTTGCAATCTTTGATCGATATATTGGTAGCCCCTGTCTATTTGTTCAATGTTTTGAATGGTGCTCTTGCCATCGGCGCTCAATGCTGCAATTAGCAGGGAAACACCCGCCCTGATGTCGGGACTGCTCATGGTAATGCCCCGCAAACGCTGTTCGCGGCCCAGGCCAATAACGGCTGCGCGATGCGGATCGCAGAGAATAATTTGCGCGCCCATGTCAATGAGTTTGTCAACAAAGAACAACCTGCTTTCAAACATTTTTTGGTGCACCAGCACAGATCCCCTGGCCTGCGTTGCCACCACCAGCACGATGCTGATTAAATCGGGTGTGAATCCCGGCCAGGGATGATCAGAAATCGTGAGTACGGATCCATCCAGGAAGGTTTGTATTTCATAACTATCCTGTTGTGGAATATGAATATCGTCGCCGTGAAAATACATTTCTATGCCCAGTTGCCGGAACTTGTCGGGAATAATGCCCAGGTGTTCAATGCCAGCGCCCTTAATAGTAATGTCACTTTGCGTCATGGCCGCGAGACCGATAAAGGATCCCACTTCAATCATGTCGGGCAACATCTGGTGTTCGGTTCCACCCAGGTACGATACGCCTTCAATAGAAATGAGGTTGCTGCCGATGCCCTGGATTTTTGCGCCCATGCGCGTGAGCATTTTGCACAGTTGCTGGATATAGGGTTCACAGGCCGCATTATAGATGGTAGTGATGCCATCAGCCATTACAGCAGCCATAATGATGTTGGCCGTGCCGGTAACGGAAGGTTCGTCGAGCAATAATGAAGCGCCTTTCAGGTGAGGTGCTTCCAGGTGAAAGAATCCATCTTCAGCGTGGTAGGTGAATTGAGCCCCGAGTTTCTCAAAACCAATGATGTGGGTATCCAGCCGGCGTCTGCCGATTTTATCGCCACCGGGTTTCGGGATGAATGCTTTGCGGAAACGTGACAGCATCGGACCTGCCAACATAACGGAGCCGCGTAACCGACCACTTTTCTTTCTGAATGTTTCGCTGCGGAAGTAATCGATATTTACGTCGTCGGCCTGGAAGATGCAGGTGTCGCGGGAAACGCGTTCAATCTTCACACCGATATCACCCAGCAATTCAATCAGCAGGTTCACGTCGAGGATGTCCGGAATATTCCGGATCACCATTTTTTCAGGACTAAGCAAAACGGCGCTGATAATTTGCAGGGCTTCATTCTTGGCACCCTGGGGAACGATTTGTCCCTTCAGGTGCTTGCCGCCCCTCACTTCAAACGCATTCATGATTGCGGGTGGTTTAGTGTGCAAATATAAAACCCCGGCGCAGCGTAGCAACCGGGGTTGAACTAATTTTTGGCGACTTAGTAGCGCTTCTTGAACTTGTTGTTCCTGCCGTCGCGGTTTCCACCGCCACCACCACCGCGATTGTCGCGGTTATCCCTGCCAGAGTTGCCCCTGTTGTCTCTTCCGCCACCACCGTTGTTGCGCTGTCTGAAATTTTTATTCCGCGATCCGCCGTTGTTGCTGCGGGTATCTTCCCGGTAAGCTTTTACGTAAGGCGTATTCGTGAAATCAAGCTGACCTTCGGTAATGGCACTCAGTTCCTGCCTGATGGCATCGTCGTGTACCAGTTCTTTGTGCCAGTTGTTATAGGCCAGTTTCATGTAATAGGCTACAGCATTGGCAAATCCCAAACGCTTATCAGGATTCTCTTCCTTCAAAGCTTTGTTGATAACAACTTCCAGGTTCTTACCAAGGTGAGAATAGCGCGGATATCTTTTCGGATATGCCAGCCGGGCCGGTTTGGCCTTCAGTGTTTCCCTTGTCGGAATGGGATAAGGGCTTTCCACATCCAATTTAAAGTCGGAAATAAGAAACAGGTGATCCCAAAGTTTATGACGAAAATCTTCTACGTTTTTGAGATGCGGATTCAGGAAACCCATCAACTCAATAAGTGACATTGCATTCTTTTGACGCTTCTCAGGGTCTTCTATTGTGAGCAGATAATCCACCATCTTCTGAATATGTCGTCCATATTCCTTCATGATCAGGTGCGTCCTTGTGGTATTGTATTCCATGTATTGCTTTTGGCTGAATGTACAAAAATAGGGTTTAAAGTTTGAAGTTTCTGGTTTCTGGTTCCTCGTTTCTGGTTTCTGGTTCCTGGATCTTGGATCTTGGTTCATTTTGCAGGCAACGATCTAAGATATGAACGTAACCTCGAAAATTAGCTATTAACCAGGAACAAGGAACAAGGAAGCAGAAACCAGAACAAACGAAAACGGGGCCTAAGCCCCGCCTTCGCCAAACTATGATGACTCTTTACTGAATAAAAATGCGCGTGGTGTACTTATGATCGGTGTTTTCCACTTCCGTGGCCTTCAGGTAATACAATCCTGTAGCATGGGAAGTGTTGAAATTAAGCTGGTAGTTATCGGCCTGGTTCAGGAAGATGCGTTGTCTTTCCACCACCTGGCCCACACTGTTTACCAGTTCCACCATCACATTGCCTTTGATGGCGTGGGCGAACATCAGGTTCACGTTTCGCTTCACAGGGTTGGGGAAGGTTGAGAAGGGGATGGCCTGTGCATTGGCGCCGATCGACAGGTATTTAACCGCGGTATAGCTTACTTTGCCGTTGGCATCAACCTGGCGGATCCTGAAATATACTTTTCCGCTAGCACCGCTTACGGGCAGCAATTCATATTTATAATTTGAGGCACCCGAAGTGGTTGAAGTAACCAGTCCTACATTCTTAAACTCCCTACCGTCAACACTATACTGGATATAATAGTTGCGACCAGGTTGTTCATTCTCTGTCTTCCAGGTAAATTCCACATTGGGTTCCTTATTGGCAACCGCGAAAGTGGTAATGTTGGAAGCCAGCGCAGAAAGCGGGCACCAGTAATAAGACAAATAAATGTCCAAACGGGTGTAGTCATTAATATTAAACAGCATGTTTGAAGTACCCTGTAACCAGGTGGTAGAAGGGGTATTCAAAAAATTCAAATTAACTGTTCCCGAACCGGTATATGGTACAACGTTAGACGTGGTTTTGGTGAGCAGCTTAGTCGTGAGCAGGGTATCCGGACCCCAGTCAACAGATGTATCTGCATCAACACCGGCTTGTCCCAGGTCATAGGGACCGTAGTCGCGCGAAGGGCTTGTGGCATTCACGGACATACCCGGACCCGTAATACCCACCACCCTCGAATACAAAAGTTCATAGATTTGCCGGGCCGTAGAGTCACGGTTGACGATGTGCCCGTTCAAAATGGCATAAGTACTGTAGCTGCGCATATTTACGCAGGTCAGCGCACCGATGCTGGGGTCAAACTGGTTAAAGGTTAGCGTGTTGTTGAAGGGAAGAATTCCGCTTATGGTTTGAAACTGCACCACGGAATCGATTGGATCACCACCTGGACAACTGCAGGGTTGCGCAAGGGATTGTTGAGAAATCATGACACCAATAAAAATATTGATGGCACACATCACTGAGTACAGCTGCTTCATAGGTACTAGTTTAAGTTATCAATAGGTTTGGATCTACTTTGCCAAGTATAATGATCTCTTTGCCAATATAAAAATACCTTAATAGTGTAGCAAATGCAAGCTGATTGCAGATATTACTAACTAATCAAGGGATACTACTCTAACGGTTTTTAGGTCATTTTGTTATAATTATCCCGGCTCCAAAACAGCGTCTTTTACGGGTAACCGGGCAAGTTGTTAGAGATTGAAAATCATTAATTTACACATGCGAATTGCGATCGATCTACGAGCTCCGGAAATGTCCGGCATTAACCCTCCCCAACGTTACCCGCTACCTCTGCTGAAGGCCTTGATCTACCGTCAAAGCACAAACGAATTTCTTATACTGGCCAACAGCGTATATGCGGCCAAAAACCTGTCTGAAAAGAACATTAAAGTCCTGGTTTCAAAGCCTGGCATCTTAAGTGGTGGCTGGATAGAAAGGACAAAAATTGCAAGCGCATTAAAGGAAAACAAAGTAGATGTTTTCCTGGCCTGTGCAAACAACCTTTATCCCGCACTTTCCATTCCGCAGGTATGGGTGATATCTGACCTGGCTTTTCTTCATAACCCCAACGATTACACGAAAAAAGAGGCGCGGCGAATCGGATCGAAATTTGAAAAAAATGTGTCCCTGGCGAAAAGGATAATAGTGCCTTCAGCCGCCATGCGGGACGAGCTGCTTGAAAAATTTGAAGGCCGGGTTCAGGTGTCGAATGTTGCAGTTGTTCCGCCCGCGCCGGGCGAACTTTTTCAACCCCTGCCCTGGTACGAGCGCGAATACACCAAAGACAAATACGCCGGCGGCAAGGACTATTTTGTTTTCAAAGGCCCGGTACATCCGGGCAGAAACCTGTTTACGCTGTTGAAAGCCTTTGCGCAATTCAAGAAGTGGCAACAAACGAATATGAAGCTGGTGATCCTGGGCGAATGGAGCGACAACAGCAGCGACCTCGCATTGCAAATGGAGTCTTTTCGATTTAAAGACGATGTGGCGATCCTGGAAAATGAAAGCCTTGAAGATGAAGCAAAGATCATCGGCGCTGCGTACGCACTGGTTGATCCTTCTATATATGCCCCGTTCGGACAATCACTGTTGGAGCCTATGAAGGCCGAAACGCCCGTGCTTTGTTCAAACCTGCCGGCATTCAGGGAGGCAGCCGCCGATGCGGCCGGTTATTTTGATGCCGAAAGAATAGAATCCTTGTCGGATGAAATGAAACATATTTACAAAGATGAAACCTGGCGGGCCGACCTGATTGAAAAGGGAAAGTTAAGATGCCGCGAATGGGAGCCTGATGCGATGGCAGACCTGTTTTGGCAGCAGATCATTGAGGCAGTAAATGTTTAAACCGCTACCTTTGCCCACCGTAGTTATTAAAAATAAAGTGTCATTCAAATCATGCCAACTTCCACGATTAAGATAGATGTTCACCTGGACAATGAAAAAGTACCCGAACTAATTTCCTGGGCCGCCACCGACAGCGCAGCCGATATGAAACAGCAGGCGAAAGCCATGATGCTGGCTTTCTGGGACGGTGCGGAAAAATCTGCGCTTCGCATTGACCTTTGGACCAAAGAAATGATGGTTGATGAAATGGCGGATTTTTTCTACCAAACCATGATGACGATGGCCGATACTTATAATCGGGCGACACGTCAGCAGGTATTGGTGGATGAACTGAAAACCTTTGCCCATCAATTTTATCACAAGTCAAAGGAGTTGATGGAAAAAAGCTAACCCCTTGCTTTCACCCATTCACCATTTACCTTTCGACTAAAATCTATAGCCATGTCTCTCGAACAAACGATTAACAGCGAACTGAAAACAGCGATGTTGGCCAAGGACGAAAAATCACTGCGCGGACTTCGTGCCATCAAGGCCGCAATTATTATTGCCAAAACCGCAGAAGGTTCCAATGGTACCCTGGCGGAAGCCGATGAAATCAAGATGCTTCAAAAACTGGTGAAACAGAGAAAAGACTCTCTCGCCATTTTCCAGCAACAAAATCGCGCCGACCTGGCGCAGAAAGAAGAGGAAGAAATTGCCGTCATTGAAAAATTCATGCCCGCACAAATGGGCGAAGATGAATTGAAAACGATCATTGCCGCCATTATAAAAGATTCCGGAGCAAGTTCCGCCGCGGATATGGGAAAGGTGATGGGATTGGCCAACAAACAACTTGCGGGAAAGGCTGATGGAAAGACTATTTCGACGGTCGTAAAACAGTT
>Ga0105249_10003140_pt1 | contig 14285 bp, 8 predicted proteins | sample KBSS44metaG_FD_81522 | JGI IMG/M metagenome (GOLD analysis project Ga0105249, IMG submission 81522) | Switchgrass rhizosphere microbial communities from Kellogg Biological Station, Michigan, USA - KBS S4-4 metaG | ecosystem: Host-associated > Plants > Roots > Rhizosphere > Soil | place... | reverse complement strand
CTTCCCGTTGCGCTCGCGAGCCTCGTCGGCGAACACGTGCAGGACACGGAGCTCATGATGGCGGGCTCGGTGCTGACGACGCTGCCCGTGCTGCTCGTGTTCCTCTTCCTGCAGCGCTACTACATCCAGGGCGTGATGGCGGGGAGCGTGAAGGGATGAGGTGGGTCGCAGCGGCGCTGCTGGTCGTGGGCACGCTGCCGGTGCCTCAGCGTCCCGTGGTGCTGGACGCGTTCGAGTCGACCAAGGGGTGGCGGGCACAACCCGCCGACGGCGTCTCGCTGACGATCGCGACCGACTCGGGATTTCGGGGCCGAGCGATGCGGCTCGATTTCGATTTTCACGGACGTGGCGGATACGCGGTCGCACGCAAAGCGTTCAACTTCGCCGTGCCGGCGAACTACGAGTTTTCGTTTCGCATTCGCGGCAACGCGCCGCCGAACACGCTCGAGTTCAAGCTGGTGGATCCGAGCGGGGAGAACGTCTGGTGGTCGAATCAGCCCGACTTCGCCTTTCCGCCCGCGTGGACCGAAGTCGTACGAAAGAAGCGCCACATCACGTTCGCGTGGGGCCCGAAGGGAGGGGGTGATCTGTCCCGTGTGGCCGCCATCGAGATCGCGATCACTGCCGGCACGGGAGGAAAGGGCACCGTCTGGATCGATGAGCTGCAGCTGCGGCCGCGCGAACCGGATCGCCCGTACGCGCTGACGCCCGCCGTCACCGCGACGTCGGAAGCCGCCGGCTCCGACGCGCGCCGAGCACTCGACAACGACTCCACGACGTTCTGGCGCTCCGCGACGCCCGAAGCGACGCCGGCACCGGTGCCCGCACCGCCGCGAGGAGCTCCCGCCCGCAACGCGCCCCAGGTCGCGGTGCTGCCACCTAACGCGACTCAGGCGCTGGTGATCGACTTCCTTCAGCGGCGCGAGTTCGGCGGTCTTCGCGTCGAGTGGGAGCCAGAGCACCACGCCGCGGACTATCGGGTCGAGCTGTCGCCCGACGGTGTGAGCTGGGAAACCCGCTACCGGGTGACTGGAGGGAACGGCGGCCGCGACTACCTCTTTCTCCCGGAGAGCGACGCGCGATTCGTCCGCCTCGCGATCGAACGCGGGCCGACCGACTCGTTCGGGATTCGCGAGATCACGGTCCAGCCACTCGAGTGGTCGGCGTCGAAGAACGCGTTCTTCACCGCCGTCGCCGCCGATGCGCCGCCCGGCAGCTACCCGAAGTACCTGAACGGCGTGCAGTCGTACTGGACGGTCGCTGGCGTCGACGGCGATCGCGCCGAAGTACTCGTGAACGAGGAAGGGATGGTCGAAGCGAGGAAGGGCGGCTTTTCCATCGAGCCGTTCGTTTCCATCGACGACACGTTGTTCACGTGGCGCGACGTGACGGTCTCGCAGTCGCTCGTTGCCGACCGCTTCCCCGAGCCGTCCGTCACGTGGCGTCGCAGCGACTGGTCGCTCACGCTCGCGCCGGTCGTCGTGCTCGGCGGGCGCGACTCGTCGATCGCGTATCTGCAGTACCGGCTCGCGAACACCGCACGACGACGGCGCGCCGTGCGGATCTACCTCGCCGTTCGCCCGTTCCAGGTCAACCCGCCGTGGCAGTTCCTGAACACGCCCGGCGGCGTCGCCACGATCACGCAGCTCGCGATGGACAACGGGACCGTCCAGGTCAACGGCGAGCCCGCTGTCGTCTCGCTCACGCCGCCGGTCGGTTTCGGCGCCGCGACGTTCGACCAGGGTAACATCGTGGACTACCTGCGCACGGGCCACCTCCCCTCGTCGCCTAACGTGCGCGACGCGTTCGGGCACGCGTCCGGCGCACTCGCATACAGCACCGAGCTGGACAGCGGGGTCACCGCCGTCGTGGAAGTGGCGCTGCCGCTGCACCCGGCCTCGGTCCCGCAGATCGAACGCGAGCGGGTGCTTGGCGCTCGTGCCCCGCGAGATCGAGTCGCCGACGCGCGGCGCATCTGGCACGACGCCCTCGAGCGGACGACGATCGAGCTGCCGGCGTCCGGCTCACGCGTCGTCAACTCGCTGTACGCGAACCTCGCCTACATCCTCATCAATCGGGATCACGCGGGCCTTCAGCCAGGCTCCCGGTCGTACGAGCGATCATGGATTCGCGACGGCTCGCTCGAGTCGACGGCACTCCTTCGACTCGGACGTGCCGACGTCGCACGAAGCTTTCTCGAGTGGTACGCCGGGTTCCAGTACCCGAACGGGAAGGTGCCCTGCTGCGTCGACTCCCGCGGCGCCGACCCCGTGCCGGAGCACGATAGCCACGGAGAATTCATCTACCTCGCGGCGGAGTACTGGCGCCACACGCACGATCGCGAGCTCGCGGAGCGCGTCTGGCCTAACGTCCTGCGAGCGGCGTGGTACATCGACTCGCTGCGTCAGCAGCGGCGAACCGCGGAGTACCAGGCGGACGACAAGCGTGTCTACTACGGCATTCTGCCGCCGTCGATCAGTCACGAGGGCTACTCCGCCAAGCCGATGCACTCGTACTGGGATGACTTCTTCGCGCTGCGCGGACTGAAGGACGCCGTCGAGCTCGCACACGTGTTGAATCGACCCGAGGAAACGACGCTCGCGGCCATGCGGGATGAGTTCCGACGCGACCTGTACGCGTCGATCCAGCTCGCGATGTCGCACCATCGGATCGATTTCATCCCTGGCGCGGCCGACCTCGGTGACTTCGATGCGACGTCCACCACCATCGCCGTCGCTCCGGTCGGCGAGCTCGGTAGCATGCCGGAGGCGGTGGGCCGTGCGCTCGAGCGCACGTTCGAGCGCTACTGGGAGGAGTTTGTGGCACGGCGCGACGGCGCCAAGCCGTCGGAGGCGTACACGCCATACGAGCTTCGCACGGTGGGCACCATGGTGCGGCTTGATCGGCGCGACCGCGCGCATGCGCTGCTGGACTGGTTCTTCCGCGATCAGCGACCGGCCGCGTGGCACCAGTGGGCGGAAGTCGTGTGGCGGGACCCGGCGGCGCCAAAGTTCATCGGCGACATGCCGCACACCTGGGTGGGGTCCGACTACATCCGGTCCGTGCTCGACATGCTCGCGTACGAGCGCGAGTCCGATTCGACGCTGGTCATCGGAGCGGGCATCCTCGAGTCCTGGGTGATGGAGCGCCCGGGCGTGACCGTGCGACGACTGTCCACGCACTACGGGCCGCTCAGCTACACCATGCGCAACGAGAACGGCAACGTGCGCGTGTCGATGCAGGCCGGCGTGCGCGTACCACCGGGTGGGATCGTCGTCCGCGCGCCATTCTCCCGACCGCCGCGCGAGATGCGCGTCAATGGTGTCGCGACGCCACCGCTTCCGACGGGTGGTGTCGTCGTGCGCGCCGTGCCGGCGGAAGTAGTGTTCCGCCCGTGATCGTGAGGCCAGGGGTCAGGCTAATCGAGCGCGCCGCCGTTGGAGCCGATCACGTCGCTGTAAAACCGGCCGCTCGCCTTCACGGTTCGCTGCTGCGTCTTGTAGTCCACGTGCAAGATGCCGAAGCGCTTCGAGAAGCCGAGGCTCCATTCGAAGTTGTCGAGGAGCGACCAGGCGTAGTAGCCGCGCACGTCGACGCCCTGACGCATCGCTTCGGCCGTCGCCTTCAGATGCTCGCGGTAGTAGTGCACGCGGAGCGGGTCATCGATGCGGCCGTCGATCGACTTCGGCGGATCGTAGAACGCGGCGCCGTTCTCGGTGATGTAGAGCGGCGGGTTCCCGTAACGCTCCTTGACCCACACGAGAATGCGGGTGAGCGACGGGGCGTGCACTTCCCAGCCGGTCTCGGTATAGATCGCATGCGGCTGCCTCGCCCCGCGCCAGCGCAGCGGGAGCGACGGCGGCCAGTGCTCGGTGACGTTGCGCGTGTAGTAGTTGACACCGATGAAGTCGAGCGGCTGTTTGATGACGGCCATGTCGGCGGCAGGCCATTCGGGCCACGCGTCGCCGAAGATCTCGCGCATCTCGTCGGGATAGCCGCCGAGGCACGCCGCATCGAGGTACTGGCGATTCATGTACGCATCGGCGAGGCGCGTCGCGACCACGTCCTCGTCGCGCTGCGACGCCGCGTACTTCGGCTCGAGATTCACCACGAGGCCGATCGCGCGCTTCGCCTCGGCACGATAGACCTGGACGGCCGTGCCGTGCGCCCGCATCAGGTTGTGCGCGGCGATGGGCGCCTCGTACAGGTTGCGGTGGCCGGGCGCCAGCACACCGTGCAGGTAGCCGCCGTCCGTCACGACCCACGGCTCGTTGAGCGTCGCCCACATCGGCACGCGGTCCCCGAGCGCCCGGAACATCACACGCGCGTAGTCGGCGAACCAGTCGGCGATGTCGCGGTTGAGCCATCCACCGCGATCATCGAGCGCCGCCGGCAGGTCCCAGTGGTACAGTGTGACGTTAGGCGCGATCCCGACGGCCAGCAGCCCGTCAACGAGCCGGCGGTAGAAGTCGAGACCGCGCTCGTTCACGGTGCCGGTACCGTTCGGCAGCACGCGACTCCACGAGATACTGAACCGGTACGCGTTGAGACCGAGCTCGCGCATGACCGCGATGTCGCTCTCCCAGCGCCGGTAGTGATCGCACGCCGTGTCGCCGGTCTCGCCGTTCGCCGTCAGGCCCGGCGAATGCGTGAAACGCTGCCAGATGCTCGGGCCCGCGCCATCCGCCAACGGCGAGCCCTCGATCTGGTACGCCGAGGTCGCGGCGCCCCAGAGAAACGAATCGGGAAAACGTACGGCGTTATGCACGGCTGTCCGAGAGCGGTGTTTCGAATGCGATCGGCAGATCCTCGGCCCTAACTCCTTCTCGCTCGCTCATGGCCAACGTCCGCCTGCACGGCGTGCGCAAAATATATCAGGACGGTGGTCACGTCGCGGTTCACGGCGTCGATCTCGATGTCGCCGACGGAGAGTTCGTCGTGCTGGTCGGACCGTCGGGGTGCGGAAAGAGCACGACGCTGCGCATGATCGCGGGACTCGAGTCGATCACGGCAGGACAGCTGTACATCGGCGACCGACTGGTGAACGACGTGCCACCGAAGGACCGTGACATTGCCATGGTCTTTCAGAACTACGCCCTCTACCCGCACATGAGCGTGCGCGAGAACCTCGCGTTCGCGCTTCACCTGCGAAAGCTGCCGCAGCCTGAGATCGACCGGCGCGTTCAGCGCGCCGCCGATACTCTTGGGCTCGAGCAGGTGCTGGACCGGAAGCCGAGGCAGCTCTCGGGTGGCCAGCGACAGCGTGTCGCCGTGGGGCGCGCCATCGTTCGCGAGCCGGCGGTGTTCCTGTTCGACGAGCCACTCTCCAACCTGGACGCCAAGCTTCGCGTCCAGACACGCCGCGAGATCGCAAAGCTCCAACGCGACCTCGCCGCGACCATGATCTACGTTACCCACGATCAGGTCGAGGCGATGACGCTCGGCGATCGCATCGTGGTGATGAATGCGGGGCGCGTCCAGCAGGTGGATACGCCCCTCGCGCTCTACGACCGCCCGGCCAATCGCTTCGTCGCCGGGTTCATCGGGAGTCCGGCGATGAATTTCATCGAGGGCGCGATCACCGATCCGCCGGCGACGGTTGACGGGAGGGACCAACACGAGGCCTGGTTCGTTGCGACGGACGGCTCGATTGCGGTGCCGTGGAGTGCGAAGGGCGTGCGACCGGCTCGGGGCGCGCGGCTGCTGTTCGGTGTTCGGCCGGAAGATGTCGCCGTCGCACGGCCGTCGGACACGACGTCGACGGCGAGGGGTCACGCACTCGTCACGGTGCCGGCGCGAGTCGACCTCGCGGAGCCGCTCGGGAACGAGACGTTCGTGCACACGACCGTCGGATCGCATGTGCTCACGGCTCGTTCAACGAGCCGTGAGCTTCCGGAAGTCGGCGCGTCGGTGCGGCTCACCATCGACCCCGCTCGAGGCCACTGGTTCGACCTCGAAACGGGGGACCGCATCACCGATCCTTCCGTACCTTGAACCGGCTCCACATCACGATGGTCGTGCACGACGACGCGCCAGCCTGCTGGAACTCGGCAGGCGTCGACGAGCCGGTGTAGACCTCGATGGCGGCGACGTCGTGGGGAGGCATGATCCGGTCGACGTCACCGGCGAACATCGATTGGTACGGCGCGCCGTCGACCACGTAACGGACGCACCCACCCTGAACGTCGCGCGCGCTCTCGACGGTGTAATCCATCCCGGACGGCACGACGCGGAGCGACGGCACGCTTCGAAACAGATCCGTCATGCGCGTTGCCTGCCGCTGCTCGATGTCCTCGGTGTCCATGAAGTAGCCGAAGCCACTCTTCTGCCGCTTGTTGAAGCCCACCTGATCGAGCCCGGCTTTCGACGCCTCGGCGCGGATGGCAACAGGCTCGAGAACGCGCGCCGGCTTGGCCATCGTGACGGTCACCTGCTTTGGCGCGCGGCCGGAGAGCTCGACGGCCATTTCCACCGGCTCGAATCCGAGCTGCCGGACGACGAGCGCCTGCGTGCCGCTCGGCAGGTCGGCAAACCCGAACGATCCGTCTTCGCGGCTGAGCGTCGCTGCGCCGGTTCCCTGAACGTCCACCCGAGCGTTGGCGACGGGCGCTCCAGCGGCGTTGATGACCCGGCCCGTCAGGCGCGCGGGACCGCGCAGGCGGGTGGGTGCGGTATCGGCACGGGCAGCCGCCCCACGCGCACGCGGCGTGGTATCGACCGGCGCGTCGGCAACGACTGCCGTCCCAATGCGCAGACTCTGAAACCCAAGCGGAGTCGTTTCCTCAATGACGACGCGAACGTCTGCCGTCTTCCTCCCATTGAACTCGGCCTGAACGTTTCCCTCGATGCCACTCGGGAGCCCACAGATCTTGTAGCTGCCGTCAGCGGCTACGACAGCGGACCGAACCACCGGTTCCTTCCTGAGCGTCGTGAGGCTCAACTGCTGCCATACCAGCGACACCTTCGCGCCAACAAGCGGCGTGTCGTTGTCCGCATCGAGCACTCTGCCGACGAGCGCCGATGGGCCGCGGTTGCGCCACGCCGCGGTGCAGTGGATGGCAATGACCGTCGTGGCTGACGGGATGGCCATCTCCACCGCCAGCGAGTTGTTCGCCGAAAACGCCACCGGCCGGGTCGTTATCCCCACGTTCAAGGTATCGAGCAAGGGGTGGACGACCGTCAGGCTGTGCTCTCCGGGCGGTATGCTGTCGATCTGGAACCGGCCGTTGGCGTCCGTCACCGCTTGCCGGTTCGTGTTGCCGACCTTGACCGTGGCTCCGGGAAGCGGAACCACACCGTGAATGCTGTCGACCACGGTTCCGGCCACGCCGGAGAACCCCGGGGCCTGGCCGGAGGCCAGGCGCGGGGCGATGGCTGCGACAACGGCAAGGAGCGCGATGCGAAAAACGATCGGGCAACGCATGCTGCGGTTACTCGAAGAGGTTACGAGAGTTATGAGTTGGCTTCCATAGTATGCCGTCGTGCACGCACCCAGGGAAGCCAAGACGGTCAGACGACGATGACGGTACACCCCGCCGAATCCGGTGTGCCTCGGACCGTTCGAGAACCCATCTCGCTGAAACATGACAACTTTCCTCCTGGCCCTGCTGGCGCTCACCCAGATCACGCCGGCACAGGCAGAGCGGCTGCGATGGATCCGGAACCCACGGACGACGACGGGATCATGGGTGGCTGACCCCTCGCATCATCTGAAGCCGGCCACCGTCGATTCGCTGAACGCGCTCATCTCCGCGCTCAGCCGCGAGACGGGGGCGGAGATCGCCGTCGTGGCCGTGGATTCGACGTCCGGCTTCGAGCCCTTCGATGTCGCGCTCGCGCTCCAGCGCATGTGGGGCGTTGGGCAGAAGGGACGCGACAACGGGATCCTCGTGCTCTGGGTGCCCACCCAGCGGGCGGTGCAGATCAGCGTCGGCTACGGCCTCGAGGGCGTATTGCCGGACGCGCGCGCCGGCCGCGTGCGCGACCAGACGATCTTTCCGGCGTTCAAGCGTGGCGAGTTCGACGCCGGCATGCTCGCGGGCGTCGACGCGATCGCGACGATCGTGCGGGAAGAGAAGGACGCGCGCGGCTCCACCATGTCGACGACGAACCCGCCGCCTAACGGCCGGCGCGCGGTGGAGCGGGAGACTGGCCCATCGGTAGGTCAGCGGAAGGGCGTGATCGTCGGCGGCGCCATCGGTGGAGGCGTTGCGCTCCTTGGCGCGGCGGCCGGCGTCGCACGCTACCGGCGGCGCCGGCCACGTCGCTGCCCGCGCGGCCACGGACTGATGGTTCGGCTCGATGAGACCGCGGACGATGCGCACCTCGATCGCGGACAGCAGCTGGAGGAAAAGCTCGAGAGCGTCGACTACGACGTCTGGGTCTGCCCGACGTGTCAGTACGCGCTCACGCTCCCGCATCGCGCGTGGTTCAGCCGCTACTCCACCTGCAAGTCGTGCAAGCGGCGAACGCTGGAGACTGACACGCTCACGCTGATCCCGGCCACGACGTCGCATTCGGGCAGCCAGCAGGTGACAGAGCGATGCCGGAATTGTGGATGGACGCGCACGTACACGCGGGTGATTCCGCGCATCTCCCAGAGCTCCGGCAGCTCCGGCAGCTCCGGAGGCTCCAGCGGCGGCGGCGGCGGGAGCAGCTTCGGTGGAGGCTCGGCCGGCGGTGGTGGGGCGGGTGGTCGATACTGAGCGTCGCAGTCCACCGCTGACAATGCGCCCGCAGGAATCGGGTCGCGCAGTCAACAGTCCCGCGTAGCTTTCGCCGATGGCCGCGCCAATCGTCGACGATGTTCACGCAGCCGAGATCGAGCTGCCTCGAGGATTCGACTTCCCGTGGGTTCTCGGCTTTCTGGCAGCGCGGACCGTCGCGTCGCTCGAAGCGGTGACCAAGCGCGAGTATCGGCGGTCGGTGCGTCTCGACGGCAAGCCGGTCACGCTCGTGATCCGTGAGGTCGCGGCGCCCTCCAGGGATCGGACGCGAAGCGGTCGCGCGCTCGTGGCGACGTCACGTCCGACGCTTCCGCCTAACGTGCTGCGCGCGGCGGTGACGCGCATGCTGGACCTCGATGCAGACCTCGCGCGCTTCCGCCGGCTCGTTGGCCGCGACCCGATCCTCGGCGCGATCGTGCGTCGTCGCTCCGGCATTCGCTTGCCGCAGCTGCTCGATCCGTTCGAAGGGCTGACACGCGGGATCCTTGGCCAGCAGGTGAGCGTCGCGGGAGCGAGCACGCTGACCGATCGGCTCGTGCGACTCTTCTCCCGCCCCGTTCCGGGCGCTCGCGCCGCGGGCTTCCTCGCATTTCCGTCTCCCGCCGACGTCGCCGACGCTGGTGCGGATCGGCTGCGCGAGCTCGGGCTCACCCGCGTACGCGCCGCGACGCTGGCGGGTGCGGCACGCCGCATCGCCGATGGCGGGCTGGATCTCGACGCCCTGCGCCACCTGCCCGCCGAGGATGCCGAGGCCGCGCTCCAGACGCTGCCGGGCATCGGGCCCTGGACGGCGTCGTACGTGCGGATGCGCGCGTTAGGCGATCGCGACGCGTTTCCGGCGGCCGACCTCGGCGTCATCAAGGCGTTGCAGGCGGCGGGCGTGGAGCGGCGTGCGATCTCGCAGGTGGCAGAGCGGTGGCGTCCGTGGCGCGGCTACGCGACGCTGCATCTGTGGGCGTCGTTGAACGGGTAGCGACCGCGTAGCGGCCGGGAACTGGCAACTGGGAACCGAGGCTGACGAGTTGCCTGGTGCGTTTGATCGAACGGCAGACGCAGAACGCGCAGACGCGCTTCGCGCGAACGCTGATCACGCAGAAACTGCATGAAAGGGGGAACGGCCCCAGGATGCTTCCCGGGGCCGTTCCTATTGCTTTGTCCTTATTTGCGTCTTCTGAGTGCGCGTAGCGCCAGCGTCTTCTGCGTGTGCCGTTCCGCGAACCCCCGATGCGTCGGCTGCGGCTGGGGGCAGCAGCGAGCAGCTCGCAGCACCAGCACGCAGCCGTCGGCGAACGGCTCGCAGCAGCTCGCAGCAGCTCGCAGCGTCTTATCCGTCGCGCAGAGCAGCCGTTGGGTGAACTCTGAGTGCTCGACGGGCCGGGATGTACGTCGCCGCGATCGCCACCAGTGCCACCACGACCGCCGCCCCGGCGAAGAATCGCGGGTCCGTCGCGCTGACGTCGTACAGCAGGCTTCGAAGCACCCGCGTCAGAGCGAGTGCGCCGCCGATGCCGGCCACGACGCCTAGCACGGTCACGCGCATACCCTCGCCAAGCACGAGCGAGAGCACGTCGCGAGGCTGCGCACCGAGGGCCATGCGGACACCGATCTCCCGGCGCCGCTGTCCCACGCTCAACGCGATCACGCCGTACAGGCCCACGAGCGCAAGCGCGAGTGCGAGCAGCGCGAACACGCCGAGCATCGCCATGCTGAATCGCTGGCGCGCGATCGAATCGGCGAGCACGCTCGCGAGCGGCCTCACCTGCGAGAGCGCCAGCGACGCATCGAGGCTCGCGAGCTCGCGCCGAACGGAAGGAAGCGTCGACAGCGGATCGCACTCCGTCGCGTTGGCCGGACACGCCGCCCGGACCACGATGCTCATGAAGGGATACGGCATCTGCGACTCCGGCACGTAGGCCGCCGGGACCAGCTCCGCATCGAGCGCCGTCTGCTTCACGTTTTCCACGACCCCGACGATCTCGCGCGGCGCGCCGCCCGAGAAGTCGAACCCCGCGCGGATCCGGTGGCCGATGGCGCTCTCGCCGCGGAAGTGCCGGCGCACGAACTCCTGGTTCACAATGACGACTCCGGGCGCGTCGCTGCGATCGCGACCGTCGAATAGCCGACCGCCGAGGAGGCGAACGCCCATCGCGCCGAAGTAGTCACCGCTGATGACGGAGTATTCGGCGGTGGGCGCGTCGCCCGGTGGCGGTGCGGGGCGCCCTTCGATCGTGAACCCGCCGGACTCCACCGCACCTGATAACGGCAGCGAGCTCACGGCACCGGCGTCACGAACGCCGGGGAGTGCGTCGAGTCGCGCCGTGAACTGGTCGAAAAAGCGCGCCCAGCCTGGACCGTCGCGCACGAAGTCGAACTGTTCTCCGACGGGGAGCAGCACAGAGGCCGCCATCACGCCGCGCGGGTCGAAGCCCGGCGTCACGCGCTGCAGGCGCGCGAAGCTGCCAGCCAGCAGACCCGCGCCCACCAGCAGCACGACCGAGAGCGCGACCTCGGCCGCGACGATCCATCGCCGCCCGAACCGTCGGCGCAGGCCCTCCGTCAATCGCGTTCCGGCGCTCTGCAGCGTCGCGGCCACGCTCTGACGGGCAACGTGGACTGCGCTCGCGAGCCCGAACGCCGCGCCGGCGACGATCGCGACCGCGAGCGTGAACGCGACGACGCGGGCGTCGACGCCGACATCGTCCGCTCGCGGCAAGCTGCCCGGCACGAGCGCGAGCATGACACGCGCGCCCAGCACGGCGATCGCCGCACCGACGGCCGCGCCACCTAACGCGAGAACAATGTTTTCGGTCACGAGCTGTCGTACGATGCGGAACCGCCCGGCCCCGAGCGCGGCGCGCACGGCGAACTCACGCTCGCGCGCGCCGGTCCGGGCGATCAGCAGGTTCGAAACGTTCGTGCAGGCGATGAGCAGCACGAACCCCACGGCGCCCAACAGCACGAGCAGCCCCCGCCGCACCGGGCGCGCCGCCTGCTCCTCGAGCCCGACGATCGTGTACGCCAGCTGGCCGGCCGGCACTCGAAGCTCCTGAAGACGACGCACCCCGAACGCCACGAGCTCCGCACGCGCAGTGCCCGGGGCGACTCCAGGCGCGAGTCGCGCGACGGCCGACATGTTCAGGGTGAAGTAGTTCGTGCGATCGGCGGCCGAAAAGATGAGCGGTGCCCAGATGTCCGTGCGTGGTCCGAACTGGAGCCCCGGCGGGAGCTCGGCGCCGCGTGGAAAGGCAAAGCCGCGAGGCATCACTCCGACGATCGTGTGACGCTTGCCGCTCAACGTCACCGCTCGACCCACGATGTCACGGGCGCCGCCGAACCGCCGCTGCCAGAGCGCGTACGAGATGACGGCGACCGGTGGGCCGCCGGGGACGGCCTCCTGCGTCGTGAACGTGCGGCCGAGCAACGGTCGAACGCCTAACGTGGCGAAGAGCGCCGGCTCCGCGCGGGCTCCGGCGACCTGCTCCGGCTCGGTGCCTTCGCCCGTCGCGCCGAGGACGAACGGCCACGACCGGAACGCGGCCATGGGCGTCAGTGCCTTCACGGCGTCGCGGGCCTCCAGGTAGAAGCCGCTCGAGAGTGGCAACTCCGACCCGAGCCCCTGAGCTTGCGAGCCATAAAGCCAGACCATCTGGAGGCGCGATGGGTCGGCGTACGGGAGTGGGCGCAGGAGCACGCCATCCACGACGGTGAAGACTGCGGCCGCCGCGCCGATGCCCAGCCCGAGGGTGAGCACGGCGGCGAGCGTGAAGCCGGCACTCGTCCGGAGCGACCGCAGCGCATAACGCAGATCCATCACGACGCCACGGAGCCACTCGCGTCGTCCCCGCTCACGCGTGCGTTCGACGCGCACATCGCGGCACTCGGCCTCGATGGCGGCGACGTCGCCAAACTGGCGTCGAGCCTCGCGCCACGCGTCCTCGGCCGGGACGCCCTGCTCGATCAGCTCCTGGGCGCGCATGTCGAGGTGAAAGCGGATCTCGTCGCCGACGTCGCGGCGCGCGTCAGGGCGGCTGTCGCTCAGGCGAAACGTGCGCTTCATGATGCGCTTCCAGACGTTAGGGTCGCGGCCGGGAACGGGAAACGGGGAACGGGGAACTGAGGCGGCGATCTGCCGCTGCGTGCCCGGCTCGTTGCGGCTGGTGGCAGCAGCGGGCAGCTCGGAGCACCAGCACGCAGCCGTCGGCGAGCGGCTAGCAGCTGCAAGCAGCTCGCAGCCGCCGTCATGCGGACGAAACCGCGAGCGCACGCGTGACCGCCCGCGAGTACGCGTTCCAGCGCACGGCCTCGCTCCGGAGGTGTGCGCGACCAGCGGTCGTCAGGGTGTAATACTTGGCCTGTCGGCCGGTGTCCGTTTCGCCCCATTCCTCGGAGATCAGGCCGCGTCGCTCGAGGCGGTGGAGGGCGGGGTAGAGCGCGCCCTCCTGCACCGTGAGCGCGTCCTCCGTGGTTTCACGTATCCACCGGCCGATCGCGTATCCGTGGCGCGGGCCCCACGTGAGCGCCTTGAGGATCAGGATGTCGAGCGTTCCGGTGAACAGGTCGGAGCCGGCCATTCGTTCAGTCTCTCGAAAAAAGGGACATACCTATCTGAACTGAGTATAGGATCGATGTCATGCCTAAGTCAACAAGGGGTGTGACGCGTAAAAAGGTGAACGGCCTCGGAGGCGCCAATGCCTCGGGCCGTTCTCTCGTCCAAACCGGCTTGGTGAGACGCGGTTGTCCCGCCTATGGCCCGTTCGTCCGCGTCCGCGTGGGCGCGCGTAGCGCCTGCGTCTTCTGCGTCCGTCGTACGGCAGCGACGAGACGATGCGATACGGTCAGAAGAACTCGTCGAGCAACTGGTAATAGGCGACCTTCTGCTCGTCGACCCGTTCGACCCCGTAGCGCGCGAACAGCGCCGGCACCCACTCGCCGCCAAGGTTGTGCGCCACGCTGCGGGCACACAGCGCGAGATCCTGGTACGGATCGGCGATGCCGGCGTTCGCGCAGTCCACGAATCCGCTCACGCGGAATCCACCGGTCCCGTTCTCGACGAGTAGGACGTTAGGCAGGCAGTAGTCGCCGTGGGTGAAGCTCCGCTCTTCGGAGTGCGGCGCGGACGCGGCAAGCTCGGCGTAGACGTCCTTCGCCGACCGTCCCTGGCGGACGTCGTCGAAGTCCGATTCGCGAACGACTCCCGCGCGCACGCGCTCTTCGGCGGCCGCTAGCCGGACACGCCGTGAATGATCGAATGGACACGCGCTGATGTTCGTCGCGTGGAGGAGGCGCATGCCGGCGGCGAGGGCAGCGACCACCGCACCGTGCTGGTCGGCCGGCCGCGGCGCGGCCGCGTCGCGTCCCGGAACGGCTGTCATCATCAGGTACTCGTGACCCTTCCATTCGTGGTATTGGAGCACCGCCGGTACCGGCAGCCCGACCGCGTGCATCCATCCCAGACGCTCGCCTTCGTCGAACAGGGGTCGAGCGGCAGTGTCGAACGGGCGCGATTTCAGAAACACTGTCGTCCCGTTCGGCCGGTCGAAGCGCAGGACCGTCGCGCCG
>Ga0105249_10003139_pt1 | contig 14289 bp, 15 predicted proteins | sample KBSS44metaG_FD_81522 | JGI IMG/M metagenome (GOLD analysis project Ga0105249, IMG submission 81522) | Switchgrass rhizosphere microbial communities from Kellogg Biological Station, Michigan, USA - KBS S4-4 metaG | ecosystem: Host-associated > Plants > Roots > Rhizosphere > Soil | place... | reverse complement strand
GCCGGGCGCCCTTCGACCACGTGGATCGCCGTGGCCTCCACGCCGACTGATTGCAGCAGCGCGGCCAATGCTTCCCTTCGCGTCGCGCGCAAGTGCGCCTGCGTCGACGCGTAGTCCGGCACCACCTCGTAGATCCTGACGTACGGCGCAAGCGCCGGCACCGCGGTTGCAACGTGGAACTCGGCACCAACGGTCGCCGCGACCTCCGCACCAAGCTGCAGGATGTCTGAGTTCAACTGGTTGTGCGCAGCGTCGCTGACGTCGACACTCGCGAGTACGCGGGCCGGCGTCGGCCACGGCTGAGCGCGCGTGAACAACACCGGGCACGGCGCTTCGCGCATCAACTGCCAATCGACGGGGGCGTGTAGAAAGTCGGCGCGGTGCGCAGAGGCCGCCAGCGGCTTCACGATCAAACTCGCACCGTGGTCGCGCGCGGCCGCGCAGAATGCGGAGGCCGTTTGTCGCGCAAACACGACCTCGACATCGAGTTTCGTCATCGACGCTCGCAGGGGCGCGAGCGCCGACTCGAGTCCGTTACGCTCGTTGCGAACCAGATCGTCGATCACGCGCTGAGACACGTCGGCGCTATAACGCTCGATCAGAATTTCGGTGACCGGATCGTAGGTGACCAGCACCGCCGTGACCGCCGCACCGGTCATGCGCTGAATGCTCACCGCCCGTTCCATGCCGCGCAGCAAAGCTTCCTGCGTGTCGCTCGCGACCAGCACCCGCTCGATTGGTTCCTCGCGCACCGCGCTCATACATTTCTCCCATGCGGAGTAGACGCGCGCATCATCGCATCAACCGCATTCAATGCGGATGGAGCATCACCGGCAGCGACTGATAGCCGCGGATCAGGTTCGATCGGATGCGCACCGGCTTACCGACCACCTCGATGCAGCCGAAGCGCGGCAGCAGTTCTTCCCACAGCACGCGCAACTGCATCTCGGCGACGCGATTGCCCATGCAACGGTGAATGCCGTAACCGAACGAGACATGCGCGCGCGCGTTCGGTCGATCGACCACCAGACGATCCGCATCGCCGAACACCGTCGCGTCTCGGTTGCCGGAGATGTACCACATCACCACCTTCTCCCCTTTGCGGATCCGGTGGCCATGAATCTCGGTGTCTCTCACCGTCGTGCGGCGCATGTGTGCCAGCGGTGTTTGCCAGCGGATCACTTCGGCGACGAAGTTCGGAATCAGCGACGGATCGCCTCGGAGCTTCTGGTACTGCTCCGGAAAGCGGTTGAGTCCGAGCACTCCGCCGGAGATCGAGTTGCGCGTCGTATCGTTGCCGCCGACGATCAGCAGCATCACGTTGCCGAGATACTCCATCGGCCGCTCGATCATGTCTCGCGTCGATTCACCGTGCACGAACATCGAGATCAGGTCGTTCGCCGGCGGTTGCTCCGACTTCTCATGCCAGAGATCGGTGAAGCGACCGAGACACTCGAGCAGTTCTGCCTGACGATGCTCGCGGGAACGCGTCACTCCGCTGATCGTGCCGCCGGACATCACATCGGACCAATGCGTGAGCTTGCGGCGTTCGTCGAATGGAAAGTCCAGCAATGTCGCGAGCATCTGCGTCGTCAGTTCGATCGACACGCGATCGACCCAATTGAACGGCTCGCCGACCGGCAGCGAATCGAGAATGGCCACGACGCGAGCGCGGATTGCGCCTTCCAGTACCGCGAGATTGCGCGGCGCCACCGTTGGCGCAACGGCTTTTCGCTGCACGTGATGCTTCGGCGGATCCATCGCGATGAACATCGGCATGACGAAGTCGTCAGCCTGGTCGAACAGCGTGATGTTCGTGTCGGAGGAGAACAGCTCGTGGTCGGCGTCGACGCGCTTGATGTCGTGGAAACGCGTCAGCGACCAATAGGGGCCGTGATGGCTGTCGCGGCAGTAATGCACAGGCGCTTCGCGGCGCAGACGTTCGAAGTACGGCCAATGCGTGTCGCTTTCGAACAGGTGTACGTTGCTGACGTCGAGGTCATCGAGCGCCATCGATTCGGCGCGCTCGTGCGCGCGCTGCAGCGCGGCCTCGTCATCGAACCCGCTCGCTCGATAGTCGCCCATCGATCCCTCTTCGATCGCCCGCAGACACGCCCGATAGCTTAACCGAAAGTCCTTGTGGACCAAGTCCTCGATCGAACGCGGTGTCTGCTAGGTAAGTGCGGTCTCTGTAGGTAGTTGCCCGTATCGAACCACGGCATCCGCGACGCGAGAATGCGCGGGCGTCGCCGACGCTACCCTCACAGGACTCACATTCATGTCTCTGGCATTCGCGCACCCCGAGTACAACTATGACGTGGTGCGACGGTTCTGCATCATGACCGTCGTCTGGGGCATCGTCGGCATGGCGGTCGGCGTTTTGATCGCCGGGCATCTCGCGTGGCCTATCTGCTGTACCTGGGAGTGCCGATCGTGATGCAGATTCCCTCGGAGCGCGGCTTCCTATTCGCGAGCGCCGTGGTCGCCATGGCACTCGTCGGCGTGGTCGCGATGATGGGCGGCACAGCCCTGCTGTGGGACTTCGGCGCCGAGCCTCGCTACACCTATTGATCGAGCGGGCCGTTCGAACGACGTTCGACTCCTTCGCTGTCAGTCGACATCCCCTCAATAAATTCGTTGGCACCTGGTCGGACGATCAGCCAGTAGAACGGGATATCCGCGGTCACGTGAGTGTCATTGCATTGAGCGACCGTAGGGTCACGCGCAGCGACGCGCAATCTGCTCATTCGCAAAAGGAGGCACACATGAACCGACTCAAAGCACTCGACGCGGCATTTCTCTACGCCGAGACCACGCGCATGCCCATGCACATCGGCTCGGTGCAGATCATCGAAGTGCCATCAAACCGCAACGCCACATTCTTCAGCGAGCTGAAACAGTTCGTTCGATCGCGCAGCCATCTGTTGCCGTACATGACGCACCGCGTCGTCCACGCGCCGCTGCGGATCGATCATCCACGCTGGGGTGCGTGCGAACCGGACTATGACGCACACATCGAGCGCATCGCGGTAGCTGCACCGGGCGACATGGCTCAACTCGAACGCTGCGTCGCCGCGTTGCATGCGCGCCCGCTCGATCGCGAACGCCCGCTATGGAAGATCTACTACATCGACGAATTGAGCGGTGGGCGTGCCGCCTACTTCAACGTCGTTCACCACGCCTGTCTCGACGGGCTCGCCGGGCAGACCGCAGTGGAGACGCTCACCGACGCGGCACCCGATGCGGACGATCCACGTCCGGCATCTGCGGATTCGGTTGCCACGCTCAGATCACGCAGCGCGTTCGAACTGATCGCGGACGCGGCGCGACGCTTCGACGCCCTGGCGCGGCTCGGCAATCGGCTGCTAGCGCCGGGCGGATCGATGCTTGGCGCCCTCGCGCCGAACACGCCGATCAACCGGGCAATCGGTGCCGCGCGCAGTTACGCGATGTTGCGAATCTCGATGCCCGACGTGAAAGCGATCGGCAAATCTCACGGCTGTTCCATCAACGACGTATTCCTGACCGTGTGCGGCGGTGCGTTGCGCGCGTATCTGCTGCGCAGAGACGCGTTGCCGCAAGCGTCACTCATCGCCGGCGTGCCGGTATCCGTCCGGCAACCGGGCGACCGCACGATGAACACGCAGGTGACGATGACGCGGGTGTCGCTCGCGACGCAGATCGACGATCCGATCGCACGTCTGGTGGCGGTACACGCATCGAGCGACACCGCAAAGGCAACGGCTCAGGACATCAATGCACTGATACCGGCGGATCTGCGCGTACCTGGCGCACCATGGATCGGCCGCGCCGCTTCGAGCGCGTGGGAACTGAGCGGCGCGGCAAGCTACCTGCCGCCACTCGTCAATCTGGTGATTTCGAATGTGCCCGGGCCGCGCTCGATTCGATATTCAAACGGCGCGCGCGTGTCGACGCACTTTCCGGTATCGATTCCGGCACACGGCGCCGCCGTGAACATCACCGTGCAGAGTTACGCGGAACACTTCGACATCGGTATCACCGCATGCGCGCGCACGGTGCCGGATGTCGCATTGCTTCGCGACGATCTGCTACGCGCCTATATCGATCTTCGCACGCGGGTACTGAATCGGCGGGTCGACGTACGCTCGCTGCAGCCCAATGTACGCGAGACGAGGATCGAACGGCGCTGCATGCCTCGCGACCTGAAGGTTGCGTGAACGAGGCGGCGCCAGGTCGACCAATCCTTCGTAGAGTTCCTCTCGCAAGTGACGCAGGTTCATGGCATCGGTGAACGCGCTGACCAAGGTCCAAAGGTCGCCGAGGGGCCCGAGATTGGGCGGTGAGTCTCTGTTCATGATGGTGAAGTCCGGTTCAGTTCGTTTTTTGGGATCCGGCCCCCGATTCGACCCTTCCCCGTCGAATCGGCCGGGAGTATCGACCCGCGTCCTCTCGATGTCACCCGTGGATTCGACGATCGCCCGACATGCGGACAATCCGTGTTCGATTGGGTATCGTCGCGCTCATGAGCACCGAACGAAACTCGATCGCCCCGCCGCCGATGCTGTACCAATTCCTGGAGGCGCGCGCCGGCGCAGAGTTTGCGTCGCTGATGCTGATGTTGCCGCTGCTGCGCATGAGTGCGCCGCGCGGCAAAGACCGTCCAGTGATCGTGTTGCCGGGATTCATGGCCAACGACACGTCGACGTGGGTGCTGCGGCGCTTCCTCGAGGACATCGGCTATTCGGTCACCGGTTGGGGGCTCGGCCGCAATACCGGCCCCGGTCAGCCGCTGATCGAGCGGCTGGTAGAACGCGCGGTCACGCTGAATAAAGGGCACGGCCAACGCATCAATCTGGTCGGCTGGAGCCGCGGCGGTTCGATCGCGCGCGAGATCGCGCGCGCCCGACCGGATCTGGTGAGGCAGGTCATCACGCTCGGCTCACCGGTGAAGGGCGGGCCGAGCGCGACCAGCATCGGCAGGCTGATGCAGGCGAGCACCGGCATGACCGAGGCGCAGATGCAGGAATTGATCAAACGCCGCGAACGCACGCCGATCCGCGTGCCGGTGACCGCGTTGTACAGCAAGACCGACGGCGTGGTGTCGTGGCCCGCCGCCATCGACGATACCAATCCGGACGTCGAGCACATCGAAGTGCAAGGCTCGCACGTCGGCCTCGGCGTGAACGCGCAGGTCTTTCGAATCGTCGCCGAGCGGTTGCATCAACCCCGCAAGAAGACGAGCTGACGAGTTCGATTGCCTGAGCCAGTGGGCTTGGGCAGACTCGCTCGACTCGCAAAGCGGAGTCGATCGATGGCCAGTCCTTCCGACATTCGTGCCGACGACGCTCAGGGAATAGGCGAAGCACGCGAAGGCATCGCGCTCACATCGGCGCTCGCGCTCGATCGCCGCGCGATGCTCGAATCGTTTCAGCTCGTCATCGACCGCGCCACGCAGCAACCGCGGGCGGTCGTCGAGACTGCAGGACAGTTGCTGCGCGACCTGGTCGGCATCACTTTCGGCAGCAGCGAGATCGAACCCGTCCCCAAGGACGCCCGCTTCAAAGACGATTCGTGGCGCGACAATCCGATCTTCCGCCGCATGGGACAGGGCTACCTCGCGTGGGGTCGTTCGGTAGACGAATGGCTCAAGCGTTCCGACTTCGACGATCTGGAGCGCGAACGCGCGCGCTTCATGCTCGACATCATGAAAGACCTCGCCGCTCCGATGAACACGTTGCCGGGAAACCCGGAGGCGCTGCGCAAAGCGTGGGAGACGCGCGGCGAGAGCTTGCGGAAAGGTCTGCGCAACTACGTCGACGATCTGCGCAACAATCACGGCTATCCCGCAGTGGCCGACCGCAACGCGTTCAAAGTGGGCGTAGACGTTTGCGCGACTTCGGGTTCGGTCGTGTTCTGCAACGAATTGCTCGAAGTGATTCAGTACACACCGAAAACGCCGGATGTACACGCGATGCCGCTCGTCTACGTGTTCAGCCAGGTGAACCGTTTCTATCTGGGCGACCTCACGCCGGATCGCAGCCTGTTTCAGAAGCTGCTCGATGCCGGCATCCAGGTGTTCGCCGTCAGCTGGCGCAACCCGACTGAGAAGCAGCGCAACTGGGGACTCGACACTTACGCGGAGGGCGTCATTCAAGTGCTATCGGTCGCCCGCGAGATCAGCGGCCAGCCAAAAGTGAACCTGATCGGCGTGTGCGCGGGCGGACTCACCACTGCAGTAGCAGCCGGTGTGCTCGCGGCGCGCGGCGACGATTGGCTCGCATCGCTCGCACTGTTCATCAACATCCTCGACAACCGCCCGCTCGATTCCGACTTCGGTCTGTTCGTCAGCGAACGATCGGTGACGATGCAGAAGGCGCGCGTCAATACCGAAGGAATCTTCGACGAGAAGAACGTGTTCGAAATGTTCGCGTGGTTGCGGCCTGAAGAGAACGTCATGACGTTCTTCCGCAGCAACTACCTGCTCGGCGAAGATCCGCCGTCGCATCCATTGCTGTTCTGGTCGATGGACTACACGCGTCTGCCCGCCGGACTCTACGCCGACATTCTCGATCTCTCCTATGCCAACAAGCTGGCGAAGGGGGAGCAGCGGACGCTGGGTAACCGCATCAGCCTGAAGAACGTCACCTGCGACGTTTATCTGATGGCGGGCAGCACCGACCACATCACGCCTTGGAAAGGCGCATACCGGTCGACGCAACTGTTCGGCGGCAACATCCAGTTCGTGCTGACGAACCAGAATCACACGCAAACGATCAGCGCCCGCGGCGACAACAAGCATCTGCGGTATTGGAAGGCCGATGAACTGCCGCCGAACCCCGACGACTGGCTTGCGCGCGCGACCGAAACGAAAGGCGACTGGCGCGACCATTGGTTCGCGTGGCTCGCAGCGCATTCCGGAGACCGGGTTCAGGCACCGAGCCTGCTCGGTTCGAACATGCACCCGTCGCTGTATCCGGCGCCGGGGCGCTACGTCACGGAAAGATGACGCCGATCAGGGCTCGATCTGAACTTTGATCGAGCCCGACTTCTTATCGCCGGCCGTTGCGAACGCGCGCGACACTTCATCGAGTTTGAATCGGTGCGTAACGAGCTCTGGAAGCTGCGAGCGGTACTTCGACAGCAGCGAGGTCGCATAGGCGAAGTCGCCGAGCCTCGAGTCACGCGCGTAGCAGTACGAACCGACCAGCGTCAGTTCGCGATCGGCGAACGGCAAACCAGGAATTCGCGGCGACCCTTCGAACACACCCAACATCGCGATCGTGCCGCCGCGCGCGACGACGCTCACCGCTTCCGTCAGCGCATCGGATTTCCCGCCGACCGTCTCGATCACGACGTCCATCGACTCGGGACCTGCACCTTGCACCATCTCTTCGATGGTGCCGAACACGCGTGTGGCACCGAGCGCTTCGGCCAGCGCGCGTTGATGCGGGTAGCGCGCGGTTACGAAGACTTCGCTCGCACCCGACTCGCGCGCCGCGAGCACTGACAGCAGTCCTATGGTGCCGCCGCCGAGCACGGCCACGCGATCACCTAATGCGATGCGTGCGCGTCGCGCGCCTCGTACGCACACGGCCATCGGCTCTGCAAGGGCCACGACGTTCCTATTCAGATCCGCCGGCAAGACGTGCAGGCAATCCGCCGGCACGCTCAGATACTCGGCCATGCCGCCGCGCGCGGTGACGCCAAACAGGCGATGTTGGGCGCAACGGTTGCGATGTCCGGTTGCGCACTGGTGACAATGGCCGCATGCCGTGATCGGTTCGAGCGCGACATTCGTTCCGCTCGCCAGTGTCACGCCTTCGCCCACCGCATCGATCACGCCGGCCACTTCGTGGCCTGGTTGCAGTCCGGTGACGTCGCCCAAGGTGCCGCCGAAGATGTGCAGATCGCTGCCGCAGATTCCAACCGCAGATACGCCGATGCGTACCCAACCGGCTGCCGGTTCGGGCACTTTGCGATCGACGACGTTCAATTGTCCGGGACCCGAATACACCGCTGCTTTCATCGGCGAAACCCGCGCTAAAACGCCGATGGTAGTCGCGCGAATCACGACGGTACAGCGGATGACGGCATCCGACGATGCGGGTACAGTCGAAGGCCATAGGAGGGGGGAAGACATGGCTACGTACATCATGTTCAGTAATCTGACGGATGAAGGGCGCAAGACCTTGAAGGAGCGTCCGGAGCGTCTCGGTGAAGTGAACAAAGAAGTCGAGTCGATGGGCGCGCGCGTTACGAGTCAGTATGCGGTGCTCGGCGGCTACGACTTCGTCAACATCATCGAAGCGCCCACCAACGAAGTGATGGCGCGCATCGCAATGGAACTCGGCGCGCGCGGCACCATCAAGGTCACCACGATGCCGGCCATGCCGGTTGCACAGTTCGTGGACATGCTGCTCGGCAAGAGTCCCGGCGGCGCCTGACCTTCGGATCCTTCGAACTAAGGGGATCGCACGATGCCCAACTACGTGATGCTGTCGCGCTTCTCGAGTGCCACGATGCGCGACATTTCGGCCGATCCGTCGAGCCTGCTGTCGCTACGCAAGGCGCTCGAAGCACGCGAAGCGAAAGTGCTCAGCGAGTTTCATATTCTCGGTGAATGGGACCACTGCACCATCTTCGAAGCGTCCGACAACTTCCGCGCCTATCACGCCACGCTGAACCAGGAATTGACCGACGCCGTCGACACGAAGCTGCTGCCGGCAATCGACCTCGAGCTGTTCAAGCGCCTGATCAGCAGCGAAGGTGGCACCGTCGGGCCGCACGAATGGCAGATCCAGTGGTGGGCGAGGGTCGCCCGCGCGGCAATGCGCTGGCACGGCTACTCGCGCTGGGTCTGGGAAGCGTGCAAGCCGCTAACCGTGACCGGTCGCGAGCACTTCAGCGACATTCGTGGTCCCTGCATCATCGTCGGCAATCACACCAGTCACCTCGATGCGCTCGTGCTGTTCCACGCGCTGCCACAACGCGTGAAGTGGAACGTCTACATGGGTGCCGCGGCCGACCGCTGGTTCGTCACCGGTCGGCCCGAACTCGTGATGCAGCCGTGGTATCAATCGCTTGTGATGGGAACGTTCCCCATTCAACGCGGCGGCGGATCGCGCGCGCTCGATTACCCGAAGTGGCTGATCAGGAACGGCGCGAACCTGGTGATCTTCCCCGAAGGCACGCGCTCGACCAGCCGCAAGATGGCGAAGTTCCGCCACGGCGTGTCGATACTCGCAACCGAATTGAACGTGCCGGTGGTGCCGATCTATCTCGTCGGATTGAACAAGCTGCGTCCCAAAGGATCACGCGAGATCACGCCTGGACCCGCCGGCGCGCACTTCCAGCCGGCGATTCGTTTGCCAGCCGGAACACAGGTGCCCGAGGCGACCAAGAAGATCTACGACGCGCTCAACTCGGTGCACGAGCGCGTGCAACAGCACGGCGCGGCCGCTGCGGCGTCGAACTGGCGATCCTGACGCTCACACGTACCCGTTCGCCAACAGGCGTTCTATGGCGCGCGCGACGCCCGCTTCGTCGTTGCGCAGCGTCACCGCAGTTGCCTTTGCCTTGACCTCGTCGCTTGCCTGACCCATCGCAACGGACGCACCGGCGACGCGGAACATCTCGATGTCGTTCTCGGCGTCGCCGAACGCGACGACTTCGCGCGGTTGCAGCTCCATGTGCCGACACGCCGCCTGCAACGCTGCGCCTTTGCTCGCGGTCGACGCCGTTATCGTCAGAATGATCTTGCCGGTGGGACCGATCGAATCGAAGAAATGCACCCGGTCGCGATAGCGCGGCTCCAGCTCTTCGCGAATGCGCGCGTTGACCCGCCCGCCCTGGATCGCTGCGACGCGCGGCAACGAATCTGCGGCGCCTTCGAGCCGCCGCACCCAACTCATCTCCGGCATCATCAGTTTTCGATCGGGTTCACCGTCGAGTTTCAGCAACACGCGGTCCGACACCGTAACGGTGGCGACGCAACGTTCGGCATCGCAGAGCCTGTACAGGTCGGTGACGAAGTCGGCCGGTAGTCGCTGGTCGAAGATGTCGCGATCTTCCGCCGACAGATGCACCTGCGCGCCGGAGCACGCGATCATCGGCCCGGCGATCTCGAGTTCATCGGCAACGCGCCGCGCCATGTGATGCCAGCGCGCGGTCGCGATGATGATCTTGAGGCCGGCGTCGCGTGCGGCGCGCACCGCGACGATGTTGTCGGGTGGGATCTTCTCGCCGACCAGCAACGTACCGTCGAGGTCGATCGCAAGCGCCTTGAATTGCATGGAAGTCCTCCCGTCTCGTGTCTGTTACGCTAACGCCGACCCCCGGTTTGCGGAGCGCGCGTGCGACTGATTCGAGCCCTCATCATTCTTCTGATCGTGGTCGCGGTGATCATGATAGCCGTGCTCGCGGGCGGCAGCGCGCTTTCGTTGGACTGGAATCACAAGCATCGAGCGGCGACCGCGGCCTTGCCGATGCTCGACGCCGAAACGCATACCGGACTCGTGCGAATTGCCGCAAACGGCATGGAGTTCCGCGCTCGCGTGGCCGGTCTCGACAACACGGGGCCGGGCGTCGTCCTGTTGCACGGGTTCCCGGAGACCTCGGCGATGTGGATACCGCTGATCGAGTTGCTCTCCGATCAGGGCTTTCGCGTGGTCGCGTTCGATCAGCGCGGTTATTCGCCGGGCGCGCGGCCCGAAGCGCTCGACGCGTATTCGATTCCGCAACTCGTGGACGACGTGTTCGCGGTGGCGGAAGCGACCGGCATGCAGCAGTTCCATCTCGTTGGGCACGACTGGGGTGCGGCCGTGGGTTGGGCCGCGGTGATGGCGCGCCCGGAGCGGCTGCGGTCGTGGACGAGCCTGTCGATTCCGCACATCGCCGCGTTCGGCGACGCACTCGCCAACGACGCGGACCAGCAGCAGCGTAGTCGATACATGCAGTTCTTCCGCATGCCGCTGTTGCCGGAGACAGCGTTCACGTTCAACCGCCTGAAGCTGATGGACGAAGCGATGTACGGCGAAATGTCGGAGACGCAACGCGCCGAATATCACGCCGTGTTCTCCGAACCCGGCGCGCTGACCGCGGCGCTGAACTGGTATCGCGCACCGGCCGGCTTCAATGTGGCGCCGGCGCCGAAGGTGCGCCTGCCGATCCTGTTCATATGGGGCAATCACGATCCGGCCGTCAGCCGTTACGCGGTCGAATCGCAGCGCAACTTCATCGAGGGGCAATTCGACTATCACGAACTGAATGCGGGGCATTGGCTCATGGAAGAAGCAACCGACAAAGTCGACTCCGAGATTCTGCTGTTTCTGCGGGCGGTCGATGCGAAAGCGGAGGCACAGTGATGCGAGGGCTACAAGGGCGCTGCGTCATAGTGACCGGCGGCGCGAGCGGCATCGGGCGCGCGATTGCGGAACGGCTCGCATCGGAAGGCGCCTCGGTTGGTGTGTGGGACATCAATGCAAGTGCGGCCGAGGCAGTTGCTGATGCGATCCTCGCGGCCGGCGGCAACGCGACGCCGTGCGCGGTCGACATCACCGATCACGATCGGGTACGCGACGCGGCGCGCCAGTTCGGGCAGTCGGTAGGCGCCATCGCAGGATTGGTGAACTGCGCGGGATGGGATCGAATGGCGCGTTTCGTCGATACCGATCCGCAACTGTGGCGGAAGGTCGTCGACATCAACCTGTTCGGCGCGCTGAACGTCCTGCACGCGGTACTGCCGGAGATGGTCTCGCGGAAGTTCGGCCGCATCGTGAACATCGCCTCCGACGCCGGGCGCGTCGGCTCTTCCGGCGAGGCGGTTTACTCCGCTTGCAAGGGCGGACTCATCGCGCTCGCCAAAACGCTGGCGCGCGAACACATCGCGGACGGCATCGTGATCAACACGGTTTGCCCCGGTCCTACCGAGACGCCGCTGCTCGCGCAGATGGCAAAGGACGGCGGCCTCGGCGAGAGAATCGTTCCGAAGCTCGAACGCGCGATGCCGATGCGGCGCCTCGCGCAACCCGACGACTATCCCGGCGCGGTCGCTTTTCTGTTGAGCGACGACGCCGCCTACATAACCGGCCAGACGCTGTCGGTCTCCGGCGGCCTGACGATGCACGGCTGAGGATCAGCGCATGGACGTAAAGGTGCTGCTGACCGTATTCGCGACGGTCTTCGTTGCCGAACTCGGCGACAAAACTCAACTCGCTACGATGTTGTACGCGGCGGATCGCGAAGTCAGCAAACTCACGGTGTTCCTCGGCGCATCGTTGGCGCTCATCCTCGCCTCCGGCATCGGAGTGATTGCCGGCAGCCTGTTGTCCGAGTACATCAGCGAGAAGGTGCTGCACTACATCGCCGGCGCCGGATTCGTCTTGATCGGCATCTGGACCCTGGTTCGGGCCTGACGGTGTTCACACCGAATCACTTCACCGTAGCCGATCGTGGCGCGCAACTCGTACTGATCGACCGCTACTCGTTCGGCACGCTCACCACCGTCAATGCGGGACGTGCGCGCAACAGCACGGTTCCATTCCTCATCGGCCGCGACGGAGCGTCGCTCGACGGACATCTCGCGCGCGCGAACCCGCACTGGCGCGAGTTCGACACCGTCACCGACGTGCTGGCGAGTTTCATCGGGCCGAACGCGTACATCTCGCCGAACTGGTATCAGAGCGCCGACATGGTGCCGACCTGGAACTATGTCGCGGTCGAAGTGCGCGGCCGGATCGAATTGTTGGATAGCCGCGCCGCCCGGCTGGACATCGTCGACCGGCTGAGCGCCAGGCACGAAGCCGACCTGCCACGGCCATGGACGTCAGACAAGATGAATGCCCAGTTTCGCGACAAGCTGCTCGACGCGATCGTCGCGTTCCGGGTGCACATCGAAACGATCGACGCAAAAGCGAAGCTGGGCCAGAACCGCAAACCGGAAGACCTTCGTTCCGCCGCCGCGGCGCTCGACGCCAGCGACGCGCTGTCGTATCAGCGACAAATGGCCGCGCTGATGCGCGGCGCGCTCGAGTGAAGTTCAGCGCAACGCGTAGGCGCGGATGCGATCGTCACGCGCGCTCAGCCAAGCGAAGCGCGCGCCGAGCGTAATGGCGACGAGAATCAGCCCGAGTATCAGCCCCAACCAGAAACCGCTGACCCCGAGCGCGGGCGTGCCGATGCCAAAGCCCAACATCGCGCCCACCGGCAGCGAGAACGCCCAATAGGCGAGCAGCGTCACGAACAAGGGAATGCGCGTGTCCTTATAGCCGCGCAGCACGCCGATGATGGTGGCCTGTCCGTCGTCGAACACCTGATAGATGGCGATCAGCACCAGCAACCGAGTGGCCACGGCGAGCACGCCGGGATCATTCGTGTACAACAATGGAATCGCGTCGCGAAACACCAGCACCATCGATGCGGCGAGCAGTGCGAACAGCAGCGACGAACCGATCGCGACCGTACCGGCAACACGCGCACGAACGAGATCGCCGGCGCCGACGTTGAAGCCGACCCGAATCGTCGCCGCCATACCGAGCGACAACGGGATCATGTAGGTGATACCGCCGACGTTCGACGCGATCTGGTGCGCGGCGACCGAATCGACACCGAGCCGGCCGATCAACAGCGTCATCAGCGAGAAGATCGCCATTTCGAAGAACATCGTCGCACCGATCGGCAGGCCGAGCCGCACGAGCCGCAGAATCGCTCGCGGGTCCGGCCACGCGAAAGCGCTGAAGAGCGCGATTCGTCGCATCCGTGTTGCGAGCACCACCACGATCATTGCGGCGAGTTCGAACCACATCACCAGCGCGCTCGACCATCCGCAACCGGCGCCGCCGAGCCCTTCGTATCCGAACGCGCCGTGGATGAACAACAGGTTCAGCGGCACCTTCAACGCGAGTGCGATCAATGCGATGGCCATGGCCGGTGTCGTCCACGACATGCCTTCGCACAGGTAGCGCAGCGTGAAATAACCTAGCACCGGCAGCATGCCCCATCGCAGCGCGCCGATGTAGTCAACCGCAACCGGAATCGCCGCCGGATCCACGCCGACGAAGACGAGCGCCGATTCCGCATATCCGAGCAGAAGAAACGCGATGCCGCCACCGACCAGCGCCAGCCACAATGCCTGCCGCACGATCGCGGCTACTTCGGCTTCGCGCTTCGCACCATGCAGCTGCGACACCGCCGGAGTCAGCGCCATGATCACGCCGGACATGAACAGCATCAGCGGCCAGAACAGATTGCCGCCGAGCGCGACACCCGCGAAGAATCTCAGAATGACGAAATGCCAGTAACTTGTCGCCG
>Ga0105249_10003137_pt1 | contig 14292 bp, 10 predicted proteins | sample KBSS44metaG_FD_81522 | JGI IMG/M metagenome (GOLD analysis project Ga0105249, IMG submission 81522) | Switchgrass rhizosphere microbial communities from Kellogg Biological Station, Michigan, USA - KBS S4-4 metaG | ecosystem: Host-associated > Plants > Roots > Rhizosphere > Soil | place... | reverse complement strand
CTATTGCAACAGCGTTTATTGGCTGTTTGATAATAAGGCCAGAATATGGAAAGGATATAAGTAATTATTGTTTTAGGAATTTACACTTTAGGGGTATTGATTTTTGACACGCATCAGTTTAACTTTAAGTTTAAACTAATGCCATGCCTAAGTCTGCTCCTGCTATTCTTTTATTTAAAGATCTTTTTCGTTTTAGTTTTTGGAGATATTTATTTAAGATCATCTGGCTATTTTTCCCGGCAATTATTTTTTTATTGTTAAGCTATGCTTGCTTTTGGACGCTGACACAAGGAAAAGATCTAATGGTAATAACCATTGAGAAGCAAAGAGTCTTTTTTTATTTTATCGTAGCGCAAATATTCTGGAGCTATGTTACCTGGTACACATCCCGGTTGTTAGGCAAGGCAAAAGAATTTGAACATCCCTGTGAAGATCGGATATGGACAGGCCTTCGGGTGCAAGGACCACGCATATTAGCATTCAGTTGTTATACCATAATCATTTTTGCTTTTCTAAAAATAGAAACGGATAAGATATCCTGGGTAGCTGATTGGATGTGGCTGTTGCTGCTTATCATAAGCCTGCCTTCCTATTTTCTTATTTATAAAATGTGGGATCGTTTCACTGAAAAAGAAAAAGGACCAATAGTAAAAAAGAAATTTTTATTAAGTGTTCAACTGACCACATGGATCATTCTCGGTGCAGGAATTTTATTCGTTGTCATATTTAATTCTTTAACAGGTCTTATCATATTGTTATTTGGATTACAGCAGGCACTAGTTCTTTTATTGATCATTCGCAGAAAACTTATTGAGTCGAAAGGTGATTCATTTTTTCAAAAAACCGATGCTTCGAGAGGCTTTGATAAAGATTCAGGACTATTAAAAAAAATGCGGGGATTAGTATTCGATGCAGAGGACCGGCAATATTTTAAATTTTTTCTTGGGGCAGCTTTATTTGCAGGAGTAATTTATATATCCATTGTATTTTCAGTATCCTTCGCAGTTAATATTGGAACCTTCCCTTTTGTTCTTATAGCCTTTGCAATGTTGTTGTTATTAGGAAGTTTTGTTGCTTTTATCTCTGTGCTGAAAGATTTTAATTTTCATATTCTTTTAATTGCCCTTGCGTTTTTGATCGGGTTAATATGGGAGCCGCACTATGTAAACCTTCCTGATAAAAAAGTAGTGAGCAGCAGCTTTGATAATCGCCAGAGTCTTAAAGAATATTTTACTCATTGGGTTAACGATTCAATAAGAAAAAAAATCCTCGACGATCCCTCTGTCAAATCATACCCGGTATTTTTTGCTTTAGCGAATGGTGGAGCTTCCCGTTCGGGTTATTGGGTAGCTTCTGTATTATCAAAATTAGAAGATACTACCAGCGGAAATTTTTCAAAACATCTTTTTTGCCTGTCCGGTGCATCTGGCGGCAGCGTAGGTAATGCTGCTTTCTTTAGTTTATTGCGCAGCAAAAATGAATTACCAAAATATGATAGCAGCAGCACTCCATTTTATAATGCTGCCAAAGATTATCTTGGTTCTGACTTTCTTACTTATACCTTAGCAAGGATGTTGGGACCTGATGTGTTCCGGCATCTTATTCCGAGTAAAGTATATGACCGGGCGGCAGCACTTTCTTATGCATTGGAAAAGGCGTCAGGATCGAAAAGCTTTTTATATGATAGCTTGTCTGTAAGATTCTCGCAGATCATTACTCAAAAACAATTATCGGATTATAACCTTCCTGTTCTTTGTATAAACACAACAAGAATGCAGGATGGAAGCCCGGCGGTTATAAGTACAATCAGTCTTAATGATCCTGGGTTTAATAAAAGAATAGACGTGCTGGGTTTATTGGATGAAGATAAAGATTTGAAATTAAGTTCTGCTGTTGTATTAGGTGCAAGTTTCCCTTATGTAAGTCCTGCGGGAAGAATAGATACTAAAGTAAAAACGACCAATATGCTGGATGGAACTAAAAAAGTTTCAACGGAGCCACAATATTTTGTTGATGGAGGATACTTTGATAATTCCGGTGCAGGCGTAGTTAACGAAATGATCATTTTGTTAAAAGATATGCTAAGAAATGATACAGCATTAAGCAAGTATGCGGAGAAAATAAAGTTTTACATTACGCATATCAGCAATGATCCGGTTGGTAATTCAGTATTGGGTAAAGTAAATCCATTAACGAATGACCTTGCTGCTCCCCTTAAAACCCTAATGGGTGCTTATGGCAGTCAAACTGCGGTTAACGATAGCCGCCTCCAGAATTATATGAAAGGAATTTATAATGGTGACAATAGCCATTATATAGATATTAATCTTTATAAACTGCATGATCCGAATCATTATTCCATGAATTGGGTTATCTCCAATCACCTGCTAAAAGCCATGGATGAGAGATTGCATAAGCATGAAGGACTTGGCGCCGTTATTAAACTACTTCAATAATTTACTCATACCCTTTGGGCGGTATTTGTATCTTATGTCTTTATCCTATTTTTAGCCTACCAAAACTATGGCACTAACTTTAGAAAATAAACGACTGCTTCCTGCCCGTAAATTTCTTTTAGGTCATACATGGAGTTGTTTACTAAGAGCATTATGGCTTTTCTTTCCTCCATTAATGTTTCTCTTACTTGCATATGCCATATTCTGGCATATCACCCAGGGTAAAGACCTTATGGTAATAACATTGGAAGATCCCAAAGGAAAAACTACACTTACTGAAGTATCCTGTTTTATTGTTGCATTGATATTTTGGGTATATGTTACCTGGTATTCCACACGTATTATCGCAAAAGCAAAAGATTTTCAACATCCCGATAAAGATGCAACATGGCAAACGTTTCTTATACAAACCCCACGGGTATTTGCTTTTACTTGTCTTACAATTATTTTATTGGCATTTTTCCGGCTTAATAATTATAAATATCCATACTTAGGCTTTTGGCAAGCCCATATATTGCTTGCATTGAGTTATGTAGAATATTACTATGTCTATAAATTCTGGACCTGGTTTCTTGGTCAAAAAACAAGAAACCAAAAAGATTGGATAAAATTTTTAAAGAAAGTTCGGAGCGCTGCCCGTTTTATTATGATCGCCTGGATAATTGGCGCTATACTAACAAAAAGTTTTTTAAGCATTGTTAGCTTACTGATCATTTTTCAAATAGGACTTGTACTGTTACTTATTATTCGTACAGAGTTGGATGAAGCTGAGGCTGAAAAAAAGTCACCCAATCCCGAAAACATAAATAGTCAGTCGAAGTTTTGGAAAAAATTCAGGTATCTTGTCCGGCACGATGAAGATCCCACCTTCTTTTTCATTTTCACTATTATTAGTTCAATAGCGGTAATAATTTATTTACTCTCCATCATCTTTATTGGGTTTGCAGTCTTTATAGGTCCCTTTCCTTTTTTATTGTTGGCATTCGGCATATTGCTTGGGGTGGGAAATATTATAACGTATGCTTCTGTTCTTATCCGCTTTAATTGTCATCTTGTAATTTTTCTTGTAGCTCTTGGTTTCGGGTATATTTTTGATTCGCATAACCTTCATTTACCCAATAAAAAAGAAAATCAACCTCAATTCAGCCAGCGGCAAAATTTAAAAGAATATTTTATTGATTGGATAAATGATCCTGAGCGGCAAAAAATATTAAATGATACAACTGCTCCTAAATACCCGGTATATTTTGTCATGGCTAACGGGGGCGCATCACGATCAGGTTACTGGACTGCTAAAATATTAGGACAACTGGAAGATAGCACAGGTGGAAAATTTTCAAAACATTTATTTTGTCTTTCCGGCGCTTCAGGCGGAAGTGTAGGCACTTCAACATTTTTCAGTTTGCTTCGTGCAAAGGAATCGTTGTCAAAAAGGCGATTGTCTTATGCAAAAGCAGCTACCGATTATCTCAAATCTGATTTTCTTACGTTCACATTGTCTCATCTTTTAGGCCCTGATATTTTCAGAAATTTTTTGCCATTTATTAATTTTCTTGAAATGGATCGTGGAAGGGCTTTGGCTTTATCTTTAGAAAAAGCTCCAACAAATAATTGTTTTTTATACGATAGTTTTTCGGCTAAAATTTCTTCTTTCATAACTCAAAAAAATAATCACCATTATTCTTTACCAATACTGTGTATTAATATGACCCGTATGAGAGACGGCAGTCCTGCTGTAATAAGCAATATCAGGATCCAGGAAGATAGTATTCAATTGAATTATTTTAATAACCGGGTTGATGTTCTTAGCCTGCTGAATGAAGAAAGCGATATGAAACTTAGCACAGCAGTAGTATTAGGCGCCAGTTTCCCTTATATAAGTCCGGCGGGCAGATTAGATAGAAGGGTTCTTGTGCAGGGTGAAATAACAAAGAAACAATCTATTGTATATGAGCCCTATTACTTCGTTGATGGTGGCTATTTTGATAATTCAGGTGCAGGGGTGGTAAATGAAATGATCACAGCGATTAATAATTTAATGTCCAGCGACCCCGATCTGAAGAAATATAAAAAAAGATTGGAATTCTTTGTTATTCATATTTCCAATACTGATCCAAAGGAGATAAGGAATGATCCCATCAATTCAGTAACAAATGATCTGCTGGCACCTGCTAAAACCATTCTGGGTTCTTATGGTGCGCAGACAACAGTCAATGATCAGCGCATGAAATATTATTTATACACTCTTTATAAGGATAGCTTACATTATAATAAAATTGATCTGTATGATAATGCTCCTGACGGCTTCAGATTTTCTATGAATTGGGTAATATCAGATATTCAAAGAAATCTTATGGACTCAATGCTTCTTAAAAACCAGGCTTATCAAAAAGAAAAAAATAAGATGAAGGCCTGGGAATATTAATTTATTTTCCCGATCATATTGACTGTTAAAACCCTTGCCAGCACAATGTTTGCTTTGGCAACCCCTTATTTTTAATGTAGGTTTGCAGTTTGTAAAATATCTTTCTATATGAAAAGGTTGTTTTTAACGATCATCTTGTTCTTATTCTTTCTGTTAAGATCCATTGCTGAGGAAGGCATGTGGCTTCCCTTACTATTGGGGCAGCAGGTATATAGTGAAATGGTGAAAAAAGGATTAAAGCTTACCAAAGATCAGCTATATAATATCAATAAGCCTTCTATAAAAGATGCAGTAGTGATCTTTGGTGGTGGTTGCACGGGTACAGTTGTTAGCAGCGAAGGTTTGATATTTACTAATCATCATTGTGGCTATGATGCCGTAGCAGCTGCAAGTACAATAGAACATAATTATCTACGGGATGGATTTTATTCAAAAAATAAGAGCGAAGAGATCCCTACTAATTTAACTGTGCAATTTTTGTTGCGTATCGATGATGTAACTGCTGAAGTACTTGATTCATTAAAATTACTTACCGGTGTTGACAGGGTACAAAAACAATCTTATGTTTTAGCTGCCATCAACAAACGAATGAGTGATATGGAAAATGGTATTGAAACAAGAGTAAGTCCTTTATTCAAGGGGAATCAATTTCTTGCATTCGTATATCAACGGTTCATGGATGTACGATTGGTTGGGATACCACCAGAAAGTGTTGGAAAATTTGGTGGTGATACAGATAACTGGGAATGGCCCCGCCATACCGGTGATTTTTCTATATGGCGTGTATATGCAGCTCCAGATGGTAAGCCGGCAAAATACAGCGAAGCCAATATTCCATTAAAACCAAAATGGTTTTTTCCTGTTTCGTTAAAACCTTTAAAGGATGGTGATTTTTCCATGATCTATGGTTATCCCGGCAGCACTAATCGATATGAAACTTCTTATGGAGTAAAACTGACCACAGACATCGATGATCCTGTTCGTGTAAGCCTGCGTGGCACCCGGTTAAAATACATGATGGAAGAAATGAAAAAAGATCCGGCTACAAGGCTTCAATTAGCATCTATGTATGCTTCCGTAGCTAATTACTGGAAGTTTTATGACGGTGAGGCAAAGCAACTATTGAAGTATGATGTGTTTGGGCAAAAAAAGAAACTGGAAGAGGTGTTTATAAAATGGGCGAGGGGTAAACCCTTATATGAAAATATTTTTACCGATTGGAAAAAAGCTTATGATGCATGGACGCCTTATGCAAAGCATCGCTGGTATATTACTACCGAAGGATTATTGGGATCGCCGTTGATCGCTTTTGCATCCACATTGATGCCTATAGAAAATGGGTTGGTAAGATCTGGTAATACCAAGGCTGAATTAAAAAAAGCTATTGATGAAGCAAAACTGAAACGGAATTCTTTTTTAGAAGAGGAAAATAAAGCATCGGATAAAAATATGCTTGCCGCAATGATAATGATGTTTTATAATGACATACCAAAAGATCAGCAACCCATCGGTTTTTACAGCACATTAAAAAATGAATATGGCCCGCTTAATGAGGAAGCTACCTATAAAAAGTACGTAGCCGATATTTTTTCCAATACAATGATATTTGATGACAGCAAGTGGAATGAATTTACATCTAACCCCAATGCGAATAAATTACAGGATGACCCGGCTTATAATTTCGCAAGTACTTTTCTTAGAAATTATAACGGGAAATATCTTCCCTATTACCAGCAGTTCTATGCTAATAATATAGAATATGGCCGGCTGTATTTAAAAGGTATAATGGAAATGGATACAGTAAAAGCTAAAAAGATGTATCCCGATGGAACATTTACCATGCGAGTAAGCTATGGCAATGTAAAAAGTTATAATCCTTCCAGCTCTGTTCATTATGATTATGTAACAACATCCAAAGGTCTTTTGGAAAAGTATAAACCTGGAGATTATGAATTTGATCTGCCGGAAAAACAAATTGAGTTATTGAAGAAAAAAGATTTTGGACAATATATAGACCCGGTACGTAAAGATCTTGTGATAGATTTTATTACAACCAATGATGTTACGGGCGGTAATTCGGGATCTCCCGTGATAAACAATAAAGGTGAGCTGATCGGCCTTGAATTCGATGGTAACTATGAAGCTCTTAGTCATAAAATAGCATTTGATAAGGACCTTAACAGGTCGATCTGCGTCGATATACGTTATGTGCTTTGGTGTATAGATAAACTGGGCGGCGCTACTAACATTGTAAAGGAATTAAAATTGGTGAAATAAAAACGCCGGCATTATAAAAGCCACCTTACAGGTGGCTTTCTTATTTAATTCACTAATTAATTGCTTAACATTGTAAACCAATTTTTCTTTTTTGATAAAAACTATATATATATCGCTTTTCTTCATTCTTATTTTTCATCCGGATATATTTTCCCAGCAAACAAAATTCAGTATTGCCACTGATCTTGATCTTCAAAGAAGTTTAAAAAAAGAACAGCAATATTGGGCCGTTGGCCAGGCCGTGCATGTACATTTTCATTTTACCCCTAAAGATGGAGCGTACGCCTGGGTATCTTATTATTCAGATGGAAAATTCACCAATAATATTACAGCAACAGCAAAACAACCGGCAACCATTCCTCAGCAAATCAATTATGTTAATAGTGCTGAAATGAGATTTAAGCATATATCACTTGGATGGAAACATTATTTAAAAGGAACCTCAGATGGCGAAGGATGGAGCCTTTATGGTTATGCCGGGTTTGGATTATTGCTTGGAAGGGTCATTAATGATCATTCTGTTGCTATTGATACCGCCCTTTATATTGTTCCTGTAAGTAGTGGAAAAGCAAATTTTAAAAGACTTACTCTTGATCTCGGCCTGGGCTGGGAAGCTCTTTTGGGCGGGGATCTTTATTTTTATACTGAAGGAAGACTTTGGGTGCCAACTACAGATTATCCAAGCAAGTTTATTTTTATAAATAAGGAGGCGCCTCTTGTAGCATCATTGTGTTTTGGACTAAGAGTATTCTTTGATTAGATTTTACTGACGTAAAATATCATTGAGTTTTTACATCAAATCTTCCCTCTGTTATACTGACCGGCTGCGGAGTATTGTAAAGATTAATGGCCTGGAATTCAAAAGTACCCGATACGAATTTATTTACTGTATCGATCTTACTGATCGTAACAGAACCTGTATACTGAGTCGATGTCATCCATTCATTGTCCGGTGTAAGTTTTCTGTGCACATAGTAACCATAGCTGGCAGCAGATGAAGGATAGCCAACAGTTGTATTCAATAGATAAATACCGGGCTCGGTCACCCCGGTAATAAAAAGTTCAAATTCTGTTTCGGTCGGCGATGAAGAAAAATTTCTTGCGTTAATGCGAAGGTCATTGCCAATAAAATGCGCTTCCAGTGTAGGGGCGGTAGACACAATGCCGAACCCGGCTGGCACCCAAAACTGTCCATCTATTTTGAGCCCGAATGTATTGGCCCCGGTTTGAGTAGCAGGTGGCAGCTCAGAAACTTCTTTTTTACATCCAATAAAAAAGAAAACAGGAAGTAGCAAATAGAGTAAGAAATGTTTTTTCATAAAAGGTTCGCTATAATAACGGCAGAGATAAAATTTTCGTATAAGGCATGACAAAAACAAGGCCAGTTAAAGTAAAATAAAAGAAGAGATTATCTTTATTAACAAGATATATGGCAGATAAACTTACTATTCAGCAAATAGCGCTGTATAAATTATTGATCCCGCTCAAAGAGCCTTTTGTTATTTCACTTGGTCCCCAGTATAATGCCGAAAGTATTATAGTGGTTATAAAAACGAATACCGGCATAACTGGTTACGGAGAGTGCAGCCCCTACATGAGCATAAATGGGGAAAGTCTGGATACCTGTTTTATTGTTGGCCAATACTTCGCAAAGGCTTTGAAAGAAAAAGATCCGCTTGATATTAAAGAATGTATACGAACCATTGATAAAACGATCTATGGTAACAGTAGCATAAAAAGCGCTTTCGATATGGCGCTGTATGATATTGCTGCACAACATGCCGGTGTTCCATTGTATAAATTTTTAGGCGGGGGAAATAATAAGGAGCTTATTACAGATATGACTATAAGCATTAGTGATCCTCAAAAAATGGCCAGTGATGCGGTAAAATTCAAAGAACAGGGTTTTCAGTTTATAAAAGTGAAATTGGGTGAAACAAAAGAAAAAGATGTACAAAGAATAAAAGCAATAAGAGAAGCAATAGGAATAGAAATTCCATTGCGTATCGATGCTAACCAGGGCTGGAGAGTTAGAACAGCTATTGAAATTCTGAATGCACTGAAGGATTTCAATATACAATATTGCGAAGAGCCCATAGCCAGATGGAATTTCATGAAATTAAAAAAGGTAAAAAAACAAAGCCCGATACCCATAATGGCAGATGAAAGCTGCAGCGATCATCATGATGCAAAAAGATTGGTTGATCTTGAGGCATGTGATATGCTGAATGTAAAATTGGGAAAATCATCAGGTATTTATAATGCAAAGAAAATAATTGCCATTGCTGAAAAAGCAAATATGCCGATGCAATTAGGCGCTTTTATGGAATCGAGATTGGGAATAACTGCTGCGGCTCATCTTGCCTTATGCAGTGACTTTATCAGGTATTGCGATTTTGATACGCCATTAATGTTCACAGAAGATCCGGTAAGCGGTGGTATTAGTTATGAAAAAAATGGTGTAGTGAAAGTACCGGAAGTTGCAGGATTAGGGGCATGGATTGAAGAAGAAGAATTAAATAAAATGGAAAAAAATATTATCTGATAAGATTTTATTATTTGTATTTCTCCGGGTTATAATTAAAGAAATCAAACCGGACCGGAATAATTGCGGCGCTATCAACAAATCCTTTTATTGCAAACAGGCCAACGTATTGAGGGTTCATGTCAATATCCTGGCTGATGAGTTCTTTAAATGCAGCGTTAGCCAAACTGCCATTGGCAAATAATAATCTGAATTTTTTTCCCTGCCTTTCAATACGAAGCGCCGCATAGCGAAGGTTTTGTCTCACCAGGCTTTCATTGCTGGAATCAATTGTAAAAACAGATTGGTGAGTAATCTCTTCCGGTTTATCAAAATCTTTTCCCTGTGATGTAATGGCTTGTATGATGATCTCTTTTTTATTAGGAAATCCTCCATAAAAATCATTGTATAAAAAAGAAAGCCGCAAGCTCTTTTTTGAAAAATTACTGTCTTCTGATAAGAAAATACCGGCCTGTTGCCAGTTTTGTTGGGGAATAAATTCTGATAAATGAACTTCAGCTGTAAAGCAATCAGCAGAAATTTTACGTATCAGCAGGTTCTTAATATCCGGCTTATTTAATGAATCAGGCCAGTTATCGCCTTTTAAAGTATATAAAGTCAGATACCCGGGCTTATCACTGCGCTTACTCCAATATTGTTCATCTTTTGATTTAATAAACCATCCATGAGCAGATAATGTATCCTCATCAACGGAACTAAAATTCTCAGTAAATGGCTTCAGTGAAATAGCCTTTGAACTAATAACAATGAAACTTACGATGCCAATAATTATTATAGCAGACATAATCAGTATTGGTACAAGCCATTTCCTCTGAACCGGCTTTTTTTGTGAGCGGTAAAATTTATTCTTATACTGAAACCAGTAAGGATAATGATTTTCTTTCACCTTTCGCTGTATCTCGTTTGTATAAGGTGCGTCTAATGCATAGCGGGCAAGAGTATCGAGAGTGGCTACCGATGGATTTTCTTCTTTTGCTTCAGAATTATTAAGAATAAAAAAAGAATAATTTTTTATGCTTTTGGGTCCTATTACAAGACCGGTTTGATCAAAAATTTTATTAGAAAACAATTTACTTTCTGTTTCCGAAAGCGGTTTTGTTATCGGGTGTCCGAAACATTTTTGATGTGCCTCTTTAAATAATGCTGTAAAAGCCGAAACATCTAAATCATTCATAAAAACACGCTTACACTTTTTTATTTATTCTCAAATCTACAATTCCGCCAGATTTCTATTGCAATTCCGAGGTACCGGGTCCATCGCCAATACATTCGCCGTTATTTAAAAAAAATCAATTCTTATTTATGAAAATTTTTCTGCTGGCTTCCTTTCTTATTATTCCAATTTTTATGTTTTCGCAACAATTGCAATTGCACTATGATCTCAGGCATACAGTTGACAAAAAGCATAGCCCCAAAAATTTCACCACTCTTTATTTTGAATATTTAAAAACGCTGGATTCAGGAACTTCTTTTATAAAACCCGGCTCCTTTTTGTTAAAGATCCAGGTAGATTTTACCGGTGAAAAAAATAATATCGGTCAATTTTATATGCAAGTTTCCCAGGCATTTCGTTTCTGGCAGCCGAAAATCTTTCTTCAATTGCAATACACTGGCGGCCTCGGAATTGCAGAACCAGGAGGCTATGGCTATTATCTTATCAATTCTTTTTCGTTAGGCGTTGCTCATCCATTCAGCTGGAGGAATAAAGCATTCTTCAATGTTTATTCAAGCTATCAATACACAGCTTTTAAAAAACCGAGCCATGATATAATAACTGCATTTTATTGGCTGCGCTTTTTTTCAAATTATAAGATCAGTTTTTCAGGAAACCTCGTAACATGGACAGAGAGCAGAAACCATGGCGATGCTTATACAATGAATAAAAGAGGAAAGAAGTTATCTGTTTACGGCGATCCCCAGTTATTTTTCAAATTACATAAAGGTTTTTCAGTTGGTTCAAAGGTCAGCCTTTATTATCATGTTATTACTGATAATGATCGCTTCCAGGTATATCCTACTGTCGCAATAAAATATCAATTCTGAAAATGGTAGTTTATTTTTTCTTTTCCTTTTTGCCAGATGTTATAGGAGGATTATCCTTCCATCGCCACATATACATGCAGGCATAGGTGCGGTAAGGGCTCCATTGCTCTGCTATTTTTAAGATCTTGCTAAGCATGATTTTTTTCTTGCGATGTTTCAGATCATATAAACCAGCTACTGCCTGCTGCAGGCCCAGATCGTCTATTGCAAATACATCTTCACGACCTAAAGCAAACATTAGCAACATTTCAGTTGTCCAGCGCCCTACTCCTTTTATTACTGTCAAATATTCTATTACTTCCTCATTATTTAGCTTACTTAGTTTTTGATGACTCATTCCTTTTTCTATTTCAAATCTTGCAACATTTTGGATATAGTTAACTTTTGCATTACTAAGACCGATGCCTCTTAATTTTTCAAAAGGAGTATCTACTATTTGTTGCGGGGTAGGTTCATTGCTGCCATACAGATCAAGAAAGCGTTGCCTTATCACCCTGGCAACTTTAACCGATAATTGCTGACTCATAATAGAATAACACAGGTAAAGGCATAAATTCTTTTTCTTTTCCAGCTTTACAGGACCGTGTTGCTTTATCAGTTTTTTTAATTTTTCATCTTTTGAAAGATGCCGGGCATAATGCATATCAACAGAGGTTTTATCCAGTTCAAATAATTGGAAAATAAATATAGAATTTTGTTTCATGCAGAGGAATCTTATTTTGACAAAAGACGGCTCACATACAATAGTGGTAATGGGAATGACTGCCCCTGCCGTTACTGACATGAATGTTACTTATCATTCAATTCATGGAGCGATACGGGAATCAATGCATGTATTTATTAATGCCGGCTTAAACAGTATCACGCCGCTTGAAGCGGTCAGATGCCTGAATATCCTCGAAATAGGATTTGGCACCGGGCTCAATGCCTTGCTCACATTCATAGAAGCTGAAAAGACAAAGCAAATCATTCACTATACCACTATCGATTTATACCCGCTTGAAGAAGATGAAATAACCACTTTGAATTATTGTGAGCAACTTGATCGGCAAGATTTGTTTCCCATTTTTATACAAATGCATTCATGCGAATGGGAAAAGAGTGCCCAATTATCTAAAACATTTTATTTGCACAAAACCAAACAAGACCTCCATGATTACAAAAATTCGGAATTCTATGACCTGATTTATTTCGATGCATTCGCACCCAGGATTCAACCTGAACTCTGGACAAAAAATATTTTTGATAAAATGTATTCAATACTTAACACAAATGGTATTCTTGTTACTTATTGCAGTAAAGGTGATGTAAGAAGAAATATGATGGCTGCCGGTTTTATTGTAGAGAAAATGAAGGGGCCGCCGGGAAAAAGAGAAATGATAAGAGGGAAGAAAATTAAATAAGTAATACCTGCTATAAACTATTTGACTTATATGACTCGTTATGACCTATTCCACTGTCCAGCTCATTCCTCCACCTTTTTCATCTTTTAAGGCAATTCCTAATTGAGCAAGCTGGTTTCTTATCTTATCCGAGGTTGCAAAATCTTTCCTGTTTTTTGCTTCTTTGCGTATATCGATAAGTAATTGCATTACTCCCTGTAATTTTTCATTATCTGCTTCAGAAATATTTTTTAAACCAAAAATATCTTCAATATAGATCTTCATTTTTTCCTGTAATAATTCAAAAGTATTTTTTGACAGGGCGGTTACAGGAATGATCTTATCCTTCATGGAATTAATAACAGGAACCAACTCAAATATATTCGCCAATACTTTCGCTGTGCTGAAATCATCATTCATGAACTCATCGAATTCACCAATAAGATTTTTTACTTTTTCATCAAGTTCTGTATCGACTCCTGATTCAGAACTCACTGCTTCTAACTTTCCTAAATTTTCATAAGCTTCCCATAATCGTTTTAATCCTTTTTCTGATGCCTGCAATGCTTCATTACCAAAATCCAATGTACTTCGATAATGCGTTTGCAGAATAAAAAAACGTATTACCATTGGGTGATAAGCTTTTTCCAACAATGGATGATTACCACTAAACATTTCGGTCAGCGTTATCACATTATTATAGCTCTTCCCCATTTTTTTTCCGTTAATGGTGATCATGTTATTGTGTATCCAATAACGAACCGGAGCTTCGTGATTGCAAATAGTGCTTTGCGCTATCTCACTTTCATGATGAGGAAATAAAAGATCCATGCCTCCGCCATGAATGTCGAATTGTGCACCAAGGTATTTTGTTGCCATGGCAGAACATTCAATGTGCCAACCAGGAAAACCAACTCCCCACGGGCTTTTCCAGCGCATGATATGTTCCGGCGCTGCGGATTTCCATAAAGCAAAATCAGCCCTGTCTCTTTTTTCTTCCTGTCCTTCAAGGTCCCTGGTAGTTTCAAGAAGATCATCAATTATTCTCCCGCTGAGTTTGCCATAATCGTGTGAAGCAGCATATTTTTTTACATCAAAATAAACCGAACCATTTACTTCATAAGCATAACCTGCTTTGATGATCGTCTCTATCATTCCTATTTG